>Ga0114997_10001671_pt1 | contig 18197 bp, 15 predicted proteins | sample ArcticOcean_MG_C_2_FD_87045 | JGI IMG/M metagenome (GOLD analysis project Ga0114997, IMG submission 87045) | Marine microbial communities from western Arctic Ocean - ArcticOcean_MG_CB4_136 | ecosystem: Environmental > Aquatic > Marine > Oceanic | place: Arctic Ocean: Canada Basin | collected...
TAAAAAGCGGAGACGAGTGGACGACATGGGCTGGAAACGACTAGCGATCGCCGTACTTGCAATCAGCACCACCGCTTGCGGGAGCAACGAGACCCAGGTAGGTGCAGACCCTGGGTCGGCCGGAGTTGAAGAGGTTGTTCGCGCAAGCACAGTAGCGATGCTTGAAGGTGACTGGACGAAAGTACGTGACCTCCTGACGGACGAGTGCCAAGCCGAAATTGGCGTCAAAGACATCGCTGGGACCACGACCTTCTTGCTTGCACTTCTAGCCGGGTTCATGGGGCTTGAGCTAGACGAATTGTCCTCCCTGGAGGTAGGCGACGTAGAGATCTTCGACCTGGTCGAAGGCACGTCGGCCCGGGCAGCGACTTCACTCGAACGAAACGGCGCAGTGCTTATTCCGATCGAGTCAGGAGCCGACGCAGACACCTACGTGTACCAAGGTGGGCGCTGGCGGACAGCCGAATGCGACTTCGGTCAAGACTTTGGAAGCGATGGGGATGCAACCGAGTTGCTTGACGAGGACATCGAACTTCGGCCCGCAGACGAAGTTAAGGCCGAGCAAATCCTGGCGAACGCCCAGACTGCAGATCTTGGTGAAACTTTCGAATTAGCACCTGGGTTAACCGTCGTGGTTCAGGACATGAGCGTTGGCGGAGACAGCGGCGGGCCATGGGTCGCAGTCTCTGCGCGGATCGAGAACCGAACCACCGACGAACTCTCTGTCCCAGCAATGGCAATCACGTGCAACGGCTCTCCTGACGAGGGAGGGTGGGAAGCCGATTCGACTCTCCCCCTCTACGACACTCTTCCGTCGGGTTCCTTCGCAGAAGGAACCGCGCACCTGCTCCTACCTAATGACGGCAGGTACGGCGAGCCGCGAATCGAATGCGCTGGCCCAGCCGTTGTCAAGATCTCAACTTGGACTATGGCTGCGGGCGATCGCGACGCCGTTGTGGAGATTCCAGCAGACGTGCTCGCAGAACTGAACACTTCGAACTAGGTCCGGAAACCTGAACGCTATTGGCCAATCCGCATGCTCAGCCTGACGGGGTTGCTCGGCACATCGCCGGGTAGTGGTCGATGTTTCTCGCTTCCAACAATCCGGCCTCTCATTCGCCCTGCGAGCGCGTCGGAGCGGGCGCCTAGTGTGGATCGATAGCTAGATCAAACCGATCGACGATGAGCGCTACAAGTAGATCTTCACGCCGTGAAAACCGAAAAGCGTGTGGTCGAAAGTGAACGAGCAGCACATCGCCGAGCTCACGGAGTCGGGGCTGATAACCGACGCAGGACAGCGAGCGGTCGATATCGCGCAGGAAAACGGAGCCTGGGCGTTCCTCGAGCCGAGACGCCGCGGGGGTGGCCTATATTTCGTGTGTCCGGCGAATCAGCCTCAAGTTGTCGGCTTCGCGTAGGGTGGGGTGAAGGCACACGGCTCAGTAGTCGAGCACTGCAGTTGCTTCGATCTCGACCATGAGCCCCGGCAGCGCGAGCGATTGCACACCGAGCAAGGTACTGGGCGGTGGCTCGCCGGGGCCGTAGAACGCTGCGGTCTGCTCGATGACCGTGGGAACCATCTCGACGTTGTAGTCGACGATGTAGATCCGGCCTCGAACCACGTCGGCCGGAGTCGCCCCACCGGCGGCGAGAGCGATGCCGAGGGCCTTGAAGCACTGTGCCATTTGTTCGGCGAGATTGTCTCCAACGATGTTTAGTTCGGCGTCCATAGACACTTGACCTGCGCAATGGACCATCTTGTTACCCGTGCTGACGACAACACTGGTGTAGCCGTGTACGACGTCGGGAAGAATGTTTTCTGGGTGGATGAAAGTGTTTGGCATACACGGTCGTCTATCACAAAATTTATCAGGGCTCAGAACATCAGCGTCGACGCGTCTTTGATTCAAAGAGCTTAAAAATATGTGCGGGCATGAGATTGCGGAACGCTCCCGACGGCGACTATGGTCTGACCAACTGACCAAACGGACCTTGGGGGTATCGTGAGGCAACAAAGAAAAGTATTGCGCTGGTTGGCGCTTGTTTTGGTATTCGGTTTGATCGCTGCCGGTTGTGGAAGCGACGACGACGCTGCACCCGCGGACTCGTCGACCGATGACGCTGCACCTGCGGACTCGTCGACCGATGACGCTGCACCCGCGGACTCGTCGACCGATGACGTAGAGGATGATGTCGCCTCGGCGGGCAGCCAGCCCGACGTCAACGGAGATGGAAAGGTTGTCATCGGTATTGCCAGCCCCGGCGACACTAATGACGGTGGTTTCTACCAGAGCTTCGTTGACGGAACCACAGCGTTCGCCGAAGCCGAGGGGTGGGAGGTCGTGGTTTCGGACTTCATCAACCCGGCCGATGCAATAGTCGCTATTGAGGATCTCGCTCGAGGGGGCGTGGACTTCCTCGCAGTTGGCGCTTCCGAACTCCAGGACGGCATCGAGGCCGTTGCGTGTGAGGAAGAATTCTCGGACGTGGTGTTCTACATCAACGCCGAGCTTCCCGAAGGCCAGACCTGCTACGGCTCAGCGGCTGACTTCGACTACGAGTTTGGCTACGTCGGGGGCATCATGGCTGGGCTCGTGCTCGAGCGCGAAGGGGCAACGACCGCTGGCTATATCGGCGGGCCAGAACTTGCCTTCTCAACGGTTGCCCACGAGTCGATGGAGGCCGGAATGCGAGCGATCAATCCCGACTTCAACCTCGTTGTGACTCACACAGGTGACTTCAACGACGCCGCTCTCGGCATCGAGGCTGCGGCAGCGATGCTCGATCAGAACATTCGTGTGATCTACACGTTCCTTGGCGGTGCGATGTTCGCCACCGGCGGCTCGATCGCAGGAGCTGGCGGTATTGCCTTCTCCGCGGCGACCAATACGTGCTTCCCTGGGTCACCGTTTGGAGGCTCCGTACTCTTCCCGCCTGGTGAGTATCTTGTCGGGGTCCTCGAAGACTTCCGGGACGGAAAATTCCAGGAGGGCGTCGAGCGTGAATTCCACGTAGGCATCGATGATGCGGTAGGCGTTGCGCTGTGTGACGCCTCGGCCGAGGAACAAGCAAGAATCGACGACATCGTCGCAAAGATTGGGTCGGGCGAACTCGACCCCGAGGCCGAGACCACGGGCAGTTGATCGAGAGGTCGGGTGCTCCGGCACTCGAACTTGTTCAGATAACCAAGAGATATGGCGCGGTCACTGCGTGTGACCGCGCCGATCTCGCGGTTTACCGAGGCGAGATTCTCGGTCTTCTCGGCCAGAATGGCGCCGGTAAATCTACGTTGATGAAGATCGTGCTCGGTCTGGTTCAGCCCGACGCTGGTGACATTCAAGTAGATGGCGCCCCGGTTCGAGTCGACGACCCGGTGGCGGCGGCTGTCCTCGGTATCGCGATGGTGCATCAGCACCTCAGCGTGATCGACGCGCTTACCGTGTGGGAGAACGTGCACCTCGGCGAACGCGTACCGCTGGACGTCAGAAAAATCCGAAGCGACGTTGGTGATATAGCAGATCGGTATGGCCTCGACATCGATCCAGATGCACGTGTCGGCGACCTCACCGCCGGTCAACGCCAGCGGGTCGAGATCATCAAGTGTCTGCGCCGTGACCCAGCCGTGATGATCCTCGACGAGCCCACGTCGGTGTTGACGCTCGCCGAGTCAGACGCGCTCTTCGGTGTTCTGCGACACGTGGTACAGGCCGAAGGCAAGGCAGTCGTTCTCATCAGTCACAAGCTTGACGAGATCCTCAACGGCACCGATCGTGTCGTCGTCATGCGCGATGGCAGCGTGGTCGAGGAGCTGGAAACATCGGTCGCGGATGCGTCGCAGTTAGCGACGGCGATGGTCGGGCGCCAGGTATCGCTTCGCTCGGAGGCATCAGCACTCGGGCTCCTGGAATCCTTGACCAACAACCGCGAACGGAAGGCATCTACCGAGGCCGATCGCGAGATCGCCCTACGCATTGACTCCGCGGTCGTTGTTGCCAAGGGCGGCAACCGATTACTGGACGAGCTCAGCCTGGATGTTTTGGCCGGTGAGATCGTCGGGATCATCGGCGTGGAGGGAAACGGCCAGAGCACTCTCAGTGAATTGATGTCGAGCCTGATCGGCCTCGATGGCGGCAGCGTCGAAGTCAACGGTGTGAAGGTAGCTGCCGGCAAGCCCGGCGTGATGTGCGCCGCGGGCATCGGCGTCATTCCGGAGGACCGCCACGACGCAGGATGCGTGCTTGACCTGTCGTTGGCCGAGAACATCATTCTTTCGAACCCGCGGCAGGTAGCGAGCCGCGGGGTCATCAATCGCAGCGAACGTGACGCTCTTGCCCAGGAACTGATCGACCGTTTTGAGATCTCTGCTCAATCGCCAAGCGTTCTTTTCCGCACGCTCTCGGGTGGCAATCAGCAACGTGCAGTCCTCGCTCGTGAGCTTGCAGCAGCACCGAGTGTGTTGGTCGCCGTGCAGCCGACGACCGGGCTCGACGTTGGCGCGATCGAATACATGAGTGAGCAGATCCGTGTCGCCGCCGCCGACGGAATGGGCGTGCTCGTCGTGTCGACCGAACTCGAAGAGGTGCTTGATCTGGCCGACCGCATTGCCGTGATTTACCGCGGACGCATCATTGGCGAGATGGCCCGAGGCGACGTCGATTTGGAACGCATTGGACTCCTGATGGGCGGTCGTAACGAATGAGTGCGACCACCGGTCAGATGCACGAGGAGTCGAAGCTCAAGCGGGCGGCGCTACACATTGGCCTGTTCGCCCTTTTCTTTGCGCTTGCCCTGTTGGCCTCTGGCTTATTGGTGTTTGCGGTGGGCGGTGCCCCCACTGAAGTACTCGGCACGCTCATCGACGGCAGCCTCATCATCGACGGGGCGTGGGGACGCACGCTGGCTGAGACCGCGCCGATGCTGCTCGTGGCGACCGGCGTGATCGTGGCGTTTCGATCTGGTTATTACAATATTGGCCAGGAAGGCCAAGTCGGCATCGGCGCCCTCTTTGCGACGCTCGTCGCCCTTCAGATGCCAGGGCCCGGCTGGTTCGTCTTGATCATGGCCCTGATAGCAAGCGCTGTCGGTGGCGGGATCTGGGCCGGAATTGCCGCCGGGGCCTATTTCCTGCGCAAGGTCGATGTGCTCATCAGTACTTTGCTACTGGTGTTCATCGCTCCAAAGATTATTCTGTATCTGACCAGTCGCGAATCGCTGTTGCTCGATATGAGTGGCTCGAACAGTCGCCGCGCGTCGCAGAGCGAGCAGATCCCCGAAGGCGTTCGCATGCCTGAGTTCACGATCTTCGGCAACACCATGGACTTCGGAATTATCGGTGCGGTAGTCGCCGCCTTGGGGCTCGGGTACCTACTCGCACGCACTGTCTGGGGACTCCAGCTAAGGACCTTGGGTCTCAACGAACGGATGGCCCAGCGGGTCGGGATCAAGCCGGCCCGAGTCGGCGGTGGCGCAATAGTCGGATCCGGGGCGATGGCCGGACTTGCTGGTGGCGTCATCCTCCTCGCCTCCGCATTCCGCCTCCAGGATCGGATCTCAAACGACACTGGCTGGGATGGCCTGCTCGTCGCGCTTGTCGCAAGGCTGAACGCATTCGCGGTGGTGCCAGTGTCGTTCTTCTTCGGCATATTGCGTCGAGGCTCGAGTTCACTGCGGGCAACCGGTGTCTCGCAAACTATTACAGACATCGTGCAGGCGCTCTTCGTTATTGCTGCGCTACTTCCCGCTGCGATCATGATCGTCCGCGATCGCCGGAGAGCTCGACATCTGGCTGCGCTGGCGACCGAACTGGAGACAGCCGATGATTGATGACATTTCAACGATCATGGATTCGACTATCCGCCTAGTGAATCTGCTGATGTTCGCCGCTCTCGGTGAATACGTCGCAGAACGAGCGGGAACCATCAACATTTCTCTCGAAGGAATGATGCTGGGTGGCGCATACGGTGCGGCGATTGGATCATCGGAGCTCGGCTCCCCGGTCGCAGGGATATTCTGCGGCATGGCGGTGGGCCTCCTCGTCGCAACTGCGCAGGCACACCTATCTCATAACCTCAACGCGAACCAGTTTGTCGTCGGTCTCGCTCTAAGTGCGCTCATCCTCGGTCTCACCACGTTCTTCTTCATCGAGATCGACATGGCCGTGGGGCGCATCGGTACCCTCGAGATTCCGTTGCTCTCGGAGATCCCTATCCTCGGCAAAGCAGTGTTCTCACAACGATGGCTCGGGTACTTCACCTTTGCCCTGATTCCATTCGTCTGGTGGCTCCTGCAGCGCACAACATGGGGACTCGAGGTCCGAAGTGTTGGCGAGAACCCGGCCGCCGCCGACGCAAGCGGTGTTCCGGTACTCGCCCGGCGTCGGCAGGCGATCTATCTGTGCGGCATACTCGCTGGACTCTCCGGCGCCTACCTGTCGGTCTCAGTAGTCGGGAGCTTCTCGCAGAACATGACTGCGGGGAAGGGGTTCATCGCCATCGCTGCTGTGCTGTTCGGCGGCTGGCGGCTCTGGGGAGTTGTGGCCGGTGCCGCCTTGTTCGGGCTTGCCGACGCGCTTCGTATCGCGCTGCCGGCGGTCGGTGTGCAGAACATCCCGGGCCCACTCCTCGACTCATTCCCCTTCGTGTTAGCGCTCGCGGTTCTGCTCGTCTTCGCAACCAGAGCCCGAAAGCCAGCTGCGTTAGCCGAGCCATTCGTCAGAGGAGGTGGGTGAGGGCCTATCTGAGCGTGCCGAACAAATGTCGACGGCGTCACCAAACAGAGATCACCGTATAAGAGGATATTGTTATGCGACCAAACGACCCAGAGCAACGAAAGACCATCACCTTCGATCCAGCGGAGCACGGGCCGATGGACTGCCAGTTCACGCTTTCGCAACTCGTTGTCCCACGACCGATCGCCATGGTTTCGACCAAGAGTCTGGACGGTATCGGCAACATCGCTCCAATGAGCTACTACATGCCAGTGACCGGAAGCCCGATGTTGGTTGCCGTCACGATGGGCTTGCGAGAGGACGGTGAGCCGAAGCACTCCTATGAGAACGCGATGGCTGCGGGTGACTTCGTCATCAATATCACGAGCGAAGCATTCGCCCAACAGATCGAGGATGTGGCGATGGAGTCGCCGCCCGAAGTCGACGAATTCGACCTCGTTGGCTGGACCGCGGTTCCAGCAACGAAGGTCACGTCTCCCGCCATCGGCGAAGCACTCGCCCGAATCGAATGCAAGGTCTCCCAAGTTATTCAGGTGGGCGATCCTGGGGTCCCGTTTGGTGAGGTCAACCTCATCATTGGTGAGGTGGTCTGGGTCGAGTACGACGAGGCGATCCACAACGAGCGGGGCCGTATCGACCCCTTGCTACTCCAACCGATTAGCCGATTGGGGCTTCGATCATTTCTTCGAACCGTGCCCGAAGGTGTGTACGAACTGCCTCGTATCCCCTGGGACGACCACGAAGCAAGCTCGTCTGGCGAGGGCTGATGCCAGCAGTGCACCCCTTTACGCTGGAACGCCCGCGATCAGCCGAGGCGGTCGTGCAGCTCTTGGCCGAGCATGGTGATGAGGCACGGGTGCTCGCCGGCGGCCAATCGCTGACGCCGCTGCTCACCTTGGGATTCTCGTCTCCGGAGGTGTTGGTCAGTCTGGACCAATGCAGCGGGCTCGACACATTGGAGCAGGCGAACGGCCAGCTACACATCGGCGCCATGGTTACGACAGCACGACTCGAGCACGCCGCTGAGCTGCGAGTGCATTTTGCTCTCCTGGTTGAAGCTGCCTCGCAGGTAGGCTCGCCTCACGTACGTAATTTTGGCACAGTGGTGGGAAACGTCTGCCATGCGGACCCACGAAGTGACGTAATCGTAGCCCTGCTCTGCCACGACACGGTGATACAACTGAAAGCAACCGGCGTCGATCGGAGAATTGCTCTCGAGGACTTCATCGATGGCCCGAACTCGACGAAGATCGAACCCGGCGAGATGGCGGTTGCGGTCGACGTTGCTGTCGAGGCCAATGCGGGATGGACGTTTGGCTATCGAAAGGTCGTCAAGCGGGCGGGCGATCCTGCGATGGCGATCTGCGCTGTGCGCCTGCGTTGCGAGAATAATTACATTAACGATGCTCGCGTTGTCGTTGGTGGTGCGGTGTCACTGGCCCGCAGACTGACTGCGCTCGAGTCCAGCCTCACTGGCGTGCACTTCGCCGCCGGTGCAGAAACGACCCTGGCCGCCGACGTTCTCGCCGGCGTCGAAAGCCATCTCATGCCGGAACGGACAGCGCCGATCGAGTACCTCCACACGATGCTCCCGAGATTGGTCGCCGCCACGGTCGGCGACGCCGCAGGAAAGGTGGCCTCATGACCGATGTGGCACTCCATAGTCTCGAGATGACGGTGAATGGTGAGCAACAAAACGTCATCTGTTCGCCGGGCGAGACCCTCCTAGATGTCCTCCGCGATCGATTGGGCCTTACCGGTGCAAAATTTGGTTGCGGCATCGGCTATTGCGGTGCGTGCACCGTATTGATCGACGGTGAGGTGGCCCACGCATGTTGTCTGCTCGCTGCGACGCTCAGCGCTCGAAATATCACGACGGTCGAAGGATTAGCTGGGGACGAACTCAATGAGGTGCAGGAATCATTTCTCGACTGTGGCGCCGTGCAATGTGGGTATTGCACTCCAGGCTTCGTTGTCTCCATCCGTGGACTTCGCAACTCGGTGCCCGAGCCGACCGAGGTACAGGCGCGGGCCTTTCTGAATGGCAACATCTGCCGCTGCACCGGATTCGCTGCAATCGTGCGCGCTGCGTGCGCACCAATTAACCCGGAGCTGGCCGAATGACCGAGCTTCGAGCGGTAGGGCATCCCCACAGAAGGGTGGATGGCGAGGACAAGGTAACTGGTCGCGCCGACTATCTGTCGGACATGGTGCTCGACTCGATGCTCTACGGAGCAGCGGTCCGTAGCCCCTATCCGCGGGCTCTCGTGCGGTCGATCGACACTACTGAGGCACTGGCCATGGACGGAGTACATGCGGTTGTCACGCCGGAGAGCACCGAGGGTCTGCCGTCTTTACGTATTTTCGCGGACTCGCCACCTGTGCAACGGATCATCACGGCCAACCCGAACTTTGTGGGCGACGTTGTAGCCGCAGTTGCCGCCGACACGTTGGAACTTGCCCGTAAGGCGGTGCTTCGGATCGATGTCGACTACGAGGTATTGCCCCCGATCTTGTCGGTCGAGCATGCAGCGACGGGCGAGATCCAGCTCCACGATGCTGCTCCCGAGAATCGAGCCGGCCCGGTCATCGCGATCGAGCGCGGCGATCCAGAAGCTCAGCTGGCAACGTGCGACCACGTTTTCCGGGACAGCTATACCACGCAACGTCAGGCGGCACAGACCATCGAGTCGCTGGTCTGCATTTGCGATTGGATCGATGGCCCCGAGCTTAAGGTCTGGACCCACCTCGACTCGATGTTTCACTTCCGCGATGCGCTCGCTGAAGCAGTTGGCCTTGATCCCGAGCGCGTGATCATTCAACCTCCACCCAATCTTGGAGCAACCTTTGGGCTGAAGAACAGCCTCATCGCCGGACTCGAGCCGCTCGCCGCGTTGCTGTCCAGAGAGGCAGGTCGGCCGGTCAAGCTGGTCCTTAGTCCGGATGAGTCGATGTCGGCCACCGTGACCCGGCACCCGGCGACTATCGAGTTAGTTACCGGCGTGAATGCCGACGGTAAGATCGTGGCGAGGACCGCCGACCTAGTGCTTGATTCAGGTGCATACGGCTGGGGTTATGTGGTGGCGCTCAGCATGCTCGGTAAGTGGGCGACCCTGTACCGATGCGACGACATTCGGTTCACTGCGACGTCGTTGTACACGAACCACGTTCCTGGCGGCGCGTATCGATCGGTTGGAACGGCACAGATCCATTTCGCGATGGAGTCTCAGATCGATGAAGTTGCCCGTTCACTCAACCTTGACCCGGTTGAACTTCATAGGCAGAACCTTGTCCGAGCAGGCGATCGTCTGTCGATGGGCACCGAGATCCGCTCCCTAGGTGTTGATGAGTGTCTTGACCAAGGCGCAGCAGCGTTCGGATGGGAGGGGCCGAGGCATCCAGACGGTGCGGCGGCGCCGATCGCCAGACCGCTCGACGTGACCAGAGGTGTCGGCATGGCCGTCGGCATGCACCATTCCGGCCTGACAGGATTGATACCGCACCCCGAGGGCGCAACCTGCACTGCCGAAGTTACCAACGATCTCAATTTCCTCATCCGGGTTGGTGTCGTCGAGAAAGGCCAGGGGTCATCGACGACGCTCACACTGGTGGCAGCCGAGGAGCTCGGTGTGGATCCGGGGAGAGTTGCCGTGCTCAACACCGGCACCGCGACTGCACCGCTCGACTACAACGGTGCAGAGGCCAGCCGAACTACCTACATCGTCGGACGCGCAGTCGCAGACGCTGCCCGCCGGCTCGGCGAGGCGATCGAGAAGGCCGGGAGTGTTGCTGCTGTCGTCGGGGAGGTGGTCGAAGGAAACTTCGTTCCTGACGATAAGGATCCGCTGCCCGTAATCGGTGCGCATTTCTGTGAGGTCGAGGTGGATCACGTCACCGGGGTCGTTCGGGTGTTGCGCTACATCGCGGCGCAAGATGTTGGCCGGGTCATCAACGTGTTGGGCTGTCGCGGCCAGATCGAGGGCGGAGTTCACCATGGCCTCGGCTACGCCCTGTGCGAAGAGCTGTTGTTCGATGAGGGCCAGCCGATCAACTCGAACTTCATGGGCTATAAGGTCCTGATGGCGGCGGACATGCCGGAGATCGAAGCGGTGTTGGTCGAGGTGCCAGATCCTGATGGTGGCCCGTACGGAGCGAAGGGTGTCGGTACACCGGTCATTCCTGCGATTGCACCAGCAGTCGCAAACGCTATTCGTGACGCTATCGGAGCGCGTCTTCATCACCTCCCGATGTCTCCTCCGAAGGTCCTGGCCGCGATCGTCAGTAATGAACAGGCTGGTAGTCCTCAGCTGCTCGGCTGAGGAATACCAGCCACGCCCGGCGTCGGCCAGGATCACTCGTTGATCTTGGCGGCTCTTAGCTTGTCCCATAGGCGTGCAACTCGGAAATCTTCGCAAACTGAATCTGTTCGCCGTGTGTCTCCACCTTGCGTCCTCTACCGCAATCCTGGTTTGGGCGACGTATCTCACCCAGGCCCCCGGTGCCGGCAACTTCTCGGATCCGCGGCTCGCCTGGCGTGTATTCGCCGGAACACTCGCCGCCTGACAGACACCGAAGCGGTCCGGCGAGCGCAGGATTCTCAGAACGAACTGGCGGGTAGGTCCGTGTCACCCTGTTCGATTGCGTCGCAGATGGTTGCGGCGACATGCTCGGGGGTGAGCCCTGGCGGCATTTTCGGCGGGGCACCCTCGATGGCTCGACCGGCGAGTCCGGTCTCGGTGTGGGGTGGACGGGCGTCAAGGACCCGCAATTTCGCGCGGCGAGCTTCGCGCGCAAACGCTTCGTCGAACGATCGGGTAGCGGCCTTGGACGCTCCGTAGGCGGCCATGCCGGGGAGATTCTGCTCCGCGATGACGCCGCTGATGTTCACGATGACTCCCGCTTCAGCCATGCGGTCGAGAGCGGCCTTCGCGACCATGATGGGGATGAACGTGTTGGTGAGGAACAGCTCTTCCATGGCGTCGATGGAGAGTTCAGATACCGCACCAAACGCAACCACACCGACCGCGTTGACCACGATGTCGAGCGTGCCTGCGTGGGTGATCGCTGCCTGCATCGCATAATCACAGGCCGTTGGGCTTCGAAGGTCGGCCACATGACGGGCACCCGGTAGCGGTAGCGCATCGAGACGACTCTGGTCGCGGCCCACCAACGTCAGTGTTGCGCCGCGCTCATGAAGTTCTGTGGAGAGCGCCACGCCAAGGCCCCCGGTTGCGCCGAGAACCAGAGCAGAGGAGCCGTTCAGATCAGTCACGTTCTGGGTCCTTGGGCGGTTGTATCGAGTGGAGGGGATCGGGAATGGTGTCCATGCGTTAGAGCGTGCCTTCGTCGAGGGCCTTCAAGACGACTTCGGCTCGTTCGCGGACGGCTTGCAAATCACTGAGGCGGCGCATGCCGGCCAGCTGGCGACTCATCCGGTGGTTCCCTGCCAGCACATGCTCGTTGCGGGCGAGAAAATCCCAATAGAGCGTGGTGAATCGACACGCGTTGTCGCCCGTCCGCTGCTTTGGGTCGTAGCGGCAGGCTTTGCAGCTGTTGCCCATCCTGTTCAGGTATGCGCCGCCGGACGCATACGGCTTGGTCGCCATCTGGCCGCCATCGGCGAACAAGGCCATGCCGATCACGTTCGGGAGCATTACCCACTCGGCGCCGTCCACGAAGCTCGACCACATCCAATCGACCATTGCCTGCGGCTCGATCCCTGCGGTGAGAGCGAGGTTGCCAAGAACCATGAGTCGTTCGATGTGATGGGCGTACCCGTGCGCGTCGACATGATCGATCACGGTCGACACGCAGGCCATATGTGATGCGGTTGCCTCTAGGAACGCGGGCGGTGCACGTCGAGTGTGTTGGCTACCCGGTAGTCAGGCATCCAGAGCCAATAGACACCCCAAACATACTCTCGCCAGCCGATGATCTGGCGAACGAATCCCTCGACGGAATTGATCGGTGCGTCGCCGTTTCGGTACGCCACCTCTGCTGCCTCGACCACCTCGCGAGGGTGTAGAAGGCCAAGGTTCAGCGAGGATGCCAGCACAGAATGGGCAAGCTTCCACTCCTCAGCCAGCATTGCGTCCTCGTGAGGTCCGAACGGCGCAAGTCCGGTCTCGACGAACTCTTGCAGTCGTGTCAACGCCTGGCTGCGCGTGACCGGCCACACGCCGTCGGGCACAGCTCCCCAGAGATTGTCCGCGAAACCGTCGATGATCGACCGGTCAATCTCGTCGAGTTCGAACATGGTTGTTGCGGGCCACGCCCGCCCATCGTTGGGCGGCGGCTCGCGGTTGTCGTGATCGAAGTTCCATTGCCCACCCGCTGGTTGGGGCGAGGAATCGCTGCAGTCGATGAGAATGTCGAGACGCAGCCGCTGCCACCGATAAAAGTCCTCCATCCTCAGTGCTTTTCGATCGCCGGCCCACAACGCGAAGTCGTCGTAGTGGCAGAGAAACTGATCGTTGGGCACAAGGTCGACGCCCAGCCGTTCGAGCATCCGTCGACCGTCCCAACTCATGGGTTCCATCGCGACGACACGCTCGACTTTGAATTCGTCGCAATGAGCTTGCAGCCCAGCGGGAAGAGACGAAGCCACCCGATGGTCGACGACGAAGCCTTCCTCGCGGAGTTCGTCTGCAAAATGTGCCATCGCCGAGAGCACCAGATGGAGTCGCTGTCGATGCCATCGCTTGCTCGCGATCTTGCTCTCGCTTGTCACGAGTAGGACGCGACACTCATCGGGTTCCTTCGACGCGAGTGGGCCCGATCTGCGGTTCAACTGGTCGCCGAGAACCCAAACGGTCTCGAGCGATTCGGGCAGAGGTGACACCCGCGCAGTATCGCTCCTGCGCCCCGACTGCGAGTAATCGAGATTTCCCCGTTGCCCGACCGTTCTCTGGCGCCAGACGAAGAGAACGCCACTACCCGGCTCGGGTAAAACGAGATCCAGCCAGCGTATTCAACGAACCCCGGGTACGGGTCGCGATAGCGCCAGCCCACGGGTTCGGTGGTTCCTTCAACCGCCAGATGCTCGGCTGCTCCTTTCCACTCGCAGTGCGAGGAGCCCGGCGCCCGCACCAATCGCCCAGGAACCACCGATTCCGGCGGCAGATAGAACGCGGGCGGGTGCGACGTCTCGAGGACCCGCACCGACCGGTCCGTCGACGCCATGAGGCCGCGAGCCTCGGAGACCTTCACCGAGCGGTCGTCCGGCACCACCACAGGTGGCCGTGGATAGTCCCACACCGATTCTTGGCCGGGACCGGAATCCTCGGCGGACCGCGGGCGGCGCTCACCCCGATGCTGCCAGGCATCACGGGCGAACTGAAGCCATACTGGAGGATCGTTTCGCACGCTCGCCACGCTATTTTTGCTCAGCACCGGTACTCCGGCACGGCGTTCACGTTTCTCGGAACGCTGTGGGCTTGACGCCTGTGCTGAGCCGGCCGTCAGGGCTCTTAGGCGGTGGGGGGTTCGATGTCGAGCAGGTCGCACGCGTCGTCAGCGAGGCCTTGGCCGGCTTCGCCGTAGAGGTTCCGGGCCACATCGACACCGGCGTGCTCGAGTTCGAGGACCTCGTCGGCATGCGTCGCGGTTGCGGCTATGCGGACCTGAGGCAGGAACTCCTTCACCCGCTGGACCGCGACCAGGTTGGCTGCGTGATCGCTCGTCGCGAGCACCACGAGTTCGATTCGGGGATCAAGACGAAGCCGGCCCCAGAACTCGGCGTCGAGGGCGTCGCCTCGGATGACGTGGCGACCGGCGGCGGAGTTCTCGGAGGTGACCTCTGGGATCCGGTCGACTCCCATGACCACGCGGCCACGCCGTCGTACGAGCTCGTCGTAGGCGCCGGCGCCGACTCTGCCCATCCCGAAGACGATCACCTGGGCGTCAGTGGGGTCGATCAAGGCGTCATCGAGTTGGACCGGTTGTCGTTCGAGACGGCCGAGCATCGGCGACAAGCGGCCGTAGACCGTGTATCGGGCTGTATTGAGCGGGGCCGCCAGAACGAAGGAGAGGGCGATGGCCACGGCGATGGCCGAGGTCCACCGCTGGTCGAGGACATCCCGCTCACCACCGACGACCGCGACGATCAGGCCGAACTCGCTATAGGTCGCAAGCGAGATTGAGGAGTGCCACGAGGTCCTAGCGCGGAAGCGGAATCGTGACAGCACCGCGACGAACCCGGCGGTCTTGATGGGAAGGACGACCACGACGATGGCGGCGATCAGGAGCTCTGTGGCGCCGGGCGTGCCGTCGAGGCCGATTGACAGGAAGAAGCCGATCAACAAGATGTCTTTGAAGTTGAGCAGGGTGGAGGCCAGCTCCTCGGCGCGGGGGTGTGAGGCCAGGGTCAGGCCGACGACGAGCGCGCCGAGGTCGGGTTTGAGGCCGACCTGGTCGAACGCCTCGGCCCCCACACCGATGGCGAGCGCGAGGCCCACGAGCGGCAGGAGTTCGCCGTGCCCACTGCGATCGATGAACCATGCGTAGACCGGTCGGGCCGCGACCACGGCGACGACGACGGGGATCGCCCAGATGGACGGGGGAGTGTCGACCGCGATTGTCAGGAAGACCACGGCGAAGATGTCCTGCACGACCAGGATCCCGATGGCGATGCGGCCCTGCAAAGAGCTGGTCTCGTTGCGCTCCTCGAGCGCCTTCATTGCGAACACAGTGCTGGAGAACGAGAATGCGAAGCCGACGAGTGCTGCCTGGCCGAGCGACAGATCGGCCGCAAGCGGGAGTCCGATTGCTCCTAGCCCTAGCATCAGGGCGCCGATTCCCGCAGTCGTCAGCGCGGCATGCATGCTTGCCCCAGCCCAGACAACGGGACGGGCCAGCGTCTGGACACGCAGCTTCAGCCCGATGCCGAACAGCAACAAGAGCACACCCACATCGCCGATGATCTCGATGCCCTCGCTCGACTCCGCGCCGAATGCATGAAGCACGAAGCCGGCGGCGAGATAGCCAACCAACGGTGGCAGCCGCACAAGCGTCGCCGCGAACCCAAACGCGAAGGCAACGAGGACGAGTGTGAGGTCCATCGTCAGTCGACCTCTAGCCGCTCAGTCAGCAAGGGTTCCAGCGTACAACGGATAGTCCTTTGCCCACCGGCCGCTCGAGTCCACTCCTCGAAGTCTGACCACGGTCGACACCTTCGGCCGCCGTTCGAACCGGTCGCTCACGGTCAGACATGAGACCCTGTGGCATGAGAAATCGGAACGCACGGCCGAGAGTCAATCCATGACATCGTCGGAGCCGCGCCGGGGAGCGGCCCTGCCTGGTCGTGCCGAGATCGTGATCGTAGGTGCGGGACTCGCTGGTCTTTCCGCAGCGCGGCTGCTCGACGAAGCGGGGCATGACGTTTTGGTACTGGAAGCATCGGACGGAATCGGCGGACGGGTCCGCACCGACATTGTCGGCGGTTACCGCCTGGATCGCGGCTTCCAGGTATTGCTCACCGCGTATCCCGAGCTCGAACGCCAATTCGACCTGGCGGCGCTCGATCTCCGGCGGTTCGAACCCGGCGCCCGGGTATGGACCGGCGCATCGACGCACCTGGTCGGCGACCCCATTCGCCGACCACGAACCCTGCTGAGGACGGGTCTGGCCCCCGTGGGCTCGATCGCCGACAAGATCCGACTCCTCGGCCAGCGGATACGCCTACGGCGAACCAGCGCGCCGGACCTGTTGCGCCAACCCGATCTCACCACGCTGGCATCGCTGCGGTCACGGGGATTCAGCGACCGCATCATCCAGCAGTTCTTTCGGCCCTTCGTCGGTGGTATCCAGCTCGACCCGTCGCTTCAGACCAGCAGTCGCATGTTCGATGTCATCCTCCAGAGCCTCCTCTCGGACGACGTGACCGTGCCGGCTCAGGGCATGGGGGCCATCCCCGCGCAGCTGGGAAGCCACCTGTCGCCAGAGGTCGTGCATCTTCACACCACCGTCGGCGCTGTCCGACCCGGCGAGGTGATCGTCGCCGGCGGCCACCGAATCGCCGCGGATAGGATCATCGTCGCAGCCGAGGGTCCGAGCGCAGCTGAGCTTCTTGGTCTGCCAGACGTCGAGTCGAACCCCGCATCGTGTGTCTGGTTCTCGGCGCCGGATCCGCCCACCCGGGATCGCTACGTTGTGCTGAATGGCTCCGGTGTAAGTCCCGCCCTGAACATCGCGATCATGACCAACGTCGCCCCTGAGTACGTTCCGGGCGACGGCTCCGCGCTCATCGCCGCCGCGTGTCCGGGCCTGTACCACCCCGGTGTCGAACCGCACGTGCGAGCCCAACTGCGCACCATATGGGGCAGCGAAGTGGACGACTGGGTTCACCTGCGCACCGACGCCATCGCGCACGGTCAACCGAGGCAGCACCCGCCGTTCTCCCCCAAGAAGCCTGTTGCTCTCGGAGATGGCCTATTCGTTGCCGGTGACCATCGCGACACGGCATCGATCCAGGGCGCGTTGTTCTCGGGTCGGCGCTGCGCCGAGGCTGTGCTGTCGACCCTCAACTGATTGACGAGCCTTCTTTGCCTTCCACCGTCGAACCCATCGCGGCCGGTCCGCCGCCGAGCGACCGCCGATCTGTTCTGCGCCACCGGTGGACCGAGCTTGCCTATTTCCACTGGCCATACGAGCCGGAGGTCATCCAACGGCGGTTGCCCGCTGGTGTCACGGTCGACACCTTCGACGGCAGCGCGTGGGTGGGACTGATCCCGTTCGAGATGCGCGACGTGCAGCTGGGGCCGACGCCGCCGGTGCCGTGGCTGGGGACCTTCATCGAGATCAACGTCAGGACGTATGTCGTGGATTCGCTGGGACGACGAGCGGTGTGGTTCTTCTCGCTCGATGTACCTCGTTCAATGATCGTTGGCGTTGTCCGTTCGGTGTTCGCGCTCCCGTATTGCTGGGCACAGGCCACCCACGTGTGTGATGGCGATCAGCATCGATACCAGATGAGACGAAAGTGGCCTCGAGGGCCGGGTGCGTCGGCGGATATGAGCTTTGCCGTCGGGGATCCGATTCCCGACGACGACGTCAGCGACCTGGACCACTTCCTGACGGCCAGGTGGGCTCTGATCACGCAACGCCGCAGCCAATTGTTGTGCGGCCAGGTTCGCCACCAGAGATGGCCGCTGTATAGCGTCGAAGAAATCCGTATCGACCAGAGCGCCATCGAGGCCGCCGGTCTCCCGAGTCCTGTTGGCGCACCCCGAGGGTTGTATTCACCCGGTGTCGACGTGGAAGTCCCATGGCTCCAAAACGTCCCCCGTGGGGAGACCTGATGAGCGATCAACCGAACGGAGCCGGCCAAGGAATGGACGCTGCGTCGGTCCTGGTCGCCGGAGTGACCGAAGGTCTGGGGTCGTGACAACCCTGGTCGTCAGCGCGACAGCCATCTGGGCGATGATCGGGCTCATCTGGATGGTGCAGGTGGTCCACTACCCGATGCTCGCTA
>Ga0114997_10001672_pt1 | contig 18196 bp, 17 predicted proteins | sample ArcticOcean_MG_C_2_FD_87045 | JGI IMG/M metagenome (GOLD analysis project Ga0114997, IMG submission 87045) | Marine microbial communities from western Arctic Ocean - ArcticOcean_MG_CB4_136 | ecosystem: Environmental > Aquatic > Marine > Oceanic | place: Arctic Ocean: Canada Basin | collected...
AGTTATTATTCATTGCTTAATCTTGAAACTCGACTTTATAAATATACTATTAACGCACCTTTTACAGGGATTATCACGAAACATAATATCAATTCTGGAGAATTAATTCGTCCGGGACAAGCATTAGGAACCTTTATTAAAGATGGGGATTATGAGGTAAACCTTTCCCTTGGAGTTGCTTTTTCCAATTCAGTCTCTATCGGACAATCTGTAGATTTAAAAATTCTTAGTGATGAGCGTTTTTTAAAAGGAAAAATTTCACGTATAAACGCAGCGATTGATCAGGATACCCAAACTATAGCGATTATTGTAAATGTTTTAGCAAAGGATCTTCAAGAAGGGCTTTTTGTTAGTGCTGATATTCAAGCTAACACGATTTCCCAATCTTATGAAATCCCAAGAGACTTATTAGTCCAGGACAATAAAGTTTTTACAGTTCAAAAAGATTCTTTGATTTTAAAACAAGTAAAGAGAATTTACTACACTGATGAAACTGTAATTATTAAAGGATTAACTCCTGGGTCTGAACTTTTAATAAAACCAATTTTAGGCGCGTATCAAGGAATGAAAGTAACCTCTAAGTTGGACAATTAATTTTTTTAATCAATTTAACACCATAATTATACAGATAAAAAATGGAGCTATTAAAGAGGGTGTTAAGAAGTTTTTGTCGAGATAATTAAATAATATAGAAATGAAAAAAATAATAAGTTACTTCATTAAGTACTCAGTAGCTGTAAACCTTCTTATTCTATCAATTATTGTTTTTGGGTTAATTGGATTTTCTCGAATGAAATCTTCATTTTTTCCATTGTTTGATTCTGAGACAGTAATAGTTTCGGCTATTTATCCTGGTGCATCCCCTGAAGAAATTGTGGATGGCATCATTTTAAAAATTGAGGACAAACTTAAAGGGCTTGAAGGGATTGATCGCGTTACTTCTGTTTCTAGAGAAAATAGCGGAACAGTTACTATTGAATTAAAAACTCGAGAAAAAATAGAAATTCGATTAGAGGAAATAAAAAATGCAATTGATCAAATTCCAAATTTTCCAATTGGGATGGAACCACTAATTATTTCCAAACAATTAAACTACAGCCCAGCAATTAGTTTTGCATTATCAGGAGAAAATACTCCAGTAATAATGTTAAAAAAAATAGGTCGAAACATAGAAAGAGATTTACGTAAATTTAATAATATATCACAAATTAATATTACTGGATATCCAGATGAAGAAATTGAAATTGCAGTAGAAGAAAAAAAGCTTTTAGCTTATGGCCTTTCTTTTGAAGACGTTGCCAATTCAGTTAGGAGAAATAATATTATTGTTACTGGAGGAGAAGTTAAAACCTCGAAAGAAGACCTATTGATTCGGGCTAAAAATAGAAAGTATTTTTCTGAAAACCTACTTAATATTGTTGTTCGCTCAAAGCCTGACGGGAGTAAAATTTTATTAAGAGAAATTGCTGAATTAAGGGATCAATTTTCTGAATCTCCTTCAAGAATATATTACAACAATAAACGATCAGTTAACTTCTCTATTTTGTCAACAAACTCTGAAGATGTAATTGAAGCAGCAGAAACAGTTTTAGAATATATTGAAAATTTTAATAAGTCAAACTCTGGGGTGCAGTTAAATCTACTTAAAGACAATTCGCGATATGTAAAAGAACGCACGGAAATACTACTAAATAATGCAACTTTAGGAATTTTATTAGTCCTCTTATTTTTATCCTTATTTCTAAATACTCGTTTGGCTTTTTGGGTAGCTTTTGGTTTGCCTATTTCATTTTTAGGGATGTTTATTTTTGCTCCTTTATTGGGTATTACCATAAACATTATGTCTTTATTTGGCTTGATTGTGGTTATTGGAATTTTAGTAGATGACGGAATAGTAATTTCTGAAAATATATATAATCATTATGAAAAAGGAAAAAGTCCATGGCAAGCTGCATTAGATGGAACTTTAGAGGTAATTCCTCCAATTGTTTCTGCTATTATTACCACTCTTTTAGCTTTTTCTATTTTCTTTTTTCTTGACAGTAATCTTGGAAAATTCTTTAGTGAGGTATCAATAATTGTAATTTTAACACTAGTGTTCTCATTGGTTGAGGCATTAATCATCTTACCTGCTCACATTGCTCACTCAAAAGCATTAACTATTAAAAAAGAGGATAGATTAAATAAAAAGACTAACAGGTTTAATCTTTTTAATAGCCTTCGTAAAATAAATCAAAAATCGGAACAAGCCATGAACTGGGTTCGAGATAATTATTTTGTACCTACCCTTACTTTTGTAATAAACAATAGGTTTTTTTCTTTCTCTATTCTTCTAATGATGATGTTTTTAACTATTGGAAGTATTGGCGGTGGAATTATTAAAGTCACTCTTTTCCCGCAAATAGCAAGTTCAGAGGTGAATGTTCAATTAGAAATGCCTAAAGGAACTAATGATAAAATTACAGATTCAATTATTTCTTCTATTGAATACAAAGTTATTCAGGTTGGAAATATGATCACAAAATCAGAAAACTTGTCTACCCCGATTATTGTAAATATCGAAAAACAAATTGGCCCAGGCAGTTCTTCAGCGTCTTTAAAAATTAACTTAATTAGTCAAGAGAAAAGAGATGTTTCTACAAAAGAAGTTGAAAATAGAATTCGAGAAATAACTGGATTAATCCAAGGGATAGAAAGATTATCATTTGATGGAAGAACAAACTTTGGAGGTAGCCCTGTTTCTGTTTCTCTACTTGGGAATAATGTAGCAGCTTTAAAATCTGCAAAAATGGAGTTACGTGCTGCACTTTCTAATATTAGTTTAATAAAAGACATCAGTGACACGGATCCTGCAGGGGTAAAAGAGGTTCGATTAGAGCTAAAACCTAAAGCTTATGCTCTAGGGCTAAATTTAAACTTAGTAATGGGCCAAGTTAGAACTGCATTTTTTGGGGCTGAAGTACAAAGATTTCAACGAGAACAAGATGAAATACGTGTATGGGTTCGATACGACAAAAAGGACAGAAATTCATTAAATGATCTTTCTTTAATGCGAATACTTACTCCAACAGGAAAGCGAGTTCCTCTAAATGAAATTGCCGATTACACTATAGAGCGTGGAGATGTGTCTATTAATAGATTATATAATGCACGAGAAATTCAAGTCAATGCAGGTATTAAAGATCCAGATGAAGTTGGCAATGTGATTTTTAAAATCCAAAATGATATTGTGCCTAATATTTTAAAGCGATATCCTAGCGTAACGGCATTATATGAAGGCCAAAGTAGGGAATTAAGTAAGTTAGCTACCTCTTTTAAAAATGCCGCACCTATATTGTTTCTACTAATTTATTTAACCATAGCATTTACTTTCAGATCTTACTCTCAGCCAGTTCTTCTTATGTCGATGATTCCTTTTAGTTTGGTGGGTGTTGCTTGGGGACATTATATTCATGGATTTCCATTAAATGCCCTATCCCTTCTAGGTATTATAGCGTTAATTGGAATTATGGTTAACGACGGATTAGTCCTTATTAGTAAATTAAACAATTATTTACGTGAAGGAATGCCATTTAAGGAGGCCTTGATTAATTCTGGGAAAAGTAGATTTAGAGCTATTTTTCTAACATCTATTACAACGGTAGCTGGATTGGGACCGCTAATTTTGGAAAAAAGTTTTAACGCTCAATTTCTTATCCCTATGGCTATTTCAGTTGCTTATGGAATTGCCTTTGCAACTTTTTTAACTCTTCTTGTTTTGCCTTTATTTCTATCCTCGAGCAATAGTCTTAAAGGAAGTATTCAATTTTTAATTAAAGGTGAGCGTATGGCACCAGAATCTTTAGAGAGAGCTGTTAGTGAAATTCATGAATCTAAAGAAAATTTATTATGAAATATATTAATATGATAAATTTAAGATTATGTAATGAAGTAATTCAATCAGATTTATCTGTAAAAATTATAGGTATATGAAAAAAATTATCATAAATATTTTTTTTAATTTTTTAATTTTATTCTCAGGAATTAACATGGTTAGAGGCCAGGATTTAGCATTAACCCCTAAAGATGCAGTTATCCGAATACTTGAAGAAAATTTAGAAATTCAAGTGGCAGAAAACACAACTTTAATTGCAAAACAAAATGCATCCCCTTTGAATTCAGGTTATTTACCAACCCTAGATGCAAATGCAAATGCTAGTTTTTCAAATACCTTTGAGCAAGAAAGTGAAATTAACGAGAGTATCGTTAGTATAAATAATCTTGAAACTAGTAGATATAATTCAGGCCTCAATTTAAATTACACTCTTTTTGATGGCATGGGTAGGCTCTATAATTATAAGACTTTTAAAGAAAAATATAAACTTTCTGAACTTCAAACCCGTGAAGTCATTGAAAATACTTTGCTGCAATTGTTTACGGTCTATTATCAAGTTGCTTCAACTGAGGAGTCAGTTTCTGTTTTAAGACAATCACTTGATATTTCAAAAGGAAGGCTTATCCTTACTCAACGAAAATTTAAATTCGGACAAGGAACAAAACTTAATGTGCTTAATGCAAAAGTAGATATTAATACTGATAGCATTAATCTTATTAATGGACTACAATCTTTAGAAAATTCAAAGAGAGATTTAAATTTAATATTAAATCAATCTTTAGAAACAACTTACAGCGTCATCACATCAGTTGAATTTATTCCATTACTTGAAATGGAAAAATACTTTGGAGCCTCTTTAGAAGACAATGTATTGCTTCTGCAAGCTAAAAGAGCACTAAGTATTAGTGAGATTAAACAAAAAGCATTAGTTGAAAATTTTTTGCCAAAGGTAAATTTAAGTGGCAGTTATGGATGGACTAGATCAAATAATGGTTCTTTATCCTTCATTCCTTTTTCAAATGGAGTTCAAGGAAGTATTGCAGCATCAATGAGTTGGAGCCTTTTTAATGGAGGAAAAAGAAGCATCCAAAATGCTACAACAAAAATTGAAGTTGAAAATCAGACTCTTCAATTAGAGAATCAAAGATTAAGCCTAGAAAAAGAACGAAAGAATCAATGGACATACTACCTAAACTTACTTCAAGTATTCGAAATGCAGAAACTAAATGTAGAGACTAATGAAGACAACTTCAGAAGAAGTCAAAAGAATTTTGAGTTGGGTCAAATTACTGCGATTGAATACCGACAAGCTCAACTGAATCTTCTAGCTGCAAAAATTAATTTGAGAGAGGCAAAGTATTCTGCAAAATTAGCTGAATTAAAGTTTTTACAAATTGCAGGAGTTCTTTTAGATGCAAAATTTTATTAAAAAAACTATAATCAATAATTATTCTTGTCAAGCAGAACTTCATAAAATCGATAAAAAGCGGTTTTTTTATTCAAATCTTCATCAAATAAACAGGGCCAGTCTTTCATGTTAAAAAAACTTTTTATCCAAGTATCACGATCATTAAATCCCCAAAAGGTTATTCCGTATTGTTGATTTTTAGGAACAACATATTTGTAAATTTTAACTAAATCTTTATATTTTTTTGCTTGATTTAATTTCATCTGTAAGCATTTTATAATTTTCAATTCCTCCTCCTTTATTGTCGTCATGTTTATTAAAAATTAAATCAACTTCAGAAAGATGAATTTGCAACCCAGTTTCAGCAGCTTTTTTTAAAGTATATTTTATTGTTTTATTTGGGATATCCATTCTTATATGCATTTGAAATCCAATTCCGTCAATTGGTATTCCTCTTTTTTGGAAATCTTTAACCATTTTTAATGTAGAATTTAATTTTAATGTATCTCGTTCAATATTAAAATCATTATGAAATAATACAGCATCTGGATCAGCTTTTTAGCATATATAAAAGCTTTTTCAATATAACTTTGCCATATACTTTCTTTTCTATACTCCCCTCCTGAAGATTCAAATGCCTCATTAACTACATCCCAGCCATGAACTTTACCCTTATATCTATTTACAAAGGGTTCAATATATTGTTTCATAAACTTTTCAAGCCATTCAGGCTTTTATCGCCTTTTCTAGAATCCAATTTGGTGTAGAAAAATGCCAAATCAAGTTATGGCAAAAAAAACGTTGATTATTTTCTTGTGCATAATTCAAAAGCTTATCTACTCTTTCCCAGTTATAGTCATTTTCACTCTTTAAGATTGTGTACATTTTCATATCATTTCCAGAGGTGATACTATTAAAATGTTTTTTTTGAATATTAACTAGAACTGTATCTTTCAAAAAAGAATTAATCCTTACAGAGCTTCCTATTGGAAAAGAAGATGCATTTTTTATAATTTTTTCATTGTTTTCAGAACAAGAAACACAAGTTATAATTAAAAGATATAAAAGCTTTTTCATTGTTTTAGTATATAGCTAAATATAACAAACAATAAAATAGCCGGGATAATAATACAGCTCCTAAAAGGAAACCTTACCTTTGTATTAATTCTTACTACTAAAGATTCCATAAGTATTTAACTATGACTTTCAATAACCTGGGATTATCTTCCTCATTACTTAAAGCTATTTCTCAAAAAGGATATAAAGAACCTTCCCCCATTCAAGCTAAAGCCATACCTGAAATTTTAAAAGGAATAGACGTTCTCGCTTCCGCGCAAACGGGAACTGGAAAAACAGCAGGATTCACTCTTCCAATACTTCAGTTATTATCTGAGAAGAAAGTTAACAATAGACGTCCAGTTCGAGCGCTTGTGTTAACGCCAACACGAGAATTAGCAGCTCAGATATATGAAAACGTGAAGCAATACAGTACATTTATTGACATTCGGTCAGCTGTTATTTTTGGAGGAGTTAATCAAAAACCACAAGTTAGAACCTTAAGCGGGGGAGTTGATATTTTAATTGCAACACCTGGAAGGTTATTAGACTTACAAAGTCAAAGAGTATTATCTCTATCTAGTGTTGAAATTCTAGTATTAGATGAGGCAGATAGAATGTTGGATATGGGATTCCAGCGAGACATTAATAAAATAATAAATTTATTACCCATTAAAAGGCAAAATCTTCTTTTTTCAGCTACTTTTTCTAAGGAAATAAAGTTGTTAGCTCAAGGAGTCTTAAATAAACCAGTCTTAATTGAAGTAACTCCTGAAAAATTAACCGTAGAGGCTATTGCTCAAAAGTTATACAGGGTTGATAAATCTAGAAAATCAGAATTAATTATTAAGTTGATTTTGGAAGGAAATTGGTCCCAAGTTTTGGTTTTTACTCGCACAAAACACGGCGCTAATAACTTATGCAAAAAAATGATTAATGCAAATATTTCAGCTGCAGCTATTCATGGAAACAAAAGTCAAGTAAATAGAACCAAGTCTTTGGCAGGTTTTAAAGATAGATCTATTGCCGTTCTAGTAGCTACTGATATTGCGGCAAGAGGTCTTGATATTCCTTTATTGCCTCATGTGATTAATTTTGAATTACCTAATATTCCTGAAGATTATGTCCATAGAATTGGTAGAACAGGAAGAGCAGGAGCTGAAGGAATTGCAATTTCTCTCTTGAGTATTGATGAAAATAGCTATTTAAAAGATATTCAAAAGTTATTAGGAGTGAAAATACCTAGTGAAATTATAAAAGGGTTTGAGTTAAATCCTAACGAAGTAATTGAGCTTCCAAAACAAAATAAATCTAGAAATTTTAATGCAAAAGGAAATTCAAATAGATCAAGGAATCGTTCTTTTGGAAATAGAAACAGGAAAGATTAAAAACAACTTTTACTGTTGTGGTAAATCAACACTTAGGATTTAAATATATTCACAATTCGCGAATGCAATTGCTTTCTTATGAGGCTTCATTCTTTATCTTTGTGATTAAGCAATTAAAGAAATGAACCTATTATCAGTAGAAGGAATATCTAAGGCGTATGGAGAAAAAATTGTTTTTGAACCTATTTCTTTTGGCATTAATCAAGGGCAAAAAATTGCATTGATTGCTAAAAATGGATCAGGAAAAACCTCTATTTTAAAAATTATTTCAGGGAATGATTCTCCAGATAATGGAATTGTTACTCAACGAAAAGGTACACGTATTTCTTTTTTGACACAGGAGCCTATTTTACCGTCTAATTTAACTGTAGAAGAAGTGATCTTACAGTCAGGTAACGAAATTTTAAGGACTATTGCTAACTATGAAACTGCTTTAGCTAATTCTAACGATGAAGAAGCTTATCAAAAGGCCTTTGAAGCCATGGAACAAAATCAGGCTTGGGGTTTTGATACTCAGTATAAGCAAATGCTCTCTAAGTTTAAGATAAATAACTTATCGACTAAAGTTGGCAATTTGTCTGGAGGACAGAAAAAAAGAATAGCACTCTGTAACGCTTTATTGGAAAAACCTGAATTGTTAATTTTAGACGAGCCCACTAATCACCTTGATCTAGAAATGATAGAATGGCTAGAAGCTTATTTTGCTAAAGAAAAAATAACTTTATTAATGGTTACTCACGATAGATATTTTTTGGAAAGGGTCTGTAATGAAATCATTGAGCTTGATGAAGGAAAACTCTATTCTTATAAGGGAAATTACTCTTACTATCTTGAAAAAAAAGAGGCGCGTACTGCCCAAGAAAACTTGGGGGCTCATAAATTAAAGCTTCATTTTAAAAAAGAATTGGAGTGGATGCGTCGTCAGCCTAAAGCAAGGACCACTAAGTCCAAATCTAGAATAGAAGACTTTAATCAGATTAAAAAGAATTCTGAAAAAAGAAGAGAAGAACATGAGGTTCAGCTCGAAATAAATATGGAGAGAATGGGGACCAAAGTTCTTGAAATGCATCAAGTTGGAAAAGCCTTTGATGATAAAATTATTTTAGACAGTTTCAACTATATGTTCCAACGTCAAGATAGAATTGGTATTATAGGAAAGAATGGGACAGGAAAATCTACTTTTTTAAATTTACTAACAGGATCTTCGTTGCCCGATACAGGAAAGATAATTCGAGGAGAAACACTTAAATTTGGTTATTATACCCAAACAGGAATTAAAGTTAAAGAAGGTCAAAAGGTCATTGATGTAATTCGTGAATATGGAGAATTTATTCCGCTATCTAAAGGTCGAAAAATATCGGCACAACAATTATTAGAGCGCTTTTTGTTTGATCGTAAAAAACAATATGATTTTGTTGAAAAATTAAGTGGAGGAGAGCTAAAACGATTATATCTATGTACCGTTTTGATTAAGAATCCTAATTTTTTAATTCTTGATGAACCCACTAACGATCTTGACATTGTAACCCTAAATATATTAGAGAGTTTTTTAATGGATTTTCCAGGGTGCTTGCTTGTAGCTTCTCATGACCGTTATTTCATGGACAAGATTGTCGATCATTTATTTGTTTTTAATGGGGATGGCAAGATCGATGATTTTCCAGGAAATTATTCCGATTATAGAGCTTACAATCAGAGTAGTCTACCTTGGAAAAAGGAGCATAATTCTGCAAAAAAACCTAAAACAGAATGGAAAAAGCCAACTTCACTCAAAACAACTCTTAATTATCAAGAACAAAAAGAGTTTAAAAAGCTTGAGCGTGAAATTGAACTTCTTGAAGTTTCCAAAAAAACCCTCCAAAACCATTTTGTAATATCTTCTTTGTCGCCAGAGAAAATAATAGAGATATCAAAAGAACTAGCTCAGCTATCAATTGATTTAGAAGAAAAATCCCTACGCTGGCTAACGCTTTCAATTTCGCAAGAATAAACTATGAAACTCTAATTATTTGATTTAAATTTTCAAGCGAATTCTTTTTTAATAACTTATTTCTTAGAAACATTAATCCAATTTACTTTTTGTACGGTATAGTAATTTTATCATTTTGGTCCTATTTAATTGGATCAACAGAATGTTATTGAATATGCTCTGATTTAATAGGATTAGTTAAAGTGTCTAATAATCAATTTATGTTAAGGCAAGACGGCTAAAAAAAAGATATTCTGCAATAAAAATAGTTTTATTTATCGCTATAGTGACTCTTTTAAATATATACTGTCAATTTTATAATTGAGTAGTCATCCTTAAAAACTCATTATTCATCAACTCTATTGATCAATGAATCAGGATAATATCTATTAGATAATGCTACCATCTCATCCCCCTTGACAAACATATCAATGTTAATTTCATCCGTATGCTTCAATCCGCAGGTGCCAAGTAGCTGAAGTACAGACAAGATTGTATTGTGATGAAATCGATAGACTCGTTCAGATTTATCTCTCACCACAAGCCCTTTAACCAACATGGCATCTTGAGTAGCAACACCTGTTGGACAATCATTACTATGACACTTTAAGGCTTGAATACAGCCTAAGCTAAACATAAAGGCCCGGGCAGAATTGCATATGTCTGCGCCAAGTGCTTTCATTCTTAAGATTGAAAAAGCTGTTAGTACTTTTCCGGTAGCAATTACTTTTATTTCATTTTTAAGACCAAATTTTTTAAGAGTGCTATTTAAAAAAATTAAAGCTGGCTCAAGCGGAACGCCTACAGAATCTGAAAATTCTAATGGAGATGCGCCTGTCCCGCCTTCGGCACCATCAACTGTAATAAAATCAGGCCAGATACCTTCCTTTTTCATTACCTCACATAATTGAATAAACTCTTCAGTGCGTCCAAGGCAAAGCTTAATGCCAACTGGTTTTCCGGCGGAAAGATCTCTTAATTCTTTAATAAAAAAAACCAATTCTTTAGGAGTATTGAATTTGCTATACCCCGGAGGAGATAATATTTTCTTATGAGGCTCTACACCTCTTATTCTGCCAATTTCCTCAGTGTTTTTAATAGCAGGTAAAACTCCTCCATGGCCTGGTTTTGCTCCTTGTGACAACTTGATCTCAATCATTTTCACCGAAGAATTAGCCGCTTTTTCTTTAAATTTTTTAGAATCAAAAAGACCATCTAAAGTTCTACATCCGAAATAGCCTGTACCGATTTGCCAAACTAAATCTCCTCCAGCCTCTAGGTGATAGTCCGAGATGCCTCCTTCTCCTGTATTGTGATAAAAATCACCTTTTTTAGCCCCTCGATTAAGTGCTATAATTGCATTTTTACTCAAAGAACCAAAACTCATTGCTGATATATTTAAAACAGATGCGCTATAAGGTTGCTTACAAAAGCTACCGCCAACAATAACTCTGGGAAACTCTTTCACTGGCTCTTTTGAATAAATAGAGTGACGAAGGCCTTCATAGGAGTCACTTTGGACATCAAGTTGAGTCCCAAATGGATATGTGTCATTTACGCCTTTAGATCTTTTATAAACTAATGCTCTGTGATTACGACTAAAAGGTTTACCGTCTGTGGGGCGCTCAATAAAATATTGTTGAATTTCAGGAGCAATCATTTCAAATAAATATCTGAAATAACCTAATAATGGAAAATTCCGAAGAATGGTATGTTTTTTTTGAATAGTGTTTATAAAACCCACAAAAATTAGTGGTCCAAAGAAAACAAAAGACCATAGAAATGAGAGGGAAACGAATTTGCTCAGTCCAAGAATCAATATAATAGTAATAGCTGCAAATTTATAGAACAGGTAGCGCATAAAGTTTTTAATTTAGGTTCTTAAAGAATAAAATATTTTTAGGTTTATAATTATAAGTCAATCTAATTAAAATAAATTTAAAGAAACTTTAGGTAATAAATGAAAAGTAAGGTCTTAATGTTAATTATTTCATTTTATATAACTTTTTTTTTCATGGAGTTAGTAATATGATTTTTATAGAATAGTAATGAAATTATAATCATTAAATAAAAGAGATATCCTCTTCAGTAAGTTCAAGGAATTTCTATTCCACAGAATTCTCAAGCAAACCAATCCCTTTGATCTTAATTTCAATTTTATCACCAGAGTGAAGCGTAAAATTATCTGGAGGAATAATCCCTGTTCCGGTCATTAAAAAACAACCCATTGGGAAGTCCATCTCTCTATAAAGATAGTCTACTAGTGAGCTGAAACTCCTTTTTATTTGACCAACTTCTGTCTTGCCATCAAACACTTCTTTGCCAGAACGAAATATTTTCATTTGTATTTTTGTTTTCGCAGATATAGGATTTTCCGTTAGAAGAATACATGGACCAAGGGAAGTGGATCCAGTATAGGATTTAGCTTGAGGCAAATACAAAGGGTTTTCCCCTTCAATAGAACGAGAACTCATGTCGTTTCCAATAGTATAACCGATAATTTTTTTATTTGGAGAAACGACTAAGGTGAGTTCGGGTTCAGGTACATTCCATGCACTGTCTTTTCGTATTCTCAATTTGGATTTGGTTCCGCGAACGCGGTTGGGTGTGCTTTTAAAAAATAATTCAGGCCGTTCAGCTTCATAAACACGATCGTAAAAATCAGCTCCTCCAGCAGTTTTTGCCTCTTCCATCCTTGCCGTTTTACTTTGAAAATAAGTTACTCCAGAAGCCCAAACCTCTTGACTTTTTATAGGAGGTAGAAGAGACAGATTCAATCTTCTAATTGAATTTGCTTCTGGCTTTAATTGATCAGTAGACTTTTTTAGTTTAAAATAAAGATCAGTAGAACATAGTAGTTTGTCAAGATCTTGTTCTTGTGTTTTAAAAACACCAAGATCATTTTCAAAAAACAGACCTTTGAGAGTATTGTAAAGATAAATCACGAAAATTATATTTAATAAAGCTTTTAGTTTCTAGCTTGATTTATTTCTATCCAATATCCAGATGGATCTTGAAGCCAAATTTGTTTAACTCCATCTTTTCTAAGTTCTATTACCCCTTTTTCACTAGCCCAATTTCCATAGAATACATTATTTTTTTTTAGATGAGCAGTAAATAGAGAAATGTCGTCTACACTATATGCCATGTGAATACCTTTAGGCAATAATTTAATACTGTCTCTGTGTATTAAATGAATTTCTTTTCCTTCAGAGTTTTTAAACCATCTTTTCGGAGGTATTTGGCCAGCTCCTGCTTCTATTTCAGTAAAGCCAAGAATGTTTAAATAAAAGTCGCCAGTAGATTTAAGATCTTTAACTAAAAGAGCTTGATGGTTCTGGATTAAATCAAATGATTTAGTTTGAGCGTAAATTCCAGAGCAAATAAATAAAGAAACAAACAGTAAATTAAGTAGTATTTTTTTCATTGTGTTTGATTTTAGTTAATGAAAGGTAATAAATATTTAATTGTATAGAGCATAGACTTATTTAATCAAGAGAGCTTGATATGTTGTTTTCAAGCAGAACATTTGATGAAAATTCATTAAAAACTATTAAGTTTATAACTTAGTCTATTCCAAAAGAATTTGACTAATTCTTCAATTTAAATTTAGTTATGACATTAAAAAATGTAGCTATTATAGGAGGGGGTGCAGCTGGTTTTTTTTCAGCTCTATCGGTTAAACAACATCATCCTAATCATAATGTGGTTCTTTTTGAAAAGACTTCAAAGCTACTTAGTAAGGTTAAAATATCTGGAGGAGGAAGATGTAATATTACTCATGATTCTAATGATATTAGTTCTTTATGTGCCTCATATCCACGTGGAGGAAAAAAATTAAAATCCATTTTTTATCAATTCAGTAATATTGACACTAAAACTTGGTTTGAAAATAGGGGTGTGCCTCTAAAAACAGAAGATGATGGACGTATGTTTCCCCTTTCTAACCACTCAGAAAGTGTTATTGAATGTTTGCTCTCTGAAAGCAAACTCCTAGAGGTTGACATTAGACTTAATCACCAAGTTAATTACATAGAAAATAAACATGGTGTTTGGGAACTTCATTTCTTGAATGTAAAGTCAATTATGTTTGATGTCGTAATTATAACAACGGGAGGGAGTCCTAAATTAAATGGGTTTAATTGGCTTTCTAATTTGGGACACACCATTATTTCTCCAGTACCATCTTTATTCACTTTTAATATGCCAAATGAATTGGTTACTCGATTAATGGGCGTAGTTATTGAAAACGTTAATATTAAAATTAAAGGAAGTAAGATTCAAAGCAATGGACCAGTTTTAATTACTCATTGGGGAATGAGTGGTCCGGCAATTTTAAAGGTTTCTTCTTTTGGAGCTCGCTTTTTAAGCGAACAGGGTTATAAATTTGAAATTCTTATAAACTGGATAAATGAAACTAATACAGAGCTTTTATTTCACCAACTTAATGATTTCGGGAAGCTTCATCCCTTAAAAAGCGTTAGTAAAAACAAGTTATTTCCTTTGCCGAATAGATTATGGTCTTTTTTATTAGAAAAAGCTGAAATTTCTCAAGATCAAAAATGGAATGAAATTGGAAAAAAAAGCATTAGAAAATTTATTGAAATTTTAACACAAGATAATTATAAAGTTTCTGGAAAAACAACCTTCAAAGAAGAATTTGTGACATGTGGAGGAGTAGATATAGAAGAGGTTGATTTACATAATATGAAAAGTAAGATATCTCCTAATATATATTTTGCAGGTGAAATTTTAAATATAGACGCTATAACAGGAGGATACAATTTTCAGGCTGCATGGAGTGGCGGATATGTGGCTGGAAAACTTGGCTAATAAATTAATATAAAACACCTCACTTATTTCCTTTTTTAATTTGTTATAAAGTGGTTAGAAAAGCAACTAATTTTATAGAAAGTTACAATTCAAAGTGTTATTCTGGCGATTCTTCTTTTAGTGAAGCAAGTAAGCCACCAGCATCAAAATAATCCCCTCCAGAAATAATAAGGCCATCTTTAAAGTCCCACGTATGATATGAAATTAGTTCCCAACTTTTACCTGTAGCTGAGTCAGCTCCAGTCCACTTTCCAAAGGATCTTACGCTTCCATCTGGCAAGCCGGTTTCAGCTAAAACACCAGGTAAATAATTTTTAGATGTATAAACAACACCCTCCATTGCGTCGTGCCAACCTTTAAGATATTCACCGAATTCTTCTTTCCCAATTTCGGCAATGCCATGAAAAGCTGGTTGCCACTTAAAATTTTCATGAAATAGATCAAGTTGAGCTTGGAGGTCAGCTTCAGTTCCTTAAAGTTTTAGAAATTTTTTGACAGTTTCTACATTAGTAGCAAAATCTGGGTTGCTCCTTGAGAATAAGAAACAATAAAGCTTATTAAGGTAATAAATAATAGTTTTTTCATTGTATTGGTTTTTAATTTATTAAATGTAATGATAATTTAAAGGATCTTAACTCCGTAATCTTTTAAGAAACTTACTTAAGAAGAAGATGTGCCTGTGGTTTATAAAGCCCCTAAAGTTAATTATATACTTATTCATCCTTCTGCCTCACCCATAAATACATGACCTGAATCACTTGATGGTAAATTATTTATATTAATTTGAAATTCATCTAAAATAAAACCCAATGTCAAATCTTTAGCATTTAATCTGTCTGGAAGTTTTGATTCGGTTAGTTTGCCATTATCGATATTAAGAAGATAAGTTCTCTTTGATGAAAAAAGATAAAATTCACTATTCAATAAAAACATTTTTGGTGTTGACCATTTAAAGGGAGATTTTAAGCTAAATTTCTCTAAACCATTGTTAATGTCAATAGCTGTATATGTGCCCCTATTTTTAAAAATCAACATATCATCAATTACATGAATTGAGTAAGATGTTTTTTTTAAATCCCATAGTTTTTTTACCAGATTTAAAGTCTAATAGGTTTGTGAAGTTTTCCTCCCAATTATTACAGCTTGTTACAAAAACATAATTTTCTACTCTTGAAATACCAGAAATATTTAATCAAATACCAATTAGATCATTTTCAGCATAAAAATTTTTTTAAAAATTCAAAAAAGAGCCATAATTAATCAAAAATGTCTAAAAATGAATTAAAATTGATCAAAAATGTCCAAAAAGGCCAAAAAGTGAATATTTTTGTTTTACAAAAAATAGGTTTCTCAGAAACCACAAATTTTCAGCAAAATATAAACAAAACATACCCAAGAGTTACCCTTTAAGCCCTATACCAGGAGAAGTTTAAGGTTAGTATAACTAGAAAATGAATTAACTGTATTTGTATAAGGTTTAGTTGCATTGGTTTTTAATCTATTCACCTGCCTTCTTGTATCCAAGAATTAATATTTTCTTCCAGGTTAGCGCCCTATTTTTCATACAAATAATTCACTACAAGTCTTCCGGTAAAGCCAGAAGCTATGCAGAAAATGATGTCAGATTCTTTGGATGAATTTATGTTTTATAATTTAAATATTATCTTCTTTTCTAGGTATACCAGGGAAAAACATATTAGTAGTTTCTTGATATTTTTTATAATTGGGACGTTTCTGAGCAGAGTAATATTCGGATGGAATGGCGCCTGTATAATAGACTAAGGTGGTGTACATGATTCGAGAAACGTAAAGCAAAGAAGCTAAAAGACAAAACCCAATAAGAGTGCCTTCACTTATAAAATATTGACTTAAAGATGGAATTGACGATACAATAAGGGCATTCCAAACCATCCATTCCGCAAAATAATTTGGGTGTCGCGTGTACTTCCATAAACCAACTACGCAAACTTGTCTTTTCTTATTTTCTAAATAACATTGTTTTAAGAATTTTTGCTTTTGAAGGTCTGCAATATGTTCCAGTAAAAAGAAGAGAACCCACAACAAATATCCCAAAATTTCTAGCGGTGATATGAATTCGTTTCTATTATGCGCTTGAAGCATCGCGGGTAGGGCTAAAAAAGTAATATTTGCAAAACACTGAATCATGATTTCATATTGCAAAGACGCATGTTCATTTTTGTAGCCCTGTTTTTTCCAACGCTTTCTTTGAAATTTATAGCGCGAAAGTTCTTTGTTTAGATGTCCTTTTTTGAATAACACCAAAGCACCTATTCCCATTCGTAAACCGGAAAACAAGTACATTCCTGCAACAAGATAGGTCCTAAGCCAATAGCCTTCTCCAAAAAAATACATAAATAAACCTATGCAAACCAATCCCCAGGACCACCCTATATCTATATAAGACATGCGTTTGGTAAGATAGGCAGGGATTGACACTACAGCAATAAAAAGAGCTAATTGAGCGCCTCCATTCCAAAATGTAAAACTGCTTAAAGAAGGAGTAAAAGACAATAGGGCAAAGCAGGTTATAAAAGGTAGATATCCAAGACTTCGGTTTAGTATTTTTTTAAAGGGGGTATTCATATTGCAAAAGTTACAGTTCCATAGACTTTAAATAATTTGTAAAAGTCAATATAATTAGCACTTAATAGAGTATTTGTACACTTATACGTACACCACTATGTCAATTATTGTACAATTAAAGGAAAGTAAGTGTTTATTATTGCCTATTGATATGTACAAAAGAATTAATCCGTATTCTTTTTAATAAGCACGAACCTTAGAACTTATTAAAAAAGAGGTATCTTTAGTCGTTCTTTTTTTTTAAGTATATACTTCTAACTAATAATGTTATTGAAACAATATACAATGTCAATGTTAGTTCAAATGGCAACCAATTATCTGTAACTTCAAATGTCAAAAGGCCCGCCCCTATTGCATCTTTTGTAACAAGAGCAAAAAGTATAACCGTACCAATTATAAATTGGTATTTATCCAGTATTCTTTTCATTTTATCTTGATTTATAATTTGATTAACAAGGTAGTAAAAACTTACTTTATGTTTTATAAGCTATACACCCTAAAGTGTATCGTAAGTATAAAATGTAAATAGCTTTCACCCCCAAATCTCAGAACTTACTGAAGATGATATGCCTTTTATTGAATAGTTATTGCTCCTGTTAAAGTAGAAGTAACTGTTCCATTAGCTGCTATTACCGTATAGTTATAGGTTCCGGTGGCTGTGCTAGTTGGAGTCCCTGCTACAATAAGCGTGTCTGCAGCACCATTACTATCACTATCAGTGACTGAAGAACTAATTCCTGGAGGTAATCCAGAAGCAGAGAACGTTGGATTAGAACAAGATCCTGAAGCGGTATAATTAACATTAGTAATGGCGCTTCCTGCTGCTACTGTTTGGGTTTCTGGCCCTGAGGATCTTATAATATTAATTGTACAAGCGGTTACAATAACGGTTCTAGTCAATGAGGCAGAATTACCTGCAGCATCTGAAATAGTATAGGTTACAGTATAAGTTCCAGCTGAAGAAGCGTTAACAGATCCAGATGTTGTTATTGAAGAGGTAAGCGTACCATCAACAGCATCTGAAGCATTAGCTCCAGGGTCAGAGAAGCTATCTCCTACCGTAA
>Ga0114997_10001675_pt1 | contig 18185 bp, 15 predicted proteins | sample ArcticOcean_MG_C_2_FD_87045 | JGI IMG/M metagenome (GOLD analysis project Ga0114997, IMG submission 87045) | Marine microbial communities from western Arctic Ocean - ArcticOcean_MG_CB4_136 | ecosystem: Environmental > Aquatic > Marine > Oceanic | place: Arctic Ocean: Canada Basin | collected...
CGGACCCAGATGCAGAACATGAGACAGTCCCAATTGAATTGATTCAAGTTGGTGATTCAATTGAGATCCGGAGTGGAGAATTAATTCCAGCAGATGGAAAGATCATCGAAGGTCACGGTTCATTGGATAAGGCCCAATTAAATGGAGAATCGGTACCTGTTGAAGTTTCAGCAGGTGATGAAATACAAGAAGGCCTCGTTTTGGCTCGTGGCCCCGTCATCATTGGAGTCACTGCTGTGGGAGAGGAGACTCGCTTGTCCGAATTAATTGATGCCGTTCACACTTTTCGAGAAGAACCCCCTCGTTTACAGAGCAGCATTGAACTTTTTACAGCCATTTGGGTTCCTATTGTACTTACTGGAGCAGTCGCGATTTGGTATTTCTTATTCCCTGATGATTGGAAAGTCATCTTACTGATTTGGGTTGTAGCATGCCCTTGTGCTTTGTTACTTGCAACACCGGTTCCCCACGCAGCCGCGCTTTCGCGTTCTGCTCATTTTGGGGCCATAGCGCGAGGCGGCGATGTCATCGAACGCCTTTCAAAGGTCAATCATGTTTTACTCGATAAAACAGGGACACTAACTTCAGGAAAACCGAGATTAGGCGAGGTAATCATGGCCAATGGGCGCCAACTTTCATCTGCACTGAAACTCGCTGGTGGTCTTGAAGCCCGTTCATCTCATCCATACGCTATCTCTGTCATGGATTATCTCATCGAGAAGCAAGTATCTGCCTCTCAAGTCATTGGACTATCGGATATTGAAGCAGGTGTCAAAGGCAGAGCCAATGGTAAAGAAGTGATGTTTATCCGGTTCGATCGTTCCCAACAACTCAACGTCGTTGTTCCAAAGGAACTTCAAGATGCATACAAATCAGCTGAAATCAAAGGTCATGGAGCAAGCCTTTTGGTTCGTGACGGTGAAGGAATTGCTTTGTTCACTTTCATTCACGACGATACTCATGCGGGTAGCAAGGAATTGATTACAGCATTGAAAAAGCGTTTAATAAATGTTGAGATTCTTTCAGGAGACCATCAAGCGGCAGTTTCAGTCTTTGCCAAGAGCGTTGGACTTTCGGAGTCATCTGCTCACGGTGGCTTATCCCCAGAACAGAAAGTGCAATGGGTTCAAAACCGTTCAAAAACCCACATCACTATGATGGTAGGGGATGGTTTCAATGATGCTGCTGCACTTGCCATCGCCGATGTAGGAGTTGCGGTAGGCACCGGAGAAACGGTCAACCTTGAAGCCGCTGATGTACTCATTCCAAGTGATAATCCCCTTATGCTTACCGACCTCATCGACCTGGCGCGTCAAGCACAAAGAATTCTCTTCGGCAATCTTTTCATCACCGTTGGAATCACACTTTCACTTGTAGCAGCGGTCATCCTACAACTCTATGACGAACTTTGGGTCGGTGTTTTGATTCATGAAGCATCGGTCATACTTGTTATCTTGAATGGAGCGCGCCTTGCTGGTGGAGAAGGAGCATTTGCTCTCTTAGGATCAATTTTTGTCTCGTTATGGCGAGATACAAAGGAAGCATTTGGACTTCTCAAGTTGAGATATTTGCCCGCCTGAGTTCTCAAATCGCTTACTTCACGCGGCATCTTCAAACCGGAGAGGGGGTTATGCCCAAACGGTGAGGAGATGGCACGAGTTCGAGCAGACCCAGTCACATCAGCCCTCGCCCATCCGACTCGCCGAGCATTGTATATCGCTTTGGCAAATAAAGAGGAAATGAGCACAGTTCAACTTCAAGCCGAAGTGGATGTTGAACGTTACAACCTTTACTATCATCTGAAAAAACTGGCATCGTTGAACCTAGTTGAAAATCATCGAGACTCAGGGCGCTCACGTTGGTGGAGAAAAACCACACACGTGGATTTACCAGAAATCCTTTCACCCTCGCCTATGCCAACACCGACTTCGGTAGTTGCAGGTGATCTTACTTCACTCCCAGAGACACTTGCTGATGTGGTGGCTGATAGCGAGGATATACACATCATTCAACTCCAAGGTTCACGAGATCAAGTAGGGGCTAAAAACATGCTTGAAACCTTGGCTCTAGAGCATGGAATTAAATTGGATTTACCTTGGAATTTTTTACCAACGAGTATCGCATTGATTGCAAAGAAAAAGTGATTGAGGTATTCTGATAGCAAACACCTCAAGAAGAGTGAACCGGAGCGGAGACCATGAGCGAAGAATTAACAGTTGAATCTCGAGTTGCCCCTCCGGCACTCTCATGCCCCAAATGTGATGGTTTGTTGCCAAATGAACTTGGTGAAGTCCGATGCACATTATGCCAAGCACGCGTTCGTATAGACCATCCAATTACCCGAAAGAAATGGGCAGAAGAAAAAATCGGGTGCCCAGATTGTGGAAAAGTACTTGTCGTTGGTGTCAATAAACGTCCTGCTCATTTGAAATGTGCATCTTGTTCGTGTCATTTTACTCTCGTTCCAAATGTGACGCGTGTGGAAATCTCTTGTCCAGGGTGTGAGCGGCAATTGCGTATGAAGCGACGTCCAGGTGAACGACAAATCGAGTGCCCGGCTTGCGATACCAGTTTCAAAGTTACTTTTTGAAGGGCTGTATACGAACAAAGATATCAAAATGATGCAATTGGTTTTGCTTCAACATTAGATGAAGCAGAATATAGCGACTTGGTTCGTCGCATAACCTGCGTAAACAGCCGTGAAGCCTCGCGCTCTTGTCGCGCTCCTTATCTATGATGAGAGGTGGATGAACCATTGGATGGGATACGATGGGAATGAGCGCAAGCAACGGTAGTGAGGCCATAGAAACGGCTCGCAAGAAGCGTGAAAACGCTGAAAAAGTCTCTCTTTCAGCACTTCGTTCTCAGTTCACATCGACAGCTACATCCTCTCTCGATCAAGCAACAATGACAAGTGCTCGCTTCAGGCAAGAAGAGAGTTTGCGAGCCGATTTACGCCGGGAACGGCGTATTCGACAACAAGCAATCACCGAACGCGTCGTCGTCATGCAAGAGTCGTTAGCAAGAGATTTAGCTGTACAACATGAACTTACACTTGATTCACTTGAAAAAGAAATGCGAGAAGAAATGGAACGGGATTTGAGTACACTTGAACGTGATTCATTAGCTCGAGAAGAATCACGAATGCGTGATGAACTTGAATTGCGACTCAATCGACAACTGGAATCACTTCAAGATAAACTGGATGTTGAACAAGATCGCCGGCTTGAGGAACACAAAGCCCAACTTAAAGCTCAAATTGAAACTCAACTTCAAGATGAACACCGTCAACGGCTTGATATTCAAAAAGAACGACTGGCAATGGAATATAATCAAGAATTACAACGCCGAGTTCGTGAAATTGAAGCAAACATCGAACTTGAAATGGAAGAACGGTTCAAAGAGATGGAAGTTTCTGAAGTATCGAGACTCGAAGAGGGTCATGCTGCTCGACTCGCTGAACGTGAAGAGCAATTACGACGCGGCATTCGCACTCGCCTTGAACAACAATTACGTACTCGCTTAAAGCAACGTGAAGCCCGATTAAAGGCTGAATATGAACGTCGCAGTCTTCGACTCGAAGAAGATATTGCTGAGCAATTACAAATGGAACTTGAAGGCCGTCTTCGCCAGGAAACCGATGATCTGGAAGAGCGAATGCGCGAAGATGTTGAATTGGCAATCGCACGTCGTCGTGACGAACTTCGAGTTGAAATCGAACAACAATTACAAGAACGTCATGCTGAACGTCTTTCCGAACGTAAATCTCGTCTACGAGAAAAGTACGATATCACTTTCTCAAAGGCAGTTGATGATATTTCACGTTCACTCAAGTCTGATGTTGAATCAGAACTTGAAGTTCGAATGGATGAAGAATTCAGCAGTTACCGAAACGCTCGTGAAGCAGAAATCCAAAACCGCCTCGCTCGTTTCCGATATGAACGTGAAGCAGAATTACGCGAACAACTTGAGGGCCAATATGACTCAAAGAAGGTTGACTGGTCTGAACGCTTAGAATTAGAATTCCAATCACGGGAAGTATCTGCCCGTAAGGCAATCATGTCTGAAGTTGATGCGGGTCTACGTAATGAACGTCTCACTTTCGAGACAGACCTAGACCTTCTGAAAGAAGAAACTTCTCTCGAACTTGAAGTTGATATGGAAGAGCGACTCAATGAATTCCGAACACGGAAAGAAGAAGAAGTTGCAACTCAACTTGAACGTCAACTTGACAAGCGTGAAGAAATCATGCGAAACAAAGCTCTCATCGATGTTCGTAAGCGAGAAACACATATCCGTGCTGAAATTGAAGCACAACTTGGACTCAAACGAGCAGAAATACGAACTCGGCTTCAGGGCTTGAGTGAAAAGATGGATGCATTCAAAGAAATGGCTGAGGACCAGATGCGAAGCGCCATATCAACGCAAATCGAAGGCGAAATCAACACTGCAGAATCAGATGTACGCACTCGTGAATCAGAGTTCCGTGATCTTCAATCAACCGACACTCGTGCTGAAAAGCGTCAAATGTGGATGCAATCAATATCTGGGCAAAATGCGCCTGCCGCTGGTGGTTCCATGAATCCAAGCGCTCTTGGTGCACGTCCTGACGCTCTGGGTTCAAGCGGTGGCCGACCAATGCGCGGTGTTCTTGGCGATCAACAACAGGTACCTCAAGCACGAATGGGTCTAAGTGGAATGCGAGCCCCGTTGACAAGTTCCAAACCACTCGCTCCAATAAGTGGCGTACCTCTTGCAAAACCAGTCAAAGCCCCTCTTGGTGGAGGTTCAACACCATCTCTTCCACAACCAGTACAAAAACTGGTGCGAACCCAACTACAACCCATCACTTCGGCCGAGCCTGAAACTCAAATGGAACAAGTTGTCGAGCCAGTTGTAGAACAAATTGCTGAATCAGTACCTGAAACAGAGGTTGAGCCAGTTGCCGATGAAGCAGAAGAAGACATGTCGACTACTTTACGCCCAATTACTTCGGTGCTTCAAGTGATTGAAACTCCTGCAACAGTAAAAACGACCACATTGACTCCTCAACCGGTTCAGTTGATACCTCATAAAGCACGAGGAACCCCTCCCAAATCAAAGCGTGGAGAGAAACCAAAAGTTGTTGAAACAACCGTTCTCAAACCGGTTCAAAAGTTGACTCCGTTGAAATTGACGCCTCCAGTACAATCTTCAGCAGATGACGAAGAAACTAGAAATGAAGAAGAATGAGGTCAAACACCTCTTGAAGCCTCCAAGGGTACGCTTCATATTGATTGAGGTTCTCGGATTGCCATGAAGAGATTCATTGTTCTTCTTATCGCATCATTGATGCTACCCATTGCTACAGTCGTCCCCATTGTCTCCGCTTCGGGTCCAAATCTTGTTGATGCAGGTTATACTCAACAACTTGAATCGAGTTTTGTGTATTGGAAGCAAATGTATGATGGCTCTATATTGACCGTTGACGAAACCGGAAATGTAAGTGTAAACAGTTTTGTAAACGGATACCTCATACCTCAATGGCAACTTGATTTGAATGTCAGTACAAATTCAGCTCGTTTGGATGCTGCCCAACAATTAACAGTCGTTTGTCACGATTCTGGTGTCTATATTATCCACATGGATCACCAAGTTGCGAATAGGGATATTTCTACCCCAGACCCTGTCAGTGATGCAGACTGGGATGATGAAGGGGATCTTTGGTTGGCATATTATGCAGGGCGCCGTCGAGCCGAAGAATACGATTCCGAGGGCGTGACAGGTATCGCTTCCCCACAAATTCAATCAGGGTTTAATGCTTTTGAAATTCTTTCAGATGGTCGAATTATTATCGGTGCGTACGATAAGAAAGTTCACGTTTTTTCAAATGATGGAATGAGTTTGACAACCTTAACCGAACCGACGGCTATTGTCAATGTAGTCATGGAAGATCATAACGGAGATCTACTGGTGGGGGCTGCAAATGGTAATTTGTATCGATATAGTACTGATTCTTGGGCCGTTGAAACGCTTTCTTTAACGCATGGCTCATCCATCGTTTCATTGGAGGAGTTCGATAATTCAACCTATCATATCGGAACTCAAAATGGTAAATTAACGCAAGTTGATGTTGCGGGTTTTAGCGAAGGAGAGACCTATGCCTCAACTGGACAAGTTTTTGGGTCAAAGCAGGAATTTACCGGTGAGATTTACATTGTCACATCCAGTGTGTCTTCAACAAAAATACGACTGTATGACTTAGATACGGATGGAGATGGAGTTACCGACCAAATGGATTTATTTCCATTAGAATTCACCCAATGGTCTGATGCTGATGGGGACGGTTACGGCGATAATCCCAATGGCTATCTCGGAGACATGTTTCCAATGGAATCATCACAGTGGGCTGATTTTGATGCAGATGGCTATGGAGATAATCCAGACGGCGTAAATGGTGATGCTTTCTCGAATAACAGTGAGCAATGGATGGACTCGGATGGCGATGGCTATGGTGACAACGCAAATGGTCTTGAAGGTGATAAATTCAAACTTGAACCAACACAATGGTATGATTCAGACCAGGATGGTTATGGAGATAATGCAAGTGGTATTACGCCCGACGCATGCCCGAATTTCAACGGGTTTTCGAAAGAAGACCGATTTGGTTGCCTTGATTCAGATCTTGACGGCTACTCAAACCCTTCAGCCGACTGGACTATTGAACAAGGTGCTGATGCTTTACCACAGCAAAGCACTCAATGGAGGGATGGTGATGGTGATGGTTACGGTGACAACATAACAGGCCTTTCACCTGACGATTGCAATTGGATAGCGGGTAACTCAACCAAGGCCTGGATTGTCAATACAACCTCGGCAATTGGCTACATCGAAGTTCCATCTTATGGCTGCGAAGATGTTGATGGAGATGGCTGGGTTGATGTAACGGAATCGCAGAACATGGATGCCGATCCGAATGAATATTTTGATGGGGACAATGACGGCGTAGGTTCAAACAGTGATTATGATGATACCCGTCCTCTTGTTCAAACTGAAGAAGACCATTGCATGCTCAACTTCGATGATACCTCACTTTCCTGTCAAGGATGGCGTAACGATGAGTATCAATCATATCTTTTGCAAGACCAGACTGAAAACGTTTCGCATTTGAGTTTTGGATCTTGGAATAACAGCAAAAACTCTGGCTTGCTTGATACAAGCCCAATTGATTCGAATACAGTCAAACAAGTGGTTATTGTCGGTGGGGGGGCATTTTTCCTCCTTTCAGCTATAATCATCATCGTAGGCGCAGTTATGAATCGTCGAAAGATGAGTTCCAATGTCAAGATCTACGGGGTTCCATTTATCCCAACCGGAAATAATTCTGCCGAAAACGAAGCACTCGAAGGTACAGCAGGAATCTCGGCTCAAGGAGGAATCGTTTCAGATTCTGCTTGGGAAGACGATGTTGCAAGTCTTGATTTCACGATTGATGAAGAGGGCGAGGATGAAACCGAATCAACTCCCGTCGATGCGACGAGTTTGTATGACGAAGAAGACAGTCTTGAAGCGATTGCTGGAATTGAAACGACAGTTCCCGCACCTGAGCCCGAAGTTATGGAAGTGCCATCAGAAGCACCGCCGTTACCAGATGGCGGACTCCCTGAAGGATGGACTATGGACCAATGGAAATGGTATGGGCAAGAATGGCTCGACAAGAATCAATGATGTTGTTTTCTCAACGATTTAGAAATCTGGCGAGTCTTGGAAACTTATCGCCAAACGATTGGTAAGGACTCGCGTAGTTTTCCGAGTTCTTCTCCAGTATAGATTGGCTTTCCATCTTGCTTTAGAGTGTTCATTATCAGCCACAAAACACCATTCCAAGCACTGGATCGAGCAAAAATCTCAACATAACCACATGCAGCTGCTTCGAGCAATTTACCCTCATCTGTTTGTTCACTGAACAAGGCCCGCACCAGATTCTTGGTATCGAATTCATAGCCCTTTGGGCGCCATTCCATCATTAAAATCAGACCTTAAATGGAGCGAGATTAAGTCGGTCAACCAGATGTTCTATTTCTACATCAGCAACGGCTTTCATCCGTTCTCTCAATGTTTCAATTTCACCGTTCATCATCGAAATTTTATGTGCACGTACCACATCTGTTAGCAGTTCATTGACACTTTTGTGCCCATTCATCGTTCGCATCGTGTTGAGTTGTCTTCGTACTTCGTAACTCACACTGACCGAGGTCATCCCTTCACCTGTCATAACTATCCCGAACCTGCTCTGTTCTATAGCATACTTAACCTGTCCGAACATTTGGTGCTATGAAACACCGATTTCAAGAGGTAAAATACTTCTTCAAGCAGCACTTTAACTGTTTTTCCGTTTAAGTAACAGCCTCGGATCTTCATTGACGCCAAATTCGCGGCGCATTTCGATAACGCGTTGATGGAATTCTTTGGATAAGGTCCAGTATTCCAAAGAACCTGCACCTGCACCCGAGTTAGTTGGCTTGTTGAGTAACACCGTTGGGGCTCCACTCCATGGCGCCTCAGCCACCTTAACCAAGCGTCGAACTGTAGTTTTGAATAGTTTGTTCGGCATTTTCCGATTGACTTCATCACATACATGGCGGCTTAGTTTTGAACGTGCATCGACCATGGTCATAGCAATTCCAAAAATTTTCAAGTTTCGGTTGATACGTCGCTGAATCATCTTTATTGAATTCATTAGCATACTGAAGCCTTCAAGCGCATAATATTCCGCTTGAACAGGGACCATAACCCAGTTAGCGGCACACATGGCATTAATCGAAAGTAAACCCAAAGAAGGAGGTGTGTCGATAATGATGTAATCGAATTGGTCGATGATTGGCAACAAGGCTTCTCGCAACCGAGTTTCCCGACCAATTTTGTGACTGAGTTCGATCTCAGCACCAGAGAGGTGGATATCACTTGGTAAGAGCCATAAATGGCCGACAGAGAGATTATCTGGTGCTCTCTTGTTATTATTACGAAGACTCCAAGCCGCTCGCATTGATTGAGTCAGTTCTTCCGGGCCGATGAGATATTCTTCCATCACTGGTAAATCTTCACCTGAATCGTTGGCTAGTAAATCATATGCGGTTTTTTTAATGTTCTTTTTCTCCACACCAAATGATGTCGCACAATTTCCTTGAGGGTCAAGGTCGATGAGCAGAACTTTTGCTTCCGGAAGTCCTTGACGAGGTGAGCCTTTTGCCAAAGCTGCAGCGAGATTAACAGCGGTGGTAGTTTTCGCGCAACCACCTTTCTGATTTGCGACTGCTACGACCATCTTGTAGGGATTCAAGTTAACACCTTCTCGGACAATTTGAGGGAGAACTGTCTTCCCCTTTCAATGCAGACCCTCACAAGCAATATATCAAGCAGGTTGAATTACTGGAACAGGCACTTCGGAAAGGATCTTTCTAACGATGTGCATACCGGTAATACCTCGTATCTTTGCTTCAGGTTTCATGTTGATACGGTGAGAGATAATTTGCAGTGCAAGACCTTTGACATCATCTGGGATGACATAGTTTCGCCCAGCAACAGCAGCAGCAGCCCGCCCTGTCTTGAACAAGGATTGGGATGCACGTGGTGATGCACCGTTAGTAACACGGTGATCTTCACGAGTGCGTTGAACGATTTCAACAATGTAAGAAAGAATAGCAGGGTCGACATGAACAGTCTCCAACGCTTTTTGCATTGCAACAACTTTCTTCGGTGAAGTGATTTGTTCGACATCGTGGCCGTCCTTTCCTCGAAGTTTTCGACGAGCGAGGATGGCCTTTTCTTGTGGGCGGTCAGGGTATCCCATGCTCATCTTCATCAAGAATCGGTCCATTTGTGCTTCAGGTAGGGGATATGTTCCTTCTTGTTCGATTGGGTTTTGAGTCGCTAAAACAACGAAAGGAGCAGGGAGTTTGTGCGTGATACCTTCAATGGTAACTTGCTTCTCTTCCATTGCTTCGAGCAATGCAGCTTGAGTCTTAGGAGGTGCGCGGTTAATTTCGTCAGCCAGAAGTATATTGGAAAACAATGGGCCAGCCCGTAGTTTGAATTCACCAGACTTTTGGTCATACATGTAAGTCCCCATGATATCAGAAGGCAGTAAATCAGGTGTGAATTGAACTCGCTTAAATTTACATCCTAAGGCACGAGCAAACGTGTTTGCAAGTAATGTTTTCGCCAAACCAGGGAAATCTTCGAGCAACATGTTGCCGTTCGATAAGATTCCAACGGTGACCCACCGTAGATTTTGTGGTTTACCAATAATGACCTTGCCTACTTCGCTCATCAAACTATTCGAAATAGCAGAAACAGTGCCTATTAGGTCTTGTGCGGCGGGATTTTGACCCATTGCGGGTGCTCCAGTTAAACCAGCTTCCATGTATGTTGCCTCCGAGGACATTCTAACAACCCGGCCTATCCATATATGAATGTGAGGTGTAGTTATGTCACACTTTGATGGTGGTCGAAAAAATCAAATAAAGCCAACTAAGGCTTCCAGCCGAATCCATAACTGTATTCTTCGAGTACATCACGGTGTATTCTTATAATTTCAACAAACGCATCCTTTTCGGACTCAGTAAGGGATACCTTTTTCATATTTTTTGAATCTTCTTCAGTGACATTACCATAGAATTCTTCATCGTTTGAAATATTACTTCGAGAAAATCTAACATTTACCTGAATTGGTACTTTTTCTCCTTCATGGGCTACTTTTTGCCCCTCTGTTCCAATGGAGGAGATCTTCCCAAGAATCCGACCTGAACCATCATTTCGAAGGAGTTCTTGCCCGACCCTAATTTGCCCTTTAATTACTTGAATTCCGAACACTGCAGGTTTGTCCTTGAATGACATGTTGAGGTATCGAATTTGAGCGGGCCTGAACACAGGCCCAGTATTTGCAGCAGCAGCTTTTTCCCGAATAACTTCGGTAAGTTCATCGATTTGGTCCATTATCTGATAGATAATATCTCCTTGAACATAATGAAAATCAACAGAATCTTCAGATTTAGCAGCATCTTTCAATTCTTTTTCAACTTGAGGGTTCCCTTTAACAGCTAGAGCGATCAAAAATTTGTGTTCTTCGTTCTTCGTAGTGAGGACCTCTCGCATATCACGTTTATTCACTGGCCCTACTTCTGCATGACTTATTGGTATTTTCCGTTTTATTAGTTCGTAAAGCACTGCCTCGAGTCCACCGAAAGTTCTCGCCTTTACAACAGCACCTTCGCGAATTTCCCGAGCAGCTTTGCACCCAGTTGAAAATCCAGGCTCTTTTGCATTCGGATTCATATGGATTTTAGAAAAGTCCTTTCGTGAGAGAACTTCTTTACAGATACTGCACATAATTGGTGCTTCATCACGAATTCTTTTGTTTTCAAGTTTCATTTCTTCGATAATTGATTGCAAATCATCTCCGGGTTTCGGGAAGAATATTTTACTTCCAATATGTATTTCTTTCATATTTGGAATGACCAATTTCAGCCCAGATGCTGCCGATGCATGTTGGACATTCTCCCAGCGTTTACCAGCATCACGCATTTCAGCCATGCCAATCGGTTTGCGTATTGACCGGATACGTACACTGGTCGAATCCCGCGCAAATTCAGAATCAGCAATAGGTCCATCATTGGAATTATAAGCAATATCATCGCCTACGTGAATCGTTCCTTTGGTAAGAATAATATCGATGGTCTTCCCGACTCCGATTTCTTCTCGGGACTCTAAAACATAACCTTCGGCCATATCCTCATGGTGAATAATCAAATCTTCACGGGCGAACTTTTCTGCCATAGCGAGGATGACGAACAGTAAATCCTGCAATCCTTCTCCTTCTTTGGCACTCATCGGGACAAAGAGACGATCGTTTTGGATGTCGAATTCTTTTATCCCTTCCCAATACTTTGAAAGATTAAATTTTGAATGAGAAGCAACTTGACCAAGGAGTTTGAAATAATATTCATCGGCCATGTCCTTTGCATCTTCGCTCTGTTCATTCCAGGATTGCCAAGATGACCTTCCACGCTTTGATTCCCATCGATGAATCCGGTCAATTTTATTTCCAACGATTATGAAAGGAATATTATTATTCTCAAGAAGTTGAATACTCTGAATGGTTTGGGGTTTGAACCCCTCTACGATATCAACAATGAGAATTGCAATATCAGCAACATTCCCACTTCGAGTTCTAATTGAACTAAATGATTCGTGCCCCGGGGTATCGAGAAATATAATACCGGGGCTGTCAAACGTTGGTTTTTCCTTAAACGGCATCGTCTGAATGGCCTTGACCAATAATTCTGATGGTACATTGGTCACACCAAGTTCTTGTGTGATGCCGCCAGCTTCCCGATTCATCACATTTGTTTGATTCTCTTTACCAATGGACCGGAGCAAATCGAGCAAACTTGTCTTACCGTGGTCGACATGGCCCGTTACAGCAACAATTGGCTGACGAAGCGTTTCACCGATGTCCTCGATGTCATCACTCGCGTCCTCGGCCATTTGAATCAACTACAGAATGACTCTACTATTCATAAACCCATGATGTGATAGTTTGTTCCCAATCCATCAAACCTTCTGGAAACCAGAGTCCAAGTTCAAATTCAGCAGTATCTGCCGCATCTGAGCCATGAATCATATTGTATCCCATGTCCATGCCAAAGTCGCCTCGGATGGTTCCAGGGGTTGCTTCACGTCCATTGGTCGAGCCAATGAGGGTGCGAGCCACGGCGATGGCATCTTTGCCAGACCAAGCCATGCATACGACAGGGCCAGATGTTACGAAATTAATGAGTCCAGGATAAAATGGGCGTTCAGCGTGAACTGCATAGTGAGTTTCAGCGATCTCTCTTGTTGGCACTATTGACTTAAGACCAACTAATTGGAGACCTTTACGTTCAAAGCGTCCCAAAATTTCTGCTATTAGTCCTCGTTGTACGCCGTCGGGCTTAATCATGACATAGGTCGTTTCCATTGTGTTCACCGATTCAGCCCACTTGACTCCCCTTTATGAGCCATACGGAATAATTGCAATAGCGGCTGCACTCTCTTCTTTAAAAAAACAGGCAATGGCGCTAGAAAAAGGTCAAAGTGGCTCAAACGCCGCCTTTGACGAAGTGTCGAGTCCACTTAACACGGCGAGAGTTTCGCTTGAGTATGATCATGTTCTTGCGAGCCTTTGAGTTCTTGAACCATAAGACGCTTCCATCTCTACGAACAAACATCATTCCTGTGCCTGGTTCAATCTCTTCTCCAGAGAAATTACAAATTCTTCGTTCAGGCATATTCATCACCGGGCATTTAACTTACGGGCCTCTCGACCAGTATCCTTGAGCATCAAAATATCGCCCACTCGAATTGGACCCAATACGTTACGAGAAATAATTCTTCCAACGTCACGTGGATTTGGAGCATCGTTGACACGAACTTTGACTTGAGTTGCTTCGCCGGTCATACCGGTTCTACCGACAATTTCGACGACTTCAGCAGGCCATCCACCAAGTTCTTCGCTCATATTTGTCATCTCCAAGTTTAAATTCAAGCTTTGAGGCCGTTAATGGCTTCAATAACTTGTGCAAATACTTCTTGAGCGCCTTTGGTGATTTCCATCACGGCAATTGACGCTGCTTTCACACCCGCTGGAAGACCAGCAGCTTGTGCAAGGTGCTCTTGAGAAGGGACATATCCGAATGGGATGTCTTTCTCAGCACAGATAAGTGGGACGTGAGCAAGAAGTTCAGGTGGGTTGACATCTTCTGCAAGAATAATGAATTGGGCAGTTCCGCGTTCTGCGGTCTTTGTCACTTCATTGCTACCTTTCTTAATACGGCCATTGGAATTGGCTTGTAGCATGTCGTAAATCTTGTTAGATACTTCTTCGGGGGTTTCAAATTGCACGTGGACAGTCACTGGAATCACTCTCTCCTCTTGTAAGGGCGTTTCTCCGCACAACCTCACGGATATAAACACGACGGAAAGAATCAACTGTTTATCTTTGGATAATTTAGAGGCTTTTAGCCATTTAATAAATCCATAAAAGGGTTACTGCGAGTTCACAACTTCCAATTAAGGCGTTCAAACAATTCATTTACGCCACGTGCAAGTGCAGGGCCGCCGGATATCACATCGCGTGGGTTTGACAACGAGCCCGTCGCATGAACTCCATCGACATAACGAATCAATCGGGCAATCGCTCCACCCGTGAAAAGTCCGTGGGAGCAGGCCGCATGAACTGCGATTGCTCCTTGGTTTCGAAGAGCTTCTGCCGCTCGGCAAATTGTCCCACCGGTTGCGATCATATCATCTACAATTGCGACAATTTTCCCATCTACGTTGAGGTCTTTGGCCTTATGGACAATTGTATGAGCATCAATTCTCGTTTTTTCTAAGTAAGAGAATTCACAATTGATTTCTTTAGCGACCTTTGATGCACGTTCAATAGCACCTTTGTCGGGTGAAAGGATAAAATCGGGTTTTACCGTTTCTTGAAGGTGAAGGGCGAGTTCTGGCATTGCCGAAGTGAAAGCCACAGGAACTGTCAAATCTTGTAGAACAGAAGGAGCATGCAAATCAAAGACAATGATACCGTCGCAGCGAGAAGCGAGTAAATGCCCAATCGCTCGAGCAGATACGGCCTCGCCCGGTTTGAATCGTTTGTCTTGCCGAGAATAACCAAAGTAAGGGACTGCCAGTAAAATCCCTGGCCCAACATCGTCCATATCCTGAGGTCCGATTTCACGAAGATTCTCCATGTTACCCTTCCGAACATCATTAATTGCTTCGAGCATGAGCAGTGTTTCGACAATTCCGGCATCAGGGAAGGTGTTGGACACTAGAACAACTGGCTCCTTTCGCACCGCTTCGATGGTCTCAGTAGGGATTCGAATATAACCTTCAGAATCGGGGAATCGGCGGGTTTCAAGTTGATGGTGTTCCCAATTTAAAGAATCAGCAAGTTGTTTAGCCAATAAGCGAGAATTGCTCCCGGATAGCACAACCATAAGAGTCCCTTGTGATGAGCGAAGCGGTGCCCCTTCATGTTCTTTGTGAATGAAGAGGTCTCGAGATACGATACAAAACTTCTGAGTAATAGAAAGCAAAAGAGTGCGCGAGGCAGGACTTGAACCTGCGACCTCCCGGTTATCAGCCGGGTGCTCCAACCGACTAAGCTACCCGCGCAACTGTAGTTCGCCCGACTCACCCCCCCGTCATAAGAGTGACGGAACCAACAAAGTTGCAAAGGTCTTCATTTGAAACTCATTCTTCTTCGTCACTCATCTCATTAATTGAGATATACGACGGAAGTGTGAGGACTTTATCGAATGTTCGAGAAAGAACAACTTCGTCTAAGCGCTCACGTGTTCGTGAAAAAGCATTAATTGGTATTCGCAACTGTTCTTCAACGCCGTATTTCTTTTGAACTCCAATACGAACTTGGACGATGACGCCTTTGTAGGTGCGCTTCACTTTGAACAAACCAGTAATGACTCCGACTTCTTGGCCTTGATTGTCCAAGACTGCGCGGTCAAGCATTTCATCTGGTGCATACAGTTTTTCATCAATACGTACGGTATTGCGCCATCTGCGTTGTAATTCTCTCATCGACTTTGAAAGTTTAACAGTTCCATCGTTTCTGATACTGTGGACCAATTCTTTTGGTAGAGGTACGAGTTCAGCGGGCTTCCGCATGAATTCATCCGCCACATCCGATTCCACTTGCAATCGCATTGATCGCACGCGTGCTTCATTCGGATGGTGACGTTCACCAACTATTTTTCCTACTTTCTTGTCATTCACGTACACATCTCTTTGGAGTAACTCCTGGATGTCATATTTGTCGTTCGGCATTTTCCCATCTCCTTCGCCAGTTCAATCCGGCTTATCCCCTGCTTCACATGAAAGGTCTTATACTCTTTGGCGTTTGAAAAGCGATTTCCAATTGTACTTGTCGTATAATACATATCTAAAGCAATTGGAAAACCGATTATTATTTGATTTTGAGCAATGTCGTATAATTTATTCTAGCAATAGGAGTTCAAGAAGTCTGTGGATTTTTTTACAGGCATTCTATAGAAGGGGGGGTTTTCTGGATCTAACGTTGAATTTCAGTTTTTCTTCAATATAAAAATCATTATTAGGGGCCATATTTTAGAATTGGCTATCATAGATCCCAGTGCAGAACTCAAGAGTTCATTCTGGAATAATTTGAACAGTTGTCTTTGAAATACAGGATTAAAAGAAATATTTATTCCAATTGATTTTACTACTTTCCAATTGAAAAAAACTCTTTATCGGCGTCGTATAATTCTCTTGATGAACAAATTGATGTATGCATGACTACTGGACGAAAATATGCGTCAAGCTCCCGTTATCCATCTGCGCGGTCTCGACTCCAGCATTGGTAGCGCCTTGGTCGAACGAATCTTTCGTACCAATGCACATCTCGTCGTTCCTCGAGCACATTTCCAAGAGATTTCCAAACGTTATGCAACTGAACTTGAATTTGGAGATTGTGAACTTCATTCCGCTGAAGACATTTCCTTTGCATCAGGCCATCGCCTGATGTTAATCGGCCTAGGCCCTTTTGACGAGGCGAGTGATGGCGAAAACGGATTTGAGGTCGATGGGCTTGAAATTATTTTGGCAACCCCAGCGCATTTGGGAATTGAAGTGGATACTGAATGGCTTGACAGCCTTATCCTTGTCCATGACTTGCTGCCTCGTGTGAAGGATACGACATGGGATTCTCCTCTCTTCAGTCAATGGATGGCTCAATTAAATGCGCATACGCCTCCAGTTCCTGTAGATGGCACAGAACATTGGTGGGTCAGCGATATCGATGTTGCTGACGCTTTTGTTCGGATGTTAATCGGTGATGAACCATTCCCGAGCCTCATCAAAGTATCAGGTCGAAGAGCATGGAGTCAAGAGCAAACTATTGAGGAATTGTCCCTGCTCCACGCACGTACATTGGCTGGGAAAACGGGCCACTTTGGTGTCGAACATCTCACTGCTGCACCGACACCAACGATTGAAGTAAAGTCGTTAATTGTCAATCCTTCAACACCGCTGAGTATGCAAGAAAACTCGCAACAACGTCCCGACCTTTCTCCATTACATGATGCACTACATCGAATAGATGGCGATGGATGGCGCCCATTGGTGCCAATTCGTACGGCGTTGATGCATGCACTTGTCGACTATATCGAATGATATTCAAAGAGTCTGAGCGCCACCTTCTGGAAGCATACTCAAACTCGTAACGTTGCCAACAAGAGTTGGACCGGTCATGAGTGTCCCCATTATTCCCGTATCTCCACTCGGATTGTGGGATAGAGAAAGCCATGGTCGGCCATAGGCGTCAATTTGCATATCTATAAAGTCGCCAAATCCTCCACATCGTTCGTAGCCACAGGTTGGACTTGCATTGTCCAGAGGGTCTTCTGGTGCATTGACTTGAACGGTAGTGATTAGAGGTGTTTCATTGAATGCATCGGTAATGACTGAAATATAGCCATGCCATACTCCATCGCCTTCGGTACCGATGTAACCAAAGGCCACACGACCAGGGTCGCCAGCGATGACGACAGGGAAGCCAGTACCTTCGAGGTGACTCGGCCCGATCATGATTGCATCCGACCATGTATTTGCATCATCTACAGAGTAAGAAAAATAAGGCATGTTATCATTCCCCATCCACATGGCATAGACGTTACTTTCACTGTCAGTATCGACTTGTGCTTCTTCAGCATTCCACGTATCTGCAGTTCCAGATTCTTCTGTCGGCAAGACATGTTCGCTCCATGTGATGGCTCCATCTTCGGTTTTATACATTGAATAGCCAGTTCCATCACAGCCGATTTGTCCTCGATAGAAATTCCCATTGTCTGCTCCGATGAGATGAGCTGAAAGCCCTCCGCTTTGGCAATCCAGTGGCGCTCCAGGAAGTTCAGGCCCCCATGTTAGACCGCCATCTTGACTTTGAGAACACAGAGGTGCAAACCAGTTTCCATTGATGCAAAACACCCAGAGCGTTTCATGAAAAATTCCTCCATAAGGTGAAGATGCAATCGTTTGGTGGTCTTGAACGGAATAGGATGTAGCAACGGATGGGCCAAACCAAGAATCGCCTTCGTCATCACTCCATTCAACGGTCATACCAA
>Ga0114997_10001676_pt1 | contig 18183 bp, 17 predicted proteins | sample ArcticOcean_MG_C_2_FD_87045 | JGI IMG/M metagenome (GOLD analysis project Ga0114997, IMG submission 87045) | Marine microbial communities from western Arctic Ocean - ArcticOcean_MG_CB4_136 | ecosystem: Environmental > Aquatic > Marine > Oceanic | place: Arctic Ocean: Canada Basin | collected...
AAGCTAGACAGACTCCTATCCCATAGGGTCTTTGATGATCGCCGATCAATGGCAGCAATCTTACCTGAGCTTGAAACTGAATAAATAATAGGGCCGTCAATCACCGGCTGACTTGTAATATCGTTTGCACGATCAATTTCTGTAACCCCTTTAGACTGAGAAATAGTTGCTTCCCATACCAATAGGCCAGTTTTCGCCTCAATAGCAATTAATTTACCGCCAGGTATACCAGAATAAATTGCGCCATTAGAAAATGACATTTTTCCTTGAGAGTTAATTGTCAAAGGCGGATTTGGTGACTGATACGTCCATTCTATAGAGCCATCAACGTTATTTATCTGAATAAATTTATTAAAATTTAGCTTTACTGTGACAAAAGTAGTATTGGGCATCGGACTGACAAAGACCTGGCCCCCAACGTAAGACTTCCATAACTCTTTACCATTATGGTCTATACACCATAAATCTCCTTCGCTTGATACAAAGTATAAAAGGTCACTATTCCCAGAAAGACCAGCGGAGACTTTAAAATTAAAGTCTTTCTCCCATAGGAGACTTCCACTCATTACGTCAAATTTTTTGATTACACCATCATGGTTAAGGGTAAATAAAAAATCTTCATAAATAAACATATCAAGCGTATGAATCTCATGTGATTTTTTATCGATATCCCACAGACTTTCGGTCCCTAGTTGCGCGGTCCATAAGCGAGAAATATTTTTATTATTGACGACATCATAAAGATCTGTCGGCGGATTTTGGTGTGGATCGGATATCCAGCTATCTTCTATTTGGGCTTGAAGCTCTTTCAGGGGGCCGGGAATGCAGCCAGATATAAAAATAAGATAAATTATTAATAAAAACTGCTTCATTGACCAATTGCATCTAATTTTGTTTGAATAACCTTTGCGAGCTCACTCTTATCCTGATAAAAATTCAGTGCAGCCTTATAACTTACTCTAGCCTTCTTCTTATCATTACTTTCTATATAAATGTCACCTAATAAATCATTTTTCAGCCCCACATATCCTGGAGTAGAAATTTTATTGGCGGTAGCCATAGCATCATCAATATTTTTTATAATAAGATAGATATTAGCAAGAGAGTAAAGTGCGAGTGATTGAATTGATTTCTCAATAGCATTGTCAGCGGCCCATATTAGCTCTGTAATAGCCTCATCATTCATCTTTTTATTTACTAATGAGCGACTTAAATAAATAGCACCTCTTGATGAATAAGGTGAATCGGAGTGAATATCTTTTAACTTAGTAACTCCAGCTCTAATTATTTCAATGTTATCAATATTTATTGTAATAATTTCTTGGTAAATCTGAGAAGCCGCCTCACCATTCTTCTTCACGCTAGATTGATAAAATTCAAATCCAATAAAAGCGACGACAATAATTATAATGATAATTGCAATTATGTGCTTATAAGTATCCCAAAGATTTTGCATTTTATCCATTTGAATTTCTTTTTCAATTTGGTTTGGTTCGAGTGCCATTTTTTAGTCCTTTAAGTTGATTTCTTTGTGCCTGGTATTGAGGCGAGTAATTTCTTGGTGTATATCATTTTTGGATTTTGAAAAATTATATCAGTTTTTCCAGTTTCGACTATCTTTCCATGCCTCATAACGACAAGTTCATCAGCAATGTGCCGAACAATTCTAAGGTCATGAGTTATGAAGAGGTATGTTAGCCCAAATTCTTTTTGAAGTGACTTTAATAGCTGAATGATTTGTGCTTGAACAGAAACGTCAAGAGCTGAAACTGGTTCATCACATATGACTAGTTTTGGTTCTAATATTAGAGCTCTTGCAATACCAATTCTCTGTCTTTGACCTCCCGAAAATTGATGTGGGTATTTATCTAAATCAGATATATGTAAGCCCACTCTTTGGATCATTACCTCAATTTTTTTTTGTTTTTCTATATTCGTACCTATTTTATGAATTAACAGAGGTTCCTCCATAATCGACTGAATTTTCATTCGTGGGTTAAGTGAAGCGTAAGGGTCCTGAAAAATCATTTGGACATTTTTTCTCATAACCTTTAAAGCTGCAGAATCAAGACTCAAAAAATCCTTATCATCAAATATTATTTGCCCTTTATCAATATTTACCAAACGAATTAGAGATTTAGCCAGAGTAGATTTTCCGCTTCCAGACTCACCCACAACAGCAAGAGTTGAACCTTTTGTAATATTTAAAGAAACATTATCTAATGCGTCAATTATAGTTTTTTTTCTAGAAAAAAATCCCTGTGTTTGAATGTATTGCTTGGACAGATTTTTTGCAGTGAGAATGTATTTCATATAGCTGCCATTTCACGTTTGAGCTTCTTGTAATCAATAGGTTTTAAGGTTTTTTTTCCATGGGCATCTGGGACGCATTGCAAAAGAGCTATAGTGTAAGGGTGTTTTGGTTTATTAAGAATAAGATCAACAGGTCCCTGCTCGACAATCTTTCCTTGGTACATAACTATTACATCGTCAGCAATATCTGCTACAACACCAAAATCATGTGTAATAAACAACATCGACATCTGTAATTTTTTCTTTAATTGATCTAAAAGATCTAAAATCTGTGCCTGAACAGTAACATCTAATGCGGTTGTTGGTTCATCAGCAATTAATAAATCTGGATCGCATGACATAGCCATCGCAATCATAATCCGCTGTCTTTGTCCGCCAGATAACTCATCCGGGTAGCTATTAGCTCTATCAGAATTAATAGCAACAAGGTCTAATAAGTCATTAACACGAGTATTTAATTGGCTTCTTGATAGATCGTTATGTACCATAATTGACTCTTCAATTTGGTATCCAATTGTTAGAACTGGATTGAGAGATGTCATTGGCTCCTGGAAAATCATAGCAATCTCATTTCCGCGTTTTCTTCTTATGGATTCAGAATCCATTACGCACAAATCGGTGCCATTAAATAAGATTTTTCCAGACAATTTAAGTTGCTGTGATAACAGTTGCATAACGGATAAGGCTGTAAGACTCTTCCCACTTCCTGACTCCCCCACAATACAGGTTGTTTTTCCACGCTGAACATTAAAAGAGATAGAATTGACAAGTATTTTTCCAGTATTTACCTTAGGGAATACTTTTAAATTATTGATTTCTAAAATATTATTTTTCAATTTTTATAAATTTTCTTTAATATATAAACTTGCTTCATTATAGCTTACGGTAGCTTGTGGTGAATCTTTTCGTAAAAATTTTATTTGTATTTCATTTTTTTCAGCCTCATTATCACCAATAATTAACGCTATTTCTGCTCCACTCTTGTCTGCTTTTTTCATTTGCGATTTAAAGCTGCTTCCTTCTATATTAAGTAAAGTATTTATATCTAGATCTCGAAGTTCTTCAGCAAAAGTAAATGCAAGCTCTCTAGCCTTAACTCCCAAATTAACTATATAGACATCTGGGTTAAATTTATTTTGATCTGAAGCGTTCGCCTCTAAGAGCAAAATAATTCTCTCGATACCAATAGCAAAACCACAGGCATGGGTATGACTTCCCCCTAGATTTTGAATTAAATAATCGTATCGGCCTCCGCCAGCAACTGTTCCCTGGCTCCCAAGGTCATTAGTGACAAACTCAAAAACTGTACGGTTGTAGTAATCCAGCCCTCTTACCAGTCGGTGGTTTAATGTATAATCGATTTTATTTGATTTCAAGGTCTGGCAGAGAAAATCGAAATGAGTGCTTGCTTCGTCAGAGATGTAGTTGACTAATTTTGGAGCCTCATTAAGTAATGTTTGCATAGTTGGATTCTTACTATCCAGAATGCGAAGAGGATTTTCATGTAATCTTCTAAGACTATCCTCATCTAACTCACTCTTATGTTCTTCAAAATATTTAACTAATGAAGCTTTATATAGACATCTATCCTCAGTGTCACCAATTGTATTGAGCTCTAATCGAATGTTAGATAATCCTAGATTTTTAAATAAGCGGCTTAATAGAATGATCTGTTCTGCATCTGCATCAGAGGATTCGATCCCAAATGTTTCAACTCCTAATTGATGGAATTGTCTTTGGCGGCCCTTCTGAACATTTTCATGTCGAAACATTGGCCCACGATAAAATAGTTTGATAGGTCCGTTATAAGTAAAGCTATTTTCAATAACCGCTCTAGCACAGCCTGCGGTTCCCTCTGGTCTCAGCGTAAGCTTGTCTTTATTTAGCTTATCCTCCCAGCTGTACATTTCTTTTTCAACAATATCTGTATGGGTCCCTACCCCTTCAATAAATAGACCTGTTGGCTCAACAATAGGTAATCCAATTTCCTCAAAAGAGTATTGATCGAGGACTTTTAATGCTTCTTTTTCGAAAGAACGCCAGAATCGCTGTCGGTCCGGCCCAACATCATAAAAACCTTTGATAGATTGAAATTTTTTCGCCATAGATTATGATCTTTTTTTATATTTCCGTTCAATGTATTGGGTGATAATTCCCGTGAAATCTAAACCAATATTATCACCTTTTAGGGTGACTGTTTTTTCACCATCTTCAAAAACGGGGGCAACTGGAACTTCTCCTGTCCCAGGTAAGCTGATACCTAAATTTGCCATTTTTGACTCTCCTGGTCCATTTACGACACAACCCATAACGGCAACAGTCATTTCTTCTACCCCTTCGTAAGTTTTTTTCCATTCTGGCATAGATTCACGTAGAAAATTTTGAACTGTTCCTGCCAGTTCTTGAAAATATGTTGAAGTAGTTCTCCCACATCCAGGGCAGGCTACCACCAATGGTGTAAAAGATCGAATCCCCATAGTTTGTAAAAGCTCTTGGGCAACAATCACTTCGGTCGTTCTAGATTCTCCGGGATTAGGCGTTAAGGACATACGAATCGTATCGCCAATACTATGCTGTAATAGGTATCCCATGGCTGCAGAAGATCCTACTATGCCCTTGGTACCAATACCTGCCTCAGTCAAGCCAAGATGAAGTGGGTAATTGCATCGCTTAGAAAGTTGTGTGTATACCTCTATTAGATCCTGTACATCACTAACTTTGCATGAAACTATTATCTTTTCTTTTAACAGACCTAGATTTTGCGCCATATCGGCACTATCTAATGCCGACCTAATCAATGCCTCTTTCATCACTTTATTAGCTGACAAAGGACTTTTTAAATTAGCATTCTGATCCATTAAATTTTTAAGTAACATTTGATCTAAACTACCCCAATTCACGCCTATCCGAATAGGTTTGTCATACTCAATAGCTAACTTAATCATCGTGGAAAATTGCTCGTCTTTTTTAGCTCCCTTCCCTACATTTCCTGGATTAATACGGTATTTATCAAGGGCTTTTGCACAATCTGGATATTTGGTTAAAAGTTTATGGCCGTTAAAGTGAAAGTCTCCTACTAATGGAACATCGCAACCGAGCGCTAATAGATCATTTTTTATTCTTGATACTTGCTTTGCTGAGTCCTCATCGTTAACTGTAACCCGAACAATCTCAGAGCCTGCTTTCCATAGATCAAATATTTGTTTAGTGGTATCGGCGTGATTAGCGGTATCGGTATTTGTCATTGATTGAACTACAATAGGAGCGCCTCCACCGACAGCAACGTTGCCAACCATGACCTGAATTGTATTTCTCTTAATCATGAGCTAACCCAGTTAATTTTTTTTGATCGTTTTGTTTTATCCTGGACTTGGCCAGCAAGTTGTCCACAAGCTGCATCAATATCATCCCCTCTTGTTTTTCTAATAGTGGTGACAATACCTGCCCCCATAAGAACAGATTTAAATTCATTAATTGTCTGCTTATCTGAGCATAAATACCCACTATTTGGGAAAGGATTAAAAGGAATTAGGTTAAATTTACAGGGAGTATCTTTAACAAGTTTCACTAAAGACTTAGCTTGCGCTATTGAGTCATTAACTCCCTTTAACATTACATATTCAAATGTCACAAAATCACGAGGGGCTTTGTTAATATACCTTTGGCAGGCAGCCATTAAGTCTTTTATTGGATATTTTTTATTAATAGGAACAATTTGGTCTCTTAATCGATCGTCTGGAGCATGAAGAGAAACTGCAAGAGCAACAGGACAATCCTCTTTTAATTTATCCATAGCTGGAATTAATCCACTAGTTGATAAAGTTACCCGTCTACGGCTTAATCCATATATCTGATCATCCAACATCATTTCCAATGCTTGAACCACATGCTTATAATTAGCAAGTGGCTCTCCCATACCCATCATTACAACATTGGTAATTATTCGACCTTCAGGTTCTAAGTCAATATAGTTATCCTGGTCGCGTAACATTTTATTAGCCAGCCACAATTGCCCAATAATTTCACCAGAAGTTAAATTACGATTAAAACCCTGTCTCCCGGTAGAGCAAAATGTGCATTCAAGTGCGCAACCAACTTGCGATGAAACACATAAAGTTCCTCGATCCTCCTCAGGAATAAATACGCTTTCAATCCCATTTTTTTCCCCTACATTTAATAGCCATTTACGAGTACCGTCCTCAGAAAGATGATCAAAGCTAATTTCAGGAGTAATAATTGAGGCTGACTCCTTTAAAGTTAACCTAAAGGACTTTGCAACATCCGTCATCTCATCGAAGCGATCCTCACCACAGCGGTAAATCCACCTCAACAACTGCTTTGCTCGATAGGGTTTATGTCCAAACTTCTGGATATAGTCTATTAATTGTTTCCGATTAAACTCAAGTAAGTTATCCAATTAAAATATTAGCCAAAAAAGTAATCAATTTCAATTTTAGCATTTTCTAATGAATCAGATCCATGAACTGCATTTGCATCTATACTTTCAGCGAAATCAGCACGAATAGTTCCCGGCTCAGCTTCTTTCGGATTTGTAGCTCCCATAAGTTCACGATTTTTTAAAACTGCATTTTCACCTTCAAGTGCCTGAATCATAACTGGACCAGAAATCATAAAGCTGACTAAATCATTAAAGAAAGGGCGCTCTTTATGAACTTCATAAAATCCTTCAGCTTCTTCCTTAGATAGTTCAATCATCTGAGCTTGAACAATTTTGAGTCCTGCCTTTTCAAAACGCGAATAAATTTCACCAATCACGTTTTTTTTAACAGCATCTGGCTTAATAATTGATAATGTTTGTTCTAATGCCATGTAATATTCTCCGAAACAATTTAAAATTAATAAAAGAGCGTTAAAATAACACTTTTCAACCATAAAATAAATGAATAAACGATGAGCGAATTTCTAACTTCAACTTTCTATCATTTTGTTGAATTAAATGATTACAAAGATCTTCAATCCCCTATTCAAAAATTTTGTGCTGAGAAAATGATTAAAGGTACTATCTTACTCGCTAACGAAGGAATTAATGGCACGTTATCAGGAGAGGAAGAAGCTATTCGTGCATTTCATGAATTTATTAAGACTGATCGTTTATTTAATAAAAAATTTAAAAACCTTGCTCATAAAGAGTCATGGGCTTCCAACAATCCTTTCTATAGAATGAAAGTACGCCTCAAGAAGGAAATTGTAGCTCTAGGTGTTCCTGGTGTGAGTCCAATTAAAAAAGTCGGGCAATACGTAAAGCCATCTGATTGGAATCAACTTATTTCCGACCCAAATACCATCATAATCGATACACGTAATGGGTATGAAATTGATATAGGGTCATTTAAAGGGGCTATAAACCCAAATACTCAAACCTTTCGTGAATTTCCAGAATATATCGATAAAAAACTAACTCCAAACAAAGATAAGAAAATTGCTATGTTTTGCACGGGTGGTATCCGATGTGAAAAAGCAACCTCACTTATGCTTGAAAAGGGTTTTGACAATGTATACCACTTACAAGGTGGAATCCTAAAATACCTTGAAGAGGTTCCAGAAGAGCAAAGCTTATGGGAGGGGGAATGCTTTGTTTTTGATCAGCGAGTAGCAGTTACTCATAATTTATTAGAGGGGGATTATGACCAATGCTATGCGTGTCGGCACCCCCTGTCACCTAATGCAATAAATAGTGCTGAATATAGCCCTGGGGTATCTTGTCCCTACTGTTACAATAAACTTACGGCAGAAAAAAAAGATAGTGTCGTAGAACGCCAAAAACAGATACTATTGGCAAAAGCTAGAGGAGAGTCGCATATCGGAAAAAATCTTTCAAAAAATAAAATACAGGGCCTAGATAATGACTAAAGTAAGATGGGGAATACTAGGTGCTGCACGCATAAATAAAATTCTACTGCCTGCTATTGCAAATACAACGAATAGCGAGCTCATAGCCATCGGAAGTCGTCGATCTGGGGCCGCAAAAGAATGTCTTATTAAAAATGCGCCAGAACTTGAAGATCGGGTTCAATGCTTTGATGGACTCGATTCAGTAATAAATCACGATAGAGTTGATGCTGTATATATTCCTATGGCTAATGAAGAGCATGTTGAGTCGGCATTAAAATGTATTCGCTCAAAGAAACATGTGCTGATAGAAAAGCCCATGGCACTAAAGGTTACTGATGTTGAAACATTAATCAATGAAGCAAAAAATCATAACGTTAAAATTATGGAAGGATTTATGTATGCCTTTCATCCTCAGTTTGATCGTATAAAAAATATGATTCAATCCAATATTTTGGGGGACATAAATTATGCGTATTCTATGTTTTCATTTCCAATACAGCCGGCACGCTTTTATCGAATTAATCGAAGTATGAAAAATGGTGGGGGTGCACTTTGGGATATTGGCCCCTATGCAATTCATACCCTAAGGCATAGCTTCAAGGAAAACCCAGTTAGGGTATACGCTCAATCTAAATTAAATGAACACGGTGCAGATATTTCAACGACGGGCATGATAGATTTCGGAGATAATAAAAAAGCCTCATTCGATATTAGCTTTGAATGTACAAGGCGATCAGAGTTTGAAGTATTTGGTCCACTTGGTAGAGCAAAATGTCCTATTATTTGGCAGCCTGAGAACTTACCAGCCAAGATAATTTATTCCACAGAAAAGTCTGGTGCTCAAGAAGAGATAGTTCCTACAGCAAATCATTTTGAGTTAGAGATAAAGCACTTTAATGAAGCCATACAAAGTAATGTTGAATGTAAGCTATCAAATAATGATGCATTATGGAATGTAAAAACATTAGAAGGTATCCAAAAAAGCATAAAAAATAATGAATGGGTGACTTTATAAATGCCGCAATATTGGATTTTTGATTTTGATGGGACCCTTATTGACTCAGAGCCAGCAATAAAAGAATGTTACATTAAAGTAACTAAGGCTATAGCTCCTAGTAGGATAAACATAGCCCAAGATATTCAAATTGGGCCTACTCTCAACGATACGAGTATCGAAATTCTGGGTGAAGAATTCATATATTTACTTTCAAAATTTAAAGATAGCTTTGTCAAAGAATATGACGACAAGATAATTCTTGAGACATTAATATACCCAAATACAGATATTGTGCTTAAAAAATTATATGAGCGTGGAGATAAAATGGCGATTGCAACAAATAAGAGATCAGCCCCCACAAAAAAACTTATAGAGCACTATGGGTGGAGTAAGTATTTTGAATGGGTGGCATGCATGGATGTATTTCCTCAACACAAAAATAAATCAGAAATGCTCATGGAATTACTTGCTGACAATAAAAGCTTTTGTGAGGCTTATTTTGTTGGCGATACTGATAACGATGGAATCACGGCAAATAATAATAATCTAAAATTTATAAGGTCATTATATGGTTATGGGGGGATTGATGACTGGAATAAAATTGAAATCTACAGAGATATCTCCAAGATTGAAGAAATTTTTAAATTATAAAGGGTCCTTATTTTTTTTGGTAGTACTCCTGCACCCATTTTTTTAACTCGCGCTTAATAATTAATTCTTTTTTTTGTGGCAAGGTACCTACCCATAAAATTAAGGATTCAACCCAGCTAAAAGAAATATTTTTTGTAGTTGCAATAAAGATTTTCTTATGTCTAGTTGGCAATATGTCTTCACCATCTATCAATATTTCTTCGTACAACTTCTCCCCAGGCCTTAATCCTGTGAATTTAATTTTTATTTGATCTTCACTTAAGCCAGAAAGGTTAATCATATTTTTAGCTAGATCCACAATACGTACAGGTGCCCCCATATCCAAAACAAACACCTCACCTCCACCACCCATAACAGACGCCTGCATAACTAGTTGAGCAGCTTCTGGAATTGCCATAAAAAAACGTGTAATTTCAGGGTGAGTAACAGTTATAGGTCCGCCAGAAGAAATCTGAGATCGAAATTTTGGTATGACGCTCCCACTGCTATCAAGAACATTACCAAACCGCACTATGACAAATTTTGTTCCAATAGCTTCCTGCAAACCCTCGCATACCATTTCTGCTAAACGTTTTGATGCCCCCATAATATTAGTTGGATTAACTGCCTTATCCGTTGATATCAAAATAAATTTTTGAACTTTAGCATTTTTACAGGCCACTGCTAAATTGTATGTACCAACCACATTATTATTAAATGCCTCCGATACATTGTCATTCTCTACCAAAGGTACATGCTTATACGCTGCTGTATGGAAAACAATATCAGGCTTATATTGAGTTAATACTTTATCTAGAAGCATTGAATTCTTGATATCTCCTAGCAAGAAAATAAAGCTATTCCCTGGAAATTTTATTTTTAATAACTCTTCTAGTTGATACAATGCAAGCTCCGAAATATCGAAACAAATTAGCATTTCAGGTTTAAAATTGATTACTTGTCGACATAACTCTGATCCTATAGATCCGCCTGCACCTGTTAGTAATATTTTCTTTCCTTTTAATTCATTTTTTATGAGTTTAGTATTTAGGTCTATTATTTCTCGCCCAAGAAGATCCGCAACTTCAACATTACGAAGGCGAGAAAACGTTAATTTACCACTAACTAACTCAGCTACAGATGGGGCAACCAATGTCTTAATTTTAAGCTTAGCAGCAAGAATTAACGATTTTTTTCTTTCTAACTTATTAGCTGAAGGGACGGCAACAATTAATTGCTTAACCCCATGGAGTGACACAGCTTCTGGTAAATAATCGATATTCCCTAAAATTTTAATATGGTTAATTTCTCTATTATGAAGAGATGAATCATCATCAAGAAACCCTACGACGTTAAATTCTTTATTTGTTATCAATTCTTTTGATAGAGCAATCCCAAGCGTTCCTGCCCCCAAAATTAATATTGACTCCCCTTTTTTACGGCTCATCAAAAAGCCTTCTTTATAAAATCTATAAAGAAAACGATTTATACCCAATAAAAAAACTAAAAAAACAGGAAATATTATTAATATTGAACGAGGTATAATCATTTGCTTACTAATAGCAAAACTAATTAGTACAAGTAAGAAAAATGAAAATATTGCGCCAACAATAATTCTTCGTAAATCATGAAGACTAGCAAACCTCCATAAACCCCGATATAAGCCTATATATAAAAAAAATATTGACATAGGGACTATAACAAAAGGTAAAATTTGCCACATTTGATCTGAATGAATGTCCGGGATAGAAAAATTAAACCGTAATAGATATGAAAATACCCATGCGAGAAAAACCACAAAAATATCATGAAGGTAAGCGATTAATAATTTATGATTTTTGATAAATTTATTCATATCCATATATTTTATTATTTGTAAGGCATTTAATGTGAAATATTTTTACGGCTAATCATTATTAATATTGACCACCACAAGACTTTAAGGTCAAATGAGAATGACATTCTATTTAAATATTCAATATCAAAAGCAACCTTCTCGTTAGTTGTAAGATCATCTCTCCCATTAACTTGTGCCCAGCCAGTAACTCCTGGTAATAATTGATCAATAGAGCTTTCAGTTCGAAGCTTAATTAAATCATACTGATTGAAGAGCGCAGGTCTAGGACCAACAATACTCATGTCACCTTTTAGAACAGAGATGATTTGCGGAATCTCGTCTAAACTTGATTTACGTAAAAATCTACCTATATTGGTTAAGTAATTTTCAGGATTCTTTAAAAGGTTTGAAGCGATATTTGGTGACATTAGATGCATAGTACGAAATTTTGGCATTTTAAATATAATATTCTTTCTTCCCACACGATCAGACCAATGAATTGCTGGCCCCTCTGAGGTTAGCCTAACTAATAATGCAATGATAACCATCATAACCAGTAAAAAAGGTAATAATAATAGAGCAATTGTAATATCAAATAATCTTTTCATTAGTATATAAATGTAACTAACATAAGCATGAATAAAAATGCATCTCTAGGGCGACGTCGAAGGTGCCAGAAATTTTTAATTAAAGATAGTCTATTAAATTTCAGACAGGATAATTTATCGCAGCAGACTAGAGCAATTATAGATTCAACCTGCTCTTTATACCAACCGCTCTTTATCATGGAATATCTTTTTAAATAAGCTTTAATTCCAAGATTTGCGCCGATTGTATTAAATTCATGATTTCTATATCTTATCAATGATTTATTATCAATGTACCAGCTCATAGAATTCTCTCTAAAATAGGCATAAATTAACCAATCATGAAAAGTTATATTACTTACTTCTCGATAATTTAAGGTAATAAATTCCTTAAACTTGAGCATAGATTTGGTTTTAATGACATATGTACACCCTGGTCCTGCCGACTCAAAATAATAATCAAATTTTTTCTGTGGGTAAGATTTTTTTATTACAGCGTCATGACTGTCATTAAAAAATGCACTGACATCACTTGATAGCCCACAAACATTTTTATTCTTAATGGTTTTGACTGCATGGATTAATTTATTTGGTAACCATTCATCATCGTGATCTGCTAATGAAATAAAGTCATAGTCTCTAAAATCAACATCTCGTATTAGGCGAAAAAAATTTAGTGCAGCTCCACCAAATTTATCTCCATATGGCAAAATTTTTATATTATTTTTCTTTTTAGATAAATCCACGCACCATTCATAAGAACCATCGGTTGATAGATCGACGCTTATATACAAATCAATGTTAACTTCACTTTGCAGAAGAATTGATTCAATTTGACTCTCAATCCATGCCATACCATTATATACAGTCAATAAAACAGCAATATTTGGGGAATTAAAATTCTTATTCTTTAATATCATTTTTTTTAAACATATAACAGGCTTCTGAGTAAAGTCTTTAAGCTATCTTCTACAAGGGTAATCTTTAAAACTCCCATACTTTTTTTATATCATTAATGTAAATTTGAGTAAGGTAAAGATCAGTTATAGTATCGATATTTATTGATTTTTCTTTATTCATAACGTACGGATAAGAGTTTTCTCCGACAAAACTATCTTCATCAATTAATACATCTCGAAGTGTTGCATAAATTGCACCATTCCTAATATAGACTTTAGGAAGTTCCTGTCTTGGTCTCATATCTTCATGACCTTGATCAACATAATTTACTAAACGATTATTCACAATTCTTTTCATCCTTAATGGATGATTGCCTTCTACTTCTACAACACTTATTACAGAATCTAATTCTTCAGACATAAGAATAGATAACGATTTATCAATATCTCCAGAAGTCCTTAAAGGGGTTGTTGGTTGCAACATTATTACTGCATCATAATGAAAGCCATGTTTTTTTTCCATAAAGTTAACCGCATGTTGAATTACTGGCAGTGATAGTGCTTTATCATCAGATAAATTATTAGGTCGAATAAAGGGAGCTGACAATCCGAGCGACTCTGCCAAGTAAGCTATTTCATCGCTGTCTGTTGAAACAATACAGTCAGTAATCATAGTCGAACCTAATGCTGCTTCAATTGTGTACTTAATCAAGGGTTGTCCACCAACGTCTATAATATTCTTATTTGGTATTCCTTTTGACCCAGCCCTTGCTGGGATAACTCCTAATATTCTAGATTCAGTCATTTGATAGGATTCCCTAGATGATTACTAAGTAATTTTATAAAAAGATCAGTTTGTTTGGGCCAAAATTGATTCGTATACCCTGCTACATGTGGAGTAATAATTACATTATCGACATCCCACAGTGGTGAATCTAATGATAAAGGCTCCTTAAAGAATACATCTAATGCGGCAGCACTAATAGTCCTGTTATTTAGCGCAGCTATCAAATCCTCTTCAACAACTGTCTCTCCCCTACCAATATTTATAAAAAAGGATGTTGCTTTCATCTTTCGAAAAAAATCACCTGAAAAAAATTGTTCAGTCTCATCGGATAATGGCAATAAATTTACAACAAAATCTACATCTTTTAAAGCTGATGTAATATTATTTAGCTTATAAAATTGATCTACATTTCTGTCAGGTACGTTTGATCGGTTTACGGCAGATACTTTCATGTCAAATGCTTTACATATTTTAGCTAATTTACGTCCTACAGAACCATACCCAACAATCAAAACATGTCCGCCAAAAAAATCATGTATATGCTCACCAAAACAATCCCAGCTTTGTCGGTTTAAATTTTTTAATGTCCTTAATTTTTCTGCTCTAAATAAACCTCTTGATAAGTTTGTCATTGCTGCTATGGCAGAAGACGCCATAGCATTATCTACAATATTAATACTATTAGTAATTTTAATATTTTTCTTACTTACTTCTTCTGAATTTGCTTTTTCAACACCTACCGAACCAAAATGGATCCATTCCAACATTGGCATTAGTTTAAGCATGTCTTTTGAGAATAAATTTCCCCAATAAATGGTTGCTTTTTTTAACTGCTCCTGACTTGTTAGGCTCAGTTTGCTTATTTCTTTTGGTATGAAAATAATATTTATATTTGGGAATAAATGTTTAATTTTTTTTGCGTGAATTGCAGGTAAATTAAACATTCGTAAGGGAAGAGAAAAATCGCATGCAACATAAATTTCCTTGCTTGAGAGTATTTTATTATGCGTATTCAATGACTAAATCCTATACCCACTGTTTGCTTTAAAGCCATATTCGTTCATTAAATCTTCATCAAGAACAACGCCCAGTCCAGGTGCATTTGTAGCATGCCATACCCCTTCTTTTATTATTGGCTTTTCAACCCACATTCGGTCTGTTAATTCTAATTTAACCATGGGTATTTCAAGTATATCTATAGTTGGTTGTGCTAATGCTACCTGCGCATTCGCGGCAATTGCAGCCGCACTTCCCCATACATGTAGAGCACTAACCAGCCCTCGTTTATCAGCTTGTTTTGCTAAATCAATACAAAAATTAATTCCACCAGAATGAGTTGCATCAAATTGTAGAATATCTACTGCCTCGAAATGAAAAATTGAATCAAAATCTCTTTCGCTTGTATATGCTTCTCCTGCCGCAATAGGCATAATATTGCAACTTTTTACCCTTGCTAGATCTTTTATCTTATCAGGATGAGTTGGTTCCTCGAGCCATCTCAAATCAAACTGAAGTAGATCTTTTGCAGCGCTTATTGCTTTTTCAGCATCCCAGGCCGGACGAATTGTTCCCATAATGGCATCTACCATCAAGTCGTTACCTGATAGGGCCTCCCGAGCCGCCTCAACTCTCTTAATATCAATATTCCAATCTTGATATCCAACTCTCATTTTATAGGCGAAATATCCAAGACTGAGAATGTCATTAACGTCACTCCTAATTTCTTCAGGGGAAAATGCTGCAGTTCCACTACTTGCATATACTGGAGTACTCCCTCTACCATTGTCACTGATTAAATGCGCTATTGGCTTATCTAAAATTTTACCTCTTAAGTCCCAAACGGCTATCTCAATTGCACTAATAATGCTTTGTATAATCCCACCTCCTCCTATGAAAGGAATATTTTTAATTTCCTCAAAAGGAAGGTCATCACCGACGAGGCGCCCTACAAAATATTTCTCTAAAAATAAAGCTATTGGCTGAATTAGCTCGGGAGCATAGACTCCAGAATATGTCTCGCCCAAGCCATATTTATTTGAGTTACTGTATACCTTTATAAATCCAACAGACTTAACGCCCAGGGGCTGCCCAAGAGATTTTCCGTCTCCGTAGGGTGAGGATAAGGCAAACCCTTGTATTTTTGTAATTTTTTCATCAATATTTTTATACATTTTTTTTATTTTTCTCAAAAGTCTTAATAGCGCTTAAAATAATTTCGTTAGGAGTTTCTTTATCTAGTCTTAGGGAATATAGAAGGTTATTTAAAGGCAAGATACCAATCCTTCCTTGAGTCAAATTTCCCTTGCGAATCGAATGTGAAAGCGTAACACAGCCAACACCATAAAGAGCTCGATGAAGAGGATGTTTATTTTCTCTTGGCTCGAGGATGTCGCCAACCTTAGTAAAATCACCATTAGTGTCCTCTTTCCAGTAGTTTCCATAATCTACAAAGCTTGAGAATACAGAATCTAAGCCTTTATATTGAAGCTCAGTAATTAATTCATCAATTAAATTAGTCGGGCGAAATGGATACAAGTAATTTATATAAACAATAGCCTCGGGATAATCATCAAATTCCTCAATTCTTAACAATGCATATTTAAGAACTTCTTCCAAATGAACATTTGGGTCTTGCATGTATTTTGGACGTTCAATAACCTGAATATCATTTTCTTCAGCAATACTTTTTACTGATTTATCATTGGTGACCACATAAATATTATTGATGTATTTTACTTCTTTTAAATTATCTAGTGCCCTTTGAAGAAAATTAATTCCATCAACTACGATATGCTGACCTAAAACTGGCAAGACAACTGAAAAATTTGCATTCTCCGGCTTTAAGGATTTTGGGAGATCTCCAATACTTTCTTTATCAATTTTATTTAAAATTTTTGCGATACCTTTTGCTCTAGGTGACGATTGTGCATGTTGATGAAGGCCATGATGGTGGTATACCGAGGCTAGAGGGTCATAAACGATTTGAAAGCCAGCATCAATTACTGACTTACCCCAAATCCTATCTTCAATATTAGTGGCTGATTCCTCAAATGGAAATTCTTCCCAAATTTTTCTAGGGATCATACTATTAGCATTATGAAAAAAATAATCTTTTACTTGAATTTTTTGATCTTGGCCAAATGTAATTAGCAAATCTCTTTTATCGGCATCGCTTGTATAGGATAAAGGCAATTGTCGGCCATAAACACCAGCGTATTTATTATTACCTTCAAAATGTTTATGAAGATTTTTCAGCCAGTATTTGTCCTTAGGGACACAGTGTGCTGATATACAAACAATAAATTCTCCTGAGGATTGGCGAATTCCATCATTCAATGCTTTTCCAGGGAGAAATTTGTCAATCGTAACTACTTTCTTTATAGGAAATCTTTTTGTAATATCAAGAGTGAAATCAGTACTATTATTATCAACTATGATAACTTCTAAATTATCAAATTCTTGGGTAAAAATTGCATTTAGAGAATGGGTGATCCAGCGCTCTTCATTAAAAGTTCTTACAATGACTGATACGATTGGTTTCATTGGACTCATTCGAACATTTCAAAACTTAATAGTTCGTCTGCAGGAATGTCGTGCAAGGCTTTTTTCCCAAGAATCCGTTGGATGTCCTTAGCAGGTATCCCAGTTCCTGGATTACGATAAACAATCATATCATCCGTTAATAAAGTGCCTGAAATAATTTTATTAGCCGAAGCAATTGAAACATGGTATTTATTTCTAGTGATCCACTCAGTATCACTTACATTTTTCTCACCAGTTCCTTTGATCTTCTCAATGTCTCTAATTCCTTTTACCATCTCAATAAAATCTGTTGGATTAAGAGACATTTTATGATCAAATCCCGTCATATTATTATCGAGAGTGTAGTGCCTTTCAATGGCAACAGCACCCATGGAGACCGCAGTAAGTGTTGGTAGGTACCCTAATTCATGGCCAGAATATCCAATAGGGAGACCGAATCTTTCCTTAAGGACATCAATCATTCTTAAATTACATTCATTAAGTGGTGTTGGATAGGTTGAAACACAATGTAAAAGTAAAAGTGGAGCATCAAGCTCCTTAAATATTTTTACTGCGGTATCAACTTCAGACAACTCAGCCATCCCGGTCGATAATATTGTTTGCTTTCCTGTTTGAGCCATATACCTTAACAACTGGATATTCGTGGCGCTGTGACTCGCTAATTTATAGATTTTGATATCAAGAGTCTCTAAAAAATCAACTGCCTCAGGATCAAATGCAGTACATAAAAAATCTAA
>Ga0114997_10001678_pt1 | contig 18175 bp, 20 predicted proteins | sample ArcticOcean_MG_C_2_FD_87045 | JGI IMG/M metagenome (GOLD analysis project Ga0114997, IMG submission 87045) | Marine microbial communities from western Arctic Ocean - ArcticOcean_MG_CB4_136 | ecosystem: Environmental > Aquatic > Marine > Oceanic | place: Arctic Ocean: Canada Basin | collected...
GTAGATGCCTGCACATTGTGTGATATGTGTTTTATGACAAAGTGTCCATATGTTCCACCACATGACTTTGATCTAGATTTTCCTCATTTAATGTTGAGATATAGAACCGCTCAAAAAAAATTAAATAAATTACCAGCAGTGCCTACACAATTGGCTCAAGTTGATAGAAATGCTAAAATTGGAGTAATGTTATCTTCATTAATAAACTGGGCATCAAATATAAAAAATAGGTTTGTTAGAAAGTTATTAGAATTAATTACTGGCATAGATATGAGAGTTAAGCTTCCAGTTTACAATTCAGAAACATTTACAAAATATTTTAAAAATAATAATATTGTAGTTAATAGTGATGCACCTTCTAAAAATAGAAAAGTTGTAATTTACTCAACATGCTTTGTTAATTTTAATAAAAAAGATACAGGAGTTGCAGCGTTAAAAGTTCTAAAAAAAAATGGAGTTGAGGTTCAAGAATCTTATCCAGGATGTTGTGGAATGCCTTTTCTAGAACAAGCTGATTTACCAAAAGTTGTTGAGCAAGCCAAAAAGGTTTCTAAGGATTTACTAGAATGGGTTGATAAAGGATATCAAGTTATTACACTTACAGCTAGCTGTGGTTTAATGCTAAAGTTTGAGTGGCCTTTACTATTGCCAAAAGATGAAAATATTAAAAGACTTTCAAAAAATACTAGTGATATAGATCAATACATCGTTGATATAGCACAAAACGAGGGCTTAGCTGAGGGTTTACAAGAAATAGATGGTGGAGTTACAGTTCATAATGCCTGTCATGCTAGGGCTCAAAATATGGGAATTAAAGCTAGAGACATGTTGAAGTTTATTCCAAATATAAAAATGGATGTTGTTGAAAGATGTGCTGGACATGGAGGAACCTTTGGAGTCATGAAGGAAACATACGATCTTGCAGTAAAAGTAGGAAGACCAACGGCAAAACAAATTAAAAATAAAAATAATAAGTACATGGCTTCAGATTGTCCTCTAGCAGGCAAGCATTTAAAACAATTAGAGACAGATACAAATATTGCTAACGATGAGGCACTACACCCCATCCAACTAATGGCTAAAAGTTATAAACTGTAATTATGAGCAAAGAAAAAAAACAAATTGAAAAAGCAGATTTAATTTCTTCAGATATATATGCTAAAAATAGGAAACAAATTAGAAAAGATCTAATTGAATTTAAAAAAAATAGAAGAATAGCACTTGGACCTTATGCAACCTTTTATTTTGAAAGCTTTGAAACCATGCAGGCACAAGTTCAAGAAATGCTACATATAGAAAAAGGTGGTGAGGAACAATTAAAGGATGAGTTGATAGCCTATAATCCTTTGGTCCCTAATGGCAAAGAGCTTATTGCAACCTTAATGTTTGAAATTGATAATCCAATCTCTAGAGCCGCATTTTTAGGAAAAGTGGGTGGAATTGAGGAAAATATATTTATGAAAATAAATAATGAGCTTATTAAGGCAGTACCAGAAACAGACGTGGACAGAACATCTGCAGAGGGAAAAGCGTCTTCAGTACAATTTATTCATTTTAAATTGAATGATGATCAAATTTTTAAATTTAAATCAGGTAGCTTAAATATTGAACTTGGAATTGAACATAAATACTACATGCACACTACAAAATTTACTGAAGATAACATAAAATCATTGTCAGCTGATTTTATTTAATAGCCCCCCAAACATTATCAGTTTTTATCCAGCCTGAGTAATTATTGGTATTTATATAACACCAATCATTCTCACATTTTTTTATGATTAATAATCTTCCTTTTTCTATTCTTGCAATAGGTTTAGATAAACTTGAGGGTTTTTTGAATAAAATTTTAGTATTTAGAATAATGATAGAGTTAGATTTTTCTCTTAGCTGACTTGTATGTATCCAACCACTATTATTCTTTAAATCTATAATTCTACGGAAATTATCTTTCTTATCTATTTGTCTTACTGGTAAGTTTATTTTTTTATAAATGTATTTAATTTTAAAATCAAAACTTGGTCCATATCTGACATTAACTTTATTTTTTTTTAAAGATAAAAATTTTTCTTCAGCATTGGAGAATTGAACATATAGAATTGATAAACATAAAAAAAAAATAGTTATTTTTTTTTTCATTTACAAAAACAGTTTTTTCTTTTCTTTATTTTAATTTTTCTAAAGCGTAAATTAAGTAGATCCAAGATAAAGATACACCCATCAAGTGTTTCACCGATATCTAATATCTTTTTTAGCACTTCATTAGCCTGAATAGTACCCACAATTCCAGCAACCGTACCAAGAATGCCATCAGACTCACAGTTTAGCATATCATCTGAAATATTAGATTCTTGAAAAAAACATCTTAAACAAGGAATTTTTTTATTTTTAAAATTGAAAGTAAATATATGACCATCAAATTTACTTATTGCACCTGTAACAAGAATTTTTTTAAATTTTAAACAATAATCATTTAACAAGAATTTTGTTTTAAAATTATCTGATCCGTCAACTATATAATCATAATCATTTATAATTTTTTTAAAATTTTTATTATTTAATCTAATTTTATAAGCAGTTACTTTTGTATGGGGGTTTATTTTCTTAATTTTGTTTTTTGCTATTTGAACTTTAAATTTACCAATATCAGCTGTGTTATAAAGACTTTGTCTATGTAGGTTTGAAAGACTTACTTTGTCATCATCAATAACTCCTAATGATCCGACACCTGTTCTTGAAAGAAATTCTGCAACAGGAGATCCAAGACCACCAGCACCAACAATTAAAACTTTAGATGATAGAATTTTTTTCTGTCCCAAAATACCAATATCTTTAAGTACTATTTGTCTTGAAAATCTTTCGATTATTTTTTTATTCAGTTGGCTTTTCATTTACCAGTTGAGCCAAATCCACCCTCACCTCTTAAAGTATCTGGTAAATTTTCTATTTCTTCAAATTCCATTTTAATAACTGGAGTTAAAATCATCTGTGCTACTCTATCCTTGTTGTTAATTGTAAAGTCTTCTTTTCCATGATTGAAAAGAATAATTTTAATCTCACCTCTATAATCACTATCAATAGTTCCGGGTGTATTTAAAACGCTTATACTATTTTTTGCAGCAAGACCCGAACGAGGACGAATCTGCACCTCATAATCCTCTGAAAAAGCCATAGAAAGCCCTGTAGGCACTAAATATGAGCTATTAGGTGATATTTTAATTGGTTCTTCTATAAAAGCCATTAAGTCCATACCAGAAGCACCTCTCGTTTTGTAAGCCGGAAGCTCTACGTTGGGGTTTAATTTTTTAATTAATACTCTTACCATTAAATTTTAATTTAAATGTTTAATAACTCTGTCTGTTATTTCTTCTGAGATTTCAGATTTTTTTTTAATAGTAAGTCTTTCATTCTTAAACTCTTTATCTTTGTAAAAGATTGACACTTCATTAAAATCAGAGTCAAACCCAATAGAATTATTGGACACATCATTTGCTATTATCCAATCACAATTCTTTTCAATTAATTTTTTTTGAGCATTCTCTCGAACATCATTTGTCTCAGCTGCAAATCCAATAACTAATTTTGGTCTAAAAGAATTGTGATTGGATACATAATTTAGAATATCAATATTTTTTTGAAGCTCTAAATGTAAATAATCATTTTTTTTAATCTTTTCATTTTTTTGTTTTTTAACTTTAAAGTCAGCAACAGCAGCAGATAAAATTGCCACATCAGTGGGTAAATTTTCTTGTGTTGCCTTAAACATTTCATCTGCCGTTTCAACTTTAATTAAATTTATATTATCATCAACTTGCAGATTAGTAGGCCCAGAAATTAGAGTTGTTTGAAATCCTCTTTTTGCTAATGATTTTGCTAAAGCATAGCCCTGTTTTCCAGAAGATTTATTTGTTATAAATCTAACAGGATCAATATATTCTTTGGTTGGTCCTGCAGTTACTAGAGCTTTTAATTTTTGATTTTTATTGAATTTAGTAAAGTAGGCATCAATTGTTTGAAAAATATCCTTGGGTTCAGTCATTTTTCCTTCACCAAATTCTCCACAAGCCATGTCTCCAGTTTCAGGACCAATTATTTTGTACCCATAAGACTTTAATTTATTGAGATTTTGCTTAGTAGAGGGATGTTCCCACATTCTAACATTCATAGCAGGTGACAAAAAAATATTTTTATCAGAAGCAAGAATTACTGTTGAAGCAAGATTATCGGAGGATCCAGCACTCAATTTAGAAATAGTATTTGCAGTAGCAGGAGCAACAAGAATTATATCTGCCCATCTGGAAAGTGATATATGGTCCATTTCTACTTCATTTTCAGAATTAAATAGATCATCATAAACTTTTCCTTTAGAAAGTGAGGCTATTGATAAAGGAGTTACAAATTTTTTTGCACTTTTAGTAAGAATAGTTTTAATTTCTACACCCTGTTTTTTTAACAATCTAATAAGTTCTAAGCTCTTATATGCAGATATACCTCCACATATTATTAAAAGTATTTTTTTTTGAAATAAATTATTCATTGGCCAAATTAAAATACTAATAGGCCAAAGATTACAAGCAATAATAATCCAACAATAGATTGGTTTCTAAAGGCAATCATTTCAGATTTCTTTTCATTTAGCGCCGTATAAGAGTTTGAATTATGAGGTATTTGTCCACTTGCTAGAAATGTAAGAGCCTGATTGGCTTTATCCATAATCTCTGGAAAATCTGGCAATCTTTTAATTACTTCGGTAGTACTTTTTAAGCCTTCATTTAAAGTATTAATAGGGTCTTTGGTTTCTCTTAACCAACTTTCTAAAACTGGCTTTGATGTTTCCCATATATTAGTATTAGGATTGAGCTTCCTCGCAACTCCCTCAACAACAACCATAGTTTTTTGCAACATCAGTAATTGAGGTTGTGTTTGCATATTAAATTTTTCAGTAACATCAAAAAGTTGTTTTAATAATTTTCCACCAGAAATATCCTTAACAGATTGACCAAAAATTGGCTCACCAATTGAACGTAATGCTTGCGCAAGATCATCAACTGGCACATTTTTAGGCACAAGACCAGCAACCAAGTGTACTTCAGCAACTTTTTTATAATCTCTCTGAATAAAGCCAAATAAAATCTCTGCTAAAAACCTTTTACTGAGGTTGTCCAGTCTACCCATAATACCAAAGTCTATCGGTACGATTTGTCCATTGTTATCAATGAATATATTTCCTTGATGCATATCTGCATGAAAAAAACCGTCCCTAACAGCATGTCTTAGAAAATGTTGAATAACATCAGAGGCAATTCTTTTAGTGTCAATATTCCTTTTTTGTAAATCTTCAGTTTCACGAATAGAAACACCATCCACCCAATCAAGTGTCATTACATTTTCACTTGTAAAGTTCCAATAAATAACAGGAACCCTAAAGCCCGCATCATTCTTTGTATTTTCTGCGTATTCATTTGCAGCAGCGGCTTCAAACCTCAAGTCCATTTCTAGGTTAGTTATCTCTTTAAGCAAAAAAACAACTTCGATTAATTTTAATCTTTTTGTTTTTTTAATAAACATCTCGATTAAAAAAGCAAAAAGCATTAAAGCATCAATTTCTTCATTAAATGTTTTTTTAATATTGGGCCTCAAAATTTTAATTGCTACCTCTTTTATTGTACCATTGTCATCTATTTTGGCCTTATGAACCTGAGCTATTGATGCAGCTGCTACAGACTCACTTAAATCAATTATTAAATTAAATGTTTCTGCCCCTAAATCTTTTTTAATTATTTCTTTTGCTTCAGATAGGGAAAAAGCAGGAAGTCTATCTTGTAAGCCTTCCAATTGTTTTGCCAGTTCATCTCCAATTATATCTGGTCTAGTAACTAAAAATTGTCCCAATTTAATGAAAGTAGTTCCCATAGACTGTATTGATTTAGAAAGCCTTTCTCCTTCACTGACATTTAGATCTAATTTCTTAGAACTTGAAAAAGAAAAAGAAAGTATTTGAAATAAAATCTTAATAGCTATTGGAGGTTTTTTAAATTTTGATACAATATTTAAAATGTCAGACTTTGCCAATTTCCTACCTAATTTAAATAATATGAATAGGTTTTTAATCATTAAATTTTCCAACCAGAATGAATTGAGACAATTCCACCTGATAAATTTCTATAACTACAGTTTTTAAATTTATTTTCTTTCATTAAGTCAATTAGCTGTTCTTGATTAATAAATTTTTCAATACTTTTAACCAAATATTCGTAGGGTTCTTTTTGACCAACAACAGCCTTACCAATTAATGGAATAAGTTTTGAATAATTTTTATATATAAAATCAAGATTAGAATTTTGAATTTTAGAAAACTCTAGACACATATAACGGCCACCCGGTTTAAGCACACGATAAGCTTCAGAAAGAGCCAAATTAAGATTTTTGGTATTTCTTAATCCAAAACTGATTGTATAGTAGTCACATGAATTATCTTTGACAGGCAATTTTTCTGCAGGAGCAATTACCCAATCAATATTTTTATAATTACTTAATTTAACTCTTCCTTTACCAACCATACCTTTATTTGGATCAATACAAAAAATTTTTCCATCTTTATTAGTTAAATCAAGAAAAAGTTTGCCTAGATCTCCAGTTCCACAGGCAACATCAATTAAGGTTTTATTTTTAGATGGATTCATCCAGTTCATTAAATCTTTTTTCCAAATTCTGTGCACACCTAGAGACATAAAATCATTCATTAGGTCATAATTATCGTAGACATCATCAAAGACACTTTGAACAAGTCCTTTTTTGTTCTGGAGATATTGTTGCATATTAAATTTATTATTTATTGATAATATAGTATCAAATGCCAGAATTACCAGAAGTAGAAATTGTTAAACAATCATTAGATCAAAAAATTCAACAAAAAAAAATCAAAAAAGTAATAATAAAAAACAGAAATTTAAGGTTTAGAATTCCCTTAAGATTTGAAGAATTATTAGAGAATAAATTAATTAAAAAAGTAACGAGGTTTTCTAAATATTTAATTTTGAATTTTAATGATGGTTCTTTTTGTTTAATCCATCTTGGAATGTCAGGTACTATACATTTGATTAAAAAAAATGGTTTGAAAAAATTTACAAATACAAGTTTTTATAACTCTTCTGATCTTCCAAAAAAACATAATCATGTTGAAATAGAATTTGAAGATTTTAAGATTATTTATAACGACCCCAGAAGATTTGGTTTTTTTAAATTCGTAGAAAATAAAAAAAAACTTATAGATAGATTTAGCCACCTTGGTCCTGAGCCATTTTTTAAAGATTTTAATTTGAAGTATCTTTTGAATTATTTTTCTAACAAAAAAAAAGATATAAAAAGTTTTTTAATTGATCAAAAATTTGTATCTGGAATTGGGAATATTTATGCAAATGAAATTTTATTTTTAAGCAAAATTAATCCAAAAAAATGTGCAATGAAACTATCGAAAGAGGATTGTAAAAAAATTATATTTTTTTCAAAAAGTGTACTTAGTAGAGCTATAAAAAAAGGGGGATCAAGCATTCGTGATTTTAAAAATACTTATGGGCAAAGTGGAAATTTTCAAAAAGAGTTTAAGGTATACCAAAGAGAAAATCTAAAATGTGTTAGAAAAAATTGTAATGGCAAAATAAGGAAAATATTTATATCTAATAGATCAACTTTCTTTTGTAATAATTGTCAAAAATAAGCAATTATTCTATTGACCGGTATAAATTACCGAGCTATACCACTGCGCTTATGGCAAACACAAAATCAGCAATTAAAAGAGTTCGTAAAATTGCGACACAAACAACAGTTAATAAAGCTCGAAAGAGTAAATACAGGAATGCTTTAAAAAAAATGAACCTTCTTTTAGAGGGCAAAAAAAAAGCAGAGGCATTAAAATTTTTACCAAAGTTGAATTCAGAGCTGATGAAAGTTGCAAAAACTGGAATTATAAAAAAAGCGAACGCCTCAAGAAACGTCTCAAGAATTACAAAAAAGATTTCAGCATTATAAAAAACTACTCACAGTTGATTATAAATTTCAACTAAAAGTATCTACACTAAATATGAAAGTATTTTAGTTAAAGTTACTATATCTAGATTTAAAAATAGATAAAATTTAATATTTCTTAACCACACACCCATAGATTTTAAATTTGTAAATATCTTTTTTCAATAATAATCAGAATTATATTTTAGAATATTTAGAAAAATTTATTCACGTAGAAAACGATTCACTTGTAGATTTTATTTATTTTTAGTTTGGAGAAATTACTTATTGCAATATATTTATTTTTCTTCTAACTGGTTTTAAACCTAAAAAACAATGTCTAACAATAATAAACATAACCTGAAAAATATTTCTTCTGAAGCTCTAGACTGGGAATTGATTCAGAAAGATATGAAAAATAAGTTAGGTAGTGATATCTATGAAAGCTGGCTCAAAAAAATCGATTTTGTAGAAGAAATGAACAATTATATTTTATTGTCAGTTTCAACAAGATTCATTAGAGACTGGATAACCTCAAGATATTTGGATCAAATCTTACAGATTGTTAAAACATATAAAAAGGATTTAAGCAGAATAGAGTTTAAGATTATTGAAAAATCTTCAAATGAAGAAAACCAAGAGAGTATCAACATAAATGAAAACAATGAGAACGTCTCTTTTATTAAAGATACTTACTTGCAATATAACAGAATTGATCCAAACAAGAGATTTGATAACTTTATTACTGGTTCCAGTAATAAATTAGCTTTTGAAGCATCACTTAAAGTTTCTGAAAATATTTCTCATTATAATCCACTATATATTTATGGTGGAGTTGGTATGGGTAAAACACATTTATTAAATTCTATAGGTCTTTCATTAAAAGAAAAAAATAAAGTCATGTTTATTTCAGCAGAAAGATTTATGTACCAATTTGTGAAATCTATTAAATCAAATGATATGGTGAGATTTAAGGAGTATTTTAGAAATACAGACATCTTATTAATTGATGATATTCAGTTCATGAATGGCAAAGAAGCAATGCAAGAAGAGTTTTTTCATACGTTCAATGCTTTACTTGATAAAGGTTCACAGGTAATAATTTCCGCAGATAGAGCACCAAATAAACTGCCTAGAATTCAGGATAGAATAAAATCGAGATTTGCAGGTGGATTAGTTGTCGATATTCAAAAGCCTGATTATGAATTAAGAAGCAAGATTGTTAGACAAAAAACTGATGAACTGAACGTTTTTTATAGCAATCAATTAAATATCTCCGAAGAAATAAAAAAATTTATTAGCACTGAAATAACAACAAGTATTAGAGAGTTAGTAGGAGCCATTAATAGAATCGTTTCTTTCTCAAGAATATACAATAAAGTTCCAAATTTATCTGAAGTTAAGGTAGTTTTAAAAGATCTATTAAATATTGGTGAGAATAAAGTAACAATTGACCTAATACAGTCAACTGTTTGCAGGTTCTTTAAAATAAGCAAAAATGAGATGCTATCATCAAGAAGATCAAGATATCTTGTTAGACCAAGACAAACTGCAATTTATTTAACTAAAATTTTGACTTCTAAATCTTTACCAGAAATAGGCAGGGAATTTTCAAATAGAGATCATACAACAATTATACACTCTGTTAAAACAATAGAAAAATTAAAGGAAAATGATCCAGAGATGACCAAAAACATAGATAACTTAAAAAATCAGATACTATACAAAAAAGAAAATGAAATTTAACGTTAATCAACAAGATTTACAGCAAGCTTTAAATTACTGCCAGGGTGTAATTGAAAAAAGAAGTACGCTTCCAATTTTATCGAATGTGCTGTTAAATGCTAGCGACTCAAACTTAACAATTACTGCCACTGACCTTGACCTGATATTTATACATCAAATTAGTAATGTGGAAATTCTTGAAGAGGGAAATACAACAACCACCTTATCGACCATATACGATATAATAAGGAAATATCCTTCTGGAAAAAAAATAAATCTATCCTTAACAGAGGGAAATAAACTTCAAGTAGAATCAGAGAAATCTGTTTTTAATTTAAATTGTATTAGTGCATCTGAATTTCCTTTAACAGACGAAAACTTTGATCAAAATCAATTTTCTATTAAATCAAAACAATTATTAAAATTGTTAAATAAATGTAAATTTTCAGTTTCAAATGATGAAACAAGACATTATTTAAGTGGAATTTTTCTTCATCAGACGCAAATAGAAGATAAAAATTTTTTAACAGCAGCGGCTACAGACAGTCACAGAATGTCTATATCTAAAATAAGATTGAATAAGAAAGTAGAATTTGAGCCTATTATATTGCCTAAAAAAACAATATTTCAATTATGCTCATTATTAGAAACTTACGATGGAGATGTTAAAGTTTCAAATCTTAAATCTAAAATTAAATTTGAATTGAATAATAGTATTTTAATTTCTAAGCTAATTGATGGAAAATTTCCCAATTATATTCAGGTTATTCCAAAAAATAATGAGAAAAAATTAGAAATAGATCTAAAACTTTTTTTAGACTCAGTAGACAGAGTTGCTTCAGTTTCTTTAGATAAAAAAGATGGTGTAAAATTTAATCTATCACAAGATGTTTTAAATTTATCTGTTAATAATACCAATAGTGGTGATGGGAAAGAAAGTTTGAGTGTTAAATTTTCTCATGATTTAGAAATTAGTTTTAACTCAAGATATTTAATTGATGTTGCTTCTCAGCTTGATGGAGATAAGATAGAAATATTTTTTAATGACACTGGATCTCCAGCGTTGATCAAGGACCCGGGTGATTTTGATAGTATTTTTGTTGTAATGCCCATGAAGGGTTAATTCAAAATATCCAGTTCTTTATAAATTATATCCTGCAAATTTTTTATAAATAGATCTTTATCCTGCCCAGGTTCTATCAATTTTAAAATTGAAATTGTAAGAATTGTATTAATTTTTTTAGACCCATACTTTGGCCAGGTATAGCCCGAGTTAATTGCTATTGGCTGGCATGATATTTTTAACTCTTCATAAATTCTACTCACTCCCTTTTTAAAAGGTGTCCTGTCCTCTGGCTGCAATCTTGTACCTTGTGGAAAAATTATTAAAGGTCTCTTTGTTGAATTAACTATATTCAAAATATGATCAAAAAATCCAAGATTATCTTTTGATGTTATATTTCTTTTAATAGATATTGAGCCAATTTTTTTAAGATACCAACCAAATATTGGTATTATTAAAAGTTCTTTTTTTAAGATAAAAATAGGAGAATTAAAAATTATCTGTAGAAAAAATGTTTCAAACATTGATTGATGTGATGCTGCAATAAAAAATTTTTTATCATTAATTATGTTTTCTTTACCTTTAACAATTATTTTTGTTGATAAAAAAAACTTTAAACAAAAAGAAGCCCAATAACCCATAACCCTCCCCCCAAATAAAACTATTTTTTGTGGTAAAAAAAGTGCAGGTATGAATACTATTGAAATAAAAATAATCCCTGTAAAAAAGAAAATTGAAAATAAAAAATTTCTCATCATTTTAATCAAGAATTAGATCAAATCTTTGAGCTTTTGTCTTTTTTTTATAACATTAATTTTTGAGCCTTTAATTAATAACTCAATCGGTTTTGGCCTAATATTATAATTTGAACTTAATGACATTCCATATGCCCCAACATCACACATCAGGATAAGATCATTTTCATTTAATTTTTGAAAATTCTTCAAAGTTGTAAACTTATCCGTACTTTCACAAATTGGACCAACAAATTCATAGGTCTTTTTTGAAATTTTATTTGTTTTTAATACAGGTATTGTTTTATGATTAGCTCCGTACAAAGCAGGTCGCATAAAATCATTCATAGCAGCATCCAATATAATAAAGTCTTTTTTTTCATTTTCTTTTATATAAATAACTTTTGAAATTAGTGAGCCTACATTTCCTACTATTGATCTACCTGGTTCAAATATGATTTTTGATTTATAGTTTTTTAAAAATTTTTTAATCTCAATATTATATTTTTTGTAATCAAGTTTTTTGCTATTATTGTCATAAGAAATCCCCATCCCACCACCAAGATCAATATATTCAAATTCATATTTACTTCTTTTAATGACATTATCTACTACTTTAAGCATCTTTTCATATGGTTTATAGTTTAAAATCTGACTACCTATGTGAACACTCAAGCATATAAGATTAATATGTTTTGAAGTTTTAGAATAGTTAACTAATTCCAAAAATGTTTTTTCATCAACTCCAAATTTATTTTCTTTTTTCCCAGTAGAAATTTGTTTTAATGTTTTGGCATCTGTATTTGGATTCAATCTGATGCCAATGTTTACAATTTTTTTTTTAGATTTCGCAATTTTTTCAATTTCAATAATTTCGCTTTTAGACTCAGCATTTATTAATAATATTTTTTTTTCAATAGCATAGTTGATTTCAACTGTTGTTTTGCCAACTCCTGAAAAAACAATTTTTTTAGGATCTATACCGGCTTTGAGAGCTATCATTAACTCCCCCATAGAAACTACATCGGCACCAAAACCTAGTTTTCTGATTTCTTTAACTAGATTTACATTTGTATTTGACTTAACTGCAAAGCATATTAGTGGGGAAAAAGAACTAAAATTCTTTTTAAATTTAGTAATATTTTCTTTAAGCTTTTTATATGAGTAGCAATAAATAGGAGTGCCAAACTTTTTAGCAATATCCTTAACCCCAATCTTTTCAATCGTTAGACCTTTATTAATATATTTCATTAAACTTTGAATATAAGAATGTTATTTTCATTTGCTTTGTACTCTGGATCACTTTTTTTCCCACATGAAAATAATAAAGTACAGAATATAGAAATTAAAATTATTTTTTTTATCATATTACGCTTTTTTATATTTTATTATCATTTTTTTGATATTATCAAAAGATGTTCCACCATACGATTTTTTTGAATTTACTGAGTTTTTCACATTAAAAATCTTTAATACCTCAATTGTAAGTTTAGGTTCAATCTTTTTTAATTCATCAATACTTAGTTCATCTATTTTTTTATTTTTTTTTTCAGCAATATTTACAATCGCAGCTGTAGTTTGATAAGCTTGTCTAAATGGCATCGAATGATTTTTGACAAGATAATCTGCCAAATCAGTTGCCGTAATATATCCTGAGTTTGCGAGATCTAACATTTTTTGTTTATTGGGTTTTAAATTTTTTAAAATTTCATTAAGAATTGCTATACAGTTATTGAGAATTTCATTAGACTTAAATAGTATTTCCTTGTCATCTTGTAGATCTTTAAAGTAAGAAATTGGAAGACCTTTAAGTATTGTCAACATAGCAAATAAGTTTCCATAAGCTGAACCAGTTTTTCCTCTTAGATATTCTAATAAATCAGGATTTTTCTTTTGTGGCATTATTGAAGAGCCAGTAACAACTTTGTCTGATAGAGTAATTAGATTAAATCCATCAGAGTTCCAAATAATAAGCTCTTCAGCAATTCTTGATATATGCATAGAGCAAACAGAAGCGCTGTATAGAAAGTCTAAGACAAAATCTCTGTCAGCAACAGTGTCTATTGAATTATTAGTTGGCTTTTTGAAGCCAAGTTTTTTTGCAGTAAAATTTCTATCTATGTTAAAAGAAGTTCCAGTTAATGCAGCTACGCCAAGAGGACACTCAGACAAACTTTCTAAGTTATATGAAAATCTTTTTTTATCTCTAATAAACATTTCTACATAGGCCATTAAATAATGCGCAAAAGAAACTGCCTGAGCATTTTTTAAATGTGTAAATCCTGGCATTATTGTCTCAATATTTTTTTCTGAAATATTAAGAATTGTTTTAATGATATTGTCTAAATTATTATTAATTTCTTTAGTTGCAGAAGTGGTCCACATTTTAAAATCGGTAATTACCTGATCATTTCTGGATCTTGCAGTATGAATATATCCAGCCTCTTCACCAATTATTTGAAACAATCTCTTTTCAATGTTCATATGAATATCTTCATATTTTTTATTATATTCAAACTTATTCTTTGTAATTTCTTTTTCAATTTTCTTTAGTCCATAAGTTATTTTATTCTTAATTTTAAAAGAGATAATCTTTTGTCTCAACAACATTTCAACATGCACGATTGATCCTAAAATATCTTCTCTAAAAAGCCTTTTATCGATACTTATTGAACTACCAACTTTTTGAAATAATGTAGAGGGATCTTTTTTTATCCTTGAACTCCATATTGCTGTATTGTTTTTATTTTTTACCATGATAATTAATTATACATATTTAGTATGAAATTATTAACAATATTTATTTATCTATTAACAATTAACTTTGGTTTCACAGCAGAAAAACCAGATATTAAAAATTTAATATTAACAAAGAATTCAAAAGTTTACGAAGATGTAATTTTTAAAGATGCAAATCAAAAAGATGTCGATTTACTAGATTATAAGGGAAAACTAGTAATTTTAAATTTCTGGGCAACATGGTGCGCCCCATGCAAAGACGAAATGCCATCATTAGATAATTTGCAAGAGACTTTAGGCCCAAACAACCTAAAAATTTTTCCAATAAATATTAGCCAAGAGGATCTGGCAAAAACAGAATATTTTTTTAAAGAACTAAATATTAAAAATTTAGATATCTATTATGACTCGTCTATTACATTAGCAAAAAAATTTTCTTTAAGAGGAGTTCCCACAACTATCATATTTGATATAGAGGGTAAAGAATTTGCAAGAATTATAGGTTCTATAGATTTTAATGATGAGAAATTTATTTATTGGTTGAAATCTTATAATTAGTTTTTGAAAAAATATGCAAAACATACCAAAACAATTATAGCTATAAATTGAAAAAGGACTCTATACTGCATTAATTTATTAGAATACTTTTTGCTAGTCTCCCCCCCTTTAAAAAGCGTTCCAATTCCCAGAATCATTACTACTGCAACAATTATTAAAAGCATTATGCTTAGAATTTTAAGTAATGTTCCAGAAATCATATTTATACTGTAAAGTAGTTTATAAAATAAAAAAACATAATAAGCTATCTATGACATTTTGCCTTACAACGACAGTTGTTAAACCAGAAAAAAATATACCAATTAATCAAGCAGTTATTTTACTCCATGGATATGGTGGGGATGGCAAAGACATAAGCATGCTAACCTTAAATTGGAGAAGATTTTTACCGAATGCTATTTTTTTATGCCCAAATGGACATGAGAGGTGTACGATAAACCCATCTGGTTACCAATGGTTTGATTTGACCAAAGAAGAACCTGAATACATTTTAGAACAGTCAAAAAAAGCAGAGTTAAAACTTCAACAATTCATTCAAGAAATAAAAGATAAATATAAATTGAAAAACACTCAAATTTGCTTGTCAGGCTTCAGCCAAGGATGCATGATGTCAATAAACTTAGGACTAATAGACAATGAAAATTATAGTTGTGTTGTTGGCTTTTCTGGAAAAATAATAAACCAAAAAGATCTTGCTAAAAGAAAGATTTCATCAACTAAAATGCTTCTATTACATGGAGATCAAGATGCTGTTGTTTCACCAACATGTTTATTAGAGGCTAAAGATTTTTTGATAAGAAATAATGTTGAGGTTGAAACAAAAATGATAAATAATTGTGAACACCACATTTCAGTTGAAGCATCAAGTAAAGCATTAAATTATATAAAAAATAATTTTAAGATTTAATAAAAAATAATTTCTTCTTGTTGATAAAATAAGTCATTTCGGCTAAGATTTTCATAATGAATCTTACTGACCAAAATCTTTCTTTAGAAAAATGCCCAGCACTAGTTTTGAATGCTGATTATAGACCTCTAAGTTATTACCCATTATCTCTATGGAGTTGGCAAGATTCTATTAAGTCTGTTTTTTTAGATAGGGTAAATATAATTAGTAATTATGATAGAATGATTAGTAGTCCATCTTTCAGTATGAAGCTACCTAGTGTAATTGCCTTAAAAAGCTTTATTAAGCCTCAATCAAATCCAAGTTTTACAAGATTCAATGTTTTTTTAAGAGATAGATTTAGCTGTCAGTACTGTGGTAGTGGAGAAGAGTTAACATTTGATCATTTACTCCCAAGATCTAAAGGGGGGCAAACAAACTGGGATAATGTTGTAACAGCCTGCTCCGACTGCAATGTTAAAAAAGGAGGAAGACTTTTAAAACTTTCAGGAATGATGCTAAATCAGTCTCCTTTTCAACCATCGACAGAAGATCTACATAAAAATGGCAAACATTTTCCACCAAACTTTCTACACAAGAGTTGGATGGATTATTTATATTGGGATGTTGAGTTAGAAGCTTGATTATATTTTTTCAGATATATTAATCGCAATTTTTGAACCAGTTTTAATTATTTTATCTAAAATTGAGTATAGGCCTTTTTTGGTTGCCCCTTCTTTATAGGCTATATCTTTATGATGTAATTCATCTTCTCTAAATTTAATAATTTTGTTTTTTAATTTTTTTTCATCATTTTCTAATTCTTTAATTTGATTTAAATAATGTTCATCTATTACTTCTTCAACAGAAGCGGTACAAAGCATAGCAGCTTTTTTCCCCAACATTGTTGAGCCAAAACCTAGACCAACACCAAGTATATCCCACAAAGGTAAAAACTTTGTAGGTTCAATATTTCTTTTTTTAATTTCAGTTTCAAAATAATCACAATGTTCTTTTTCGTGAATTTTCATTTCTTCAATTTTTTTTTTTAAATCATCATCTTTAACAAATGTATTGAGCGCTAGTAATTGACCTTCATAAATTTTTATTGCACCACGTTCACCAGCGTGATCTACTCTTATAAATTCTTTTACTCTATTTTTATTTGTTTTTTTCATAAGTTAAAAAAAGTTTAGTTGTTATAGCACTCAACATTAAAGAGATAAAAATATTAAAAGTCGCAAGGGATAAGCCAAACACTTTAAAAGTCACATCTTTACAGCTTACAGGCACTTTTTTTAGTTGATTTAAAATAGCTTCTTTTGACAGCTCATTGATTCCACTATCTAAACCACAGACTAAAGACTCCTCAAAATAACCTTGTTCGATACCAAAATGATATAAAGAAATTAAAGTTGCAGTAAAAAATGTTAAGCTTAAAATTATTAAAGTAATTTTTTCAAATTTTTTTATGAATAAGTAAGCAGATATAATTATTATAGAAAAAATATAAGGTATTCTTTCAATTAAACATAAGTTGCATGGTTGATGACCTAATATATGTTGAATAAAATATGCTGTGATTATAGCAATGACACTAAATAATAGTATTAAACTAAGCAGTTTTTCATTTTTAATAAGAGACATATTATTTGACAATAAAATACATCACACATAAAATTAACACAGTTGAAATTCCTAAAATTGTAAACCACATGGCAGCCTTAGTTTTCATAAATTTATTAAAAGTATCACCAAATTTAAATGAAAAGTATGAAACAATGAAAAATCTCAAGCCCCTAGAAATTAAACAAATAAGGAAAAATATAATTAAATTGAAACCAATCATACCACTAGTTATCGTAAAAACTTTAAACGGAAGAGGTGTGAAGCCTGCAAGAAATAAAGTAGCCAACCAAATGTAAAGCCCAGTACCTTTGTTAAGATTATCCTTGAGATTGAGAACTTTTTCTTCATAACCATAAAAATTGACTACGATCATTCCAAAATCCAAAAAATACAAACCGATAAAATATCCTAATATACCACCCAAAGTAGAGAAAAAAGTAGCGATTAAAAATATTTTTAAATAATCATTTTTTTTTGCGATTACCATTGGAACTATCATAACATCAGGTGGAATTGGAAAAAAAGAGCTTTCCATAAAAGATACAATTGCTAGAAATACTTTAGAACTTTTGTGAGCAGCAAGCGCCAATGATTTTTGATATAATTTGCTAAACATTTTTTGGTTTTAATATAAATTAAGTTCTTATACTATTTAATTTAATAAATATAATAATGAAAAATTAGGGCGAATGGCGGAACTGGTAGACGCGCACGACTCAAAATCGTGTTTTGTAAGAAGTGAGAGTTCGATTCTCTCTTCGCCCACCAATATTTTATGAAAATAAACAAAATTAATAATTTATTAGAGTTATTTTATGACCAATATCAAAAACAAGA
>Ga0114997_10001680_pt1 | contig 18158 bp, 15 predicted proteins | sample ArcticOcean_MG_C_2_FD_87045 | JGI IMG/M metagenome (GOLD analysis project Ga0114997, IMG submission 87045) | Marine microbial communities from western Arctic Ocean - ArcticOcean_MG_CB4_136 | ecosystem: Environmental > Aquatic > Marine > Oceanic | place: Arctic Ocean: Canada Basin | collected...
AAAAAATAGTAAAAAATAGTAAAAAATAGTAGCTATAAAATAATAATATAAATTTCTTGATTTTATTAGTAATCAACCTAATTAATTAGAAAACATGGATAAATTAGCATCAGATTTTAAAAATAAAATTGAGTTAATTGATAAATTTCTACTAATACTTGTCATTTTAATTCCATTTTCTTTAGCAATCAGCATATTTGCTGCCGATTTATTTAGCTCTATTTCAGGAATTATTTTAATTTATATATTTTTGAAGAAAAATATTAGTTTTTTTAAATTAATTAAAAAAGAAATAATACTAATGATAATATTCTATTCAATAATATTAATTAGTTTATTTCTTTCAAAATATTTAAAGGTTTCATTTTTACCTTCATTTTTTTATTTTAGGTATTTTTTGGTTTCTTTATCAATTTTTTATTTATTAAATAAATATGATTTTATTTCAAAAATATTTTTTTATTCTATATTGTTTAGTATTCTAATTGTTATATTTGATGGTATTTTTCAATATATATTTGGATTTAATTCATTGGGTTATAAAATTGCTAATACAAACAGTGTAGATGATACTGCCATACACTGGATAACTGGTTTTTTTGATGAAGAAAAAAAACTTGGAAGCTATCTAGTGAGGTTTTTTCCATTGGTCCTAAGTTTAATTTATCTAGGTAACAAAAAAAATTATGTTCATTTAGATAAATTATTATTTATGTTAATTGGAGTTATTGTTTTTCTTACTTCTGAAAGAACAGCTTTATTTTTATACATAGTGATTTTAATATCATATATCATAATAAGCAAACATAAATTTTTATTACTCTTTTCTTCGATTTTGGCTTTTATAATTCTTTTTTCAATTAGTCCAAATCTTAAAAATAAAATAATAGATTTTACATTGAGACAAGTTTCGTCTGATTATGTTGTTAATGAAGACGCTAACCATAGTGCAGACGACGCATATAATGAAAGAAAAATTAGATTTTATTCCACAGAGCATGAAAATCTTGCCTATACCTCTTTAGTAATTTTTCGTCAAAATTTTTTATTTGGTGCAGGAGTTAAATCTTTTTACCATGAATGCAACAGGCTTAAAAAATTAGGTACAGAAGATTTAAGTTTAAATAATAATATGAGGGGAAACAAGCTTGTTTGCTCAACTCATCCACATAGCACTTACTTACAAATATTATCTGATATAGGAATTTTTGGATTTATCATAATATTATATTTTTTGTATTATATTTCTTTGACCTATTTCAAAATTTTATTTAAAGGCAACCAAATCGATAATAACCTTAGATCTTATTATTTTATTAATTTGGGAATATTGGTAAATTTATTTCCCCTAATTCCATCTGGAAATTTTTTTAATAATTGGATTTGTTTAACAATTTCCTGTTCATTTGGCATTTGGTTATTTTTAAAAAATAAAATAGTCATGGAAAAATAAAATTTAAAAAGAATAATGAAATATATCAAACACTATTAAATGATTTTTATATATAAATTTTTAAGTAAAGAAAATTTTTTAAGTAAGCTTACTTTAATATTTTTTTTTCTTGTTTCATGGTTTTCAGTTTCATCATCTCATTATGATTTATTAATATTTAACTCACAAGAAAATGTATCTCTGGTAACAATTATTAATTTTATTAGAACAACATTAAACTTAATCTGTTTTCCTGTGTTGTGTATTATGTTTATTAATACTTTAATAAAAGAAAGAAAAGACAACTTTAAATCAAATTTATCATTTTTTTTATTTTTGTTTTATTTTTTATCACAAATTCCTGGTCTATTTTACACCAGTAACACAATTGGAAACATTCTTTATGTTATAAGTTCTATAAATATTTTACTTATAATAAATATTTCAATAAAAAAATTTCCATCTAATGAAATAAAATTGTTGATTTATACTGCTTTCATATTTTTATTAGTTTTTCTAATTCTATCCACTGGTAAAGATTTATATAAATACCTTTATGGGATCAGCTCACAGTTCTATGGTAATATAAATAATTTCTTAGGTGATAATTATGTAAGATCATCTGGAAAGTCTCGAATTGCATTAGTTTTATTAATTTTCTGTTCAGTTTTTTTAATTAATTTTAATAGATTTAAATTTTTTAATTATATTCCTCTAATTATATTAACTTCAATAATATATTTATACCAAAGCAGGGTTGCCATTGGAACATTGATTATATTTATTGTTTTTAACTTTATAATGAGAGAAAAATTTACTTTAAATAATATTTTGAAATATTTTTTGATTTACATTTTTTTTCCATTTTTGGTTGTGGCTTATATGCCTACAATGAAACTTGATATCCCTTTTCCTATGCCTCCACCACATGACATTGTTCAGAAAGAAAAATCAATCATGGCAAAGAAAATGTATGCTCAACAACAAACAATATTTTGCAAATACACCTTAATTAAATGTGAATCAATTCCAGTAAGACGAGAGTTTATAAATGAAACTAGTAATAAAAGAAATATTATATCTACTTCAGGCAGGGTTAATGATTGGAAAAGAATTATTAGTAATTACGATTATAGTAAATATTTACTTTTTGGATATGGTGCCCAAGGTGACAGATTTCTTATAAATCAATCAGCTTCAAATGGAATTTTGTATGCCTTATCATCAGGTGGATTTGTTGGGATGATATTTTTTTTATTACTTTCATTAATTGCATTTTACCAACTCTTTAAATATGTATTTTTGAATTCAGAAAAAAATATAATTTGTCACTTCTCTACTTCAATTATATTAATTTTTTTATTAAGATCATTGGCTGAAAGCTCTTATGCTCTTTTTGGAGTAGATTTGATATTATTTTATACATGCTTTGCTTTTTCTGAAAAATTTATTAAAACTAAAGTAAAATGATTTCTTTTAACTACATTCTATTACTTTTTATTTTAATTAATTTATTTTTTATTATAAATTTTAATAAATTAAGTTTTCTCCATTATATTTTAGATAAACCAGATAAAAAAAGGAAACTTCACTTAAGCCCCGTACCTCTTGCAGGTGGAATTATATTAATTACTAATATTTTAATATATTTTTTAATAATCAACTTAAATGAAGAGTATCTAGTAAACGAAATTTTTTTTAATAACAAGTTTGAATTATATGTATTTTTTAGTTCAGCTGTCATTATCTTCTTTATTGGTTTAATTGATGATAAATATAATCTATCTCCTAATTTAAAGTTTTTACTTTTGTCAATAATATTATCATTAGTTTTAATTTATGATAAAAATTTAGTTCTTTCATCAATTACAATTTCTTTTTTGGATGAAACTATTAACCTTAATCGATATAGTTTATTTTTTTCATGTTTTTGTTTTTTAGTTTTTTTAAATGCTTTTAATATGTTTGATGGAATAAATGTACAAGCAAGCTCTTACTCAATAATTATTTTTTCTTTTATTCTAATTCTTTATTCAGATTCCTTTCTTGTTAAAATTTTATTAATTTATTTAATTGGTTACTCTTTTCTTAATTATAAAGAAAAATCTTTTTTAGGTGACAGTGGATCCTTACTGATAGCTTTTATGATGGGGTACCTCTTTATAAAATTATATAATTTAGAAATAATTAAATATGCTGATGAAGTTTTTATTTTCATGATAATACCAGGCTTAGATCTAATTAGACTTTTTTTTAAAAGAATTCTTAATAAAAAAAACCCTTTGCGTCCAGATCGTTTTCATCTGCATCACTTATTACGTTTAAAGTTTACAAATATTAAATCTATATTAATCATCAACATCATGATTATTGCACCATTAATTCTATTTTATATTGATGTAAATAAATTGTTTATTATTCTTTTTACAATCTTTACGTATTCATTAACTATTTACAATTTAGAAAAATAATTTAAAGATTTTCATTTTCTAGGGGCATCACTTTTTTAATATAATAATTACAATATTCAATTAAGCCTTGTTTAAGCTTTATATTAGCTCGCCACCCAAGTTTTTTGATTGATTGGGAATTGACCTGTCTACGCATTACACCGTCTGGGTATTTTTTATTAAAGACAACTTTACCCTTATAGCCAACAGTTTTTTTAATACTTAGTGCTAATTGTTTGATGGAAACCTGTTCTCCACTACCTATATTGATATAATCATCTTTAATTTTTTTTGTTAATAAAAATAGAATAGCATTTGCTAAATCATTTACGTTTAAAAATTCTCTGCGTGCTTTTCCGGAACCCCAAACCTCAACAGACTTGAAATTTTTTTTTTTTGCAATAACAAACTTTTTTACTAATGCAGGTAAAACATGACTTGACTTAAGGTTAAAATTGTCCCCTTCCCCATAAAGATTAGCCGGCTGGATAGAAATAAAATTTTTTTTATACTTTTTTTTTAAATATTGACAATATTTTAAGCATGCAATTTTTGCTATAGCATATCCCTCATTAGATTTTTCTAATTGTGATGATAAAAGAGAATCCTCTCTAATAGGTTGTTTTACATTTTTTGGATAAATGCACGCAGAGCCTAGGTTAATAAAATTTTTTACATTATATTTCAGACTCGAGTTAATTAAATTTAATCCAATCATTGTATTTATATAAAGGTAATCTGATTGATATGTTGAATTATCCAGTATACCACCTACTTTACCAGCAGCATTAATCACAATTTCTGGTTTATTTTTTTTAAACCACTGATCAACAGAAGTCTGACTAGTAAAATCTAAATCTTTTCTCTTACAATCAATTATTTTATAAGAATTTTTTTTTTTTATTAGTCTATAAATAGAGGCACCAACCATTCCAGCTTGTCCGGCAATTAAAATCTTTTTTTTCAATTATCTATTAAAGTTTTTTCTACCATTAGCATATCATGATCCATCATTTCTTTAATTAAATCATAAATGGATGTCTTTGGATTCCAATTTAAAAGTTTCTTAGATTTAGATGAGTTTCCAATCAGGTTTTCTACTTCATTAGGTCTAAAATACTTTTTATGTATTTTTATCACTTGCATGTTTTTTTTTAAATTTGGATATTTTTTTTCATCAAAATTTTTTATTTTTGCTATTTCATTAATACCTTTTCCACTCCAGGTTATTTCTATTCCCAGGTATTTAAAACATTTTTCAATGAAAAACTTAACAGAGTATTGTTTTCCTGTAGCAACAATAAAGTCATCTGGTTTTTTGTATTGAGTAATTTTCCAACACATCTCTACATAGTCTCTTGCGTGACCCCAGTCTCTTAAAGAGTAAATATTTCCTAAATATAGGCACTTTTCTACCCCATGAACAATCTTACTTAATCCAATTGTTATTTTTCTAGTTACGAAAGTTTCTCCTCTTCTTGGCGACTCATGATTAAACAAGATTCCATTAGAGGCGTGTATGCCGTAAGATTCTCTATAATTTTTTGTTATCCAGTAAGCAAAAAGTTTGGAGGATGCGTATGGGCTTTTTGGATAAAAACTTGTTTTTTCTGATTGTTTTTTATCTTGAATTTCACCAAATAGTTCAGAAGTTGATGCTTGGTAAAAACGTGTCTTCGTTTCTAGTCCACAACTTCTTATTGCTTCCAGTATATTTAATGTACCAATTGCATTTACTTGTGCTGTATAATTTGGAAGTTCAAAGCTTACACCAACATGACTTTGGGCTGCTAAGTTATAAATTTCGTCTGGTTTAATTTCATTAATTACACTCAAGATCGAGTTCGAATCCGTTAAATCACCATAAACTAAGAAAAATTTTTTTTTAAAATTTTTATTTTGATAAATGTGATCTATCCTATCTGTATTTAAAGATGAAGATTTTCTCTTTATGCCATAAACAATATAATTTTTTTTAAGTAATAACTCAGTTAAATAAGAACCATCTTGGCCTGTAATTCCGGTTATTAGAGCTTTTTTAACTTTCATGATAGAAACAAAATTATTAATATATTAAATAATGTTTATTGCAATAATATTCTAATGAAAATTTCAATTATAACTGTAACTTTGAATAGTGATAAAACCTTAAGAGATACATTAAACTCTGTACTATCTCAAACCTATAAAAATATTGAACATATAATTGTTGATGGAGGTTCACATGATCAAACAAAAGCAATATTAAGAAGATACCCAAATAAAAATAAAAAGATATACACCCATAAGGGTTCTGGTATTTATGCTGCTATTAATCATGGCATAAAAAAATCAAAAGGTAATTTTATTACAATATTAAATTCTGATGATTTTTATCAATCAGAAAAAACAATAACGAATGTAGTCAAAAAAATTAAAACTAATAAAAAGATAAAAATTTTTGTTGGTGATGTGGCTTATTTTGAAGAGTTAGACTATTACAATATTAAAAGATTTTATAGTATGGGTAAGTTTAAACCTTGGCAAATGAAATTTGGATTAATGCCTCCTCACCCTGGATCTTTTATAAAAAAAGACATCTATCAAAAAAATGGATTGTATAATGAAGACTTTAAAATTGCTTCTGATTTTGAGTTTTTTTTAAAGAATATATATATCAATAAAATTAAGTATAAATCTTTTGAAGATACAATTGTTAGAATGAGATTGGGTGGGATTTCAAGTAAAAATATTTTTAGCTATATAACCTCAACTACTGAAATTTGGAAATCTTTTAAAATAAACAATTTATCTACAAATTTAATTAGCTTAATATTAAGATTTCCATGGAAAATTAATCAACTATTTATTTATAATACTAAAAAAATTAATAAAGGATTCCGAATCTTTAAAATCTTTTTTGATAAAGATCAGTTATTCATAAATAATTTTAACTTAATTGATGATTTTAATAAAATCCCTTTTAAGAAAAATTTTATTTTATCAGCAATGAATCTTGCTTTTTTAGGCTATTTTGCAGCTGGTAAGCTAAATCCACACAATAACTTATACCATTGGGTGGATGGAATATGGGCTGAGAAATATACAAACTTAAAAAAAAACCAGGTAGAGATTTATTACGGCAGTTAAAAATTCCAAAAAACATAAAAAATATACTTATAATTGGAAATATTTCTGATAGATCAAAAAAATATTTACAAGAGAGATTTAAATTAAAAATATTAAATGTTAAACTTCCTTATGGAACAATTAAGGTTCTTAAAAAAAAGAAAATAAAGATACCAAGTAATACTTTAACATTTATAACTTTACCTACGCCAAAACAGGAACAAATAGCCTTTAACTTATCCAAATATAACAAAAATTATCAGATTATTTGTATTGGAGCCTCACTTGCAATTGTATCTGGTGAAGAGAAAGAAGTTCCTAACATACTAAAAAGTTATGAGTTTTTGTGGAGATTAAGAACTGATACAGTCAGAAGGTTAATAAGATTGATTGAAACTATTTTTTATTACTCAAAAGGTATCATTTATTTGAAAAAATATATAAAGACCTCATTTAGAAAAATTGACTAAAAAAATATTATATATGTGGGCTTGTGACTACTCAGAAAACACAGGTGAGGGGAAACTTGCGAGAATTTTTATTAAATACATAAAAAATAATAATAATACAATTAAAGTAAGCACACCTAGTGGTATCTTAAATTATAAATATTTATCACCATTTATTGGTATTTTGTATTGTTGGAAGCAGTACCTGTCAAATAAAAGAGTTGGTTATATAAATTATTTACCTCTATGGAATTTTTTTTTGTTTATATTCCTTCCTCCAAAAACTATTTTAGGACCAATCACAGGTGGTGCTAATTTTTCTAACAGCCTAAATTTCAATTATTTTATAAGAAAATTTATTTTCCCAATTTTATATACCATTAGTCAATATTTTCTATCCATAAGATTAAGAGAAATTTTTTTTTCTACAGATTTATTGAAAAAATATTTGTCAAAAAAAATTAAGAAAAAAAGTAAATTTAATTTCATAATAAAAAATATAGTCTTTCAAAAAAATCTTACAAAGAATAAAGATATAGATTTCTTATTTTATTATAGAAAACATAAAAATAAAATTAATTTTTTTCCATACAAATTTATTAAAAAACTAGTCTATGAAGGATTCAAGATTAGTGTTATTGGAGATAAATTAGATATTAAAAAAATCAAAAACTATGGCTTTTTAAAAAATAAAACAGTTAATAAATTACAATCTCGTGCAAAATTTACAATTACAACAGGTGAAAACATTTATAGTATTTTTACTATAGAATGTTTGTCTAATGGTGTAAAAATATTAATAAATAAAAAATATAATAAACAAATAAAATTTTTTAAAGAAAAATTTATACTTACAGATTTTATTAAAATAAATTTTTAAGTTTTGTGTAAATATAATAAAACTATGATTATATGAAAATAATTATTGGAATAAACACATACCACGCAGATTCCTCAGCTTGTATTTTAGTAGACGGAAAATTGATCGCTGCTATTGAGGAAGAAAGAATAAATAGAAAAAAACATTTTTCTGGTTACCCAATCAAATCTATCAAAGAATGCTTAAGGATTGCCAACAAACAAGAGGTAGAGATTACAGATATTGCTTTTAACACAAAGCCAATAAGCAATATTCTTTCAAAAAGTAGTTTTGTTTTAAAAAATTTTTCTTTTAAAAAAAATATTTTTACTACGAGAATAAAAAAAAAAATAAATATAAAAAAAACACTATATGAAGAATTCAATTTAAATAAAAATATCAAATTTCATTATATTGAACATCATCTTGCTCATATAGCATCTGCGTTCTATTCATCTGGATTTGATATAGCTGATGGTCTCTCAATTGATGGATCGGGCGATTTTGTTACTTTGGCTATTTCTGAGTGCAAAAATAATAAAATTAAGATTAAGGAAAAAATTTATTTTCCAAACTCGTTAGGTATTTTTTATCATGCCATGACACAGTTTTTAGGTTTTAAAAATTATGGAGATGAATATAAAGTAATGGGATTAGCTGCTTATGGTTCACCAAAATATTTTGATAAAATTAAAGATAATTTATTTAAAAATAATAATAAATTAATATTTGAACTAAATTTAAAATATTTTAACCACCATAAAAATAATTTTAAATACATTGCGGGTGAGTCACTTATTATTGATCAAATTTTTAACTCAAATCTTATTAAATTATTTTCATCAGAGTTAGACAGCATAAAAAATAAAGATCAATTTATTAAAGATTTTGCATCATCTGTACAAAAGATTTATGAATTTTTTTTTATGAAAATAATTGAGAAAGTTTCCTTAAATAAATTTTCAAAAAATCTTGTATTTGCTGGTGGTTGTGCCTTAAATTCATCTGCAAATAAACTTATTACAAATGATAAAAAACTATTTGAAAATGTTTACATTCCTTATGCCCCAGGAGATAATGGAGGAGCATTAGGTGCTGCTTTTGTTGTTTCTACAAAATATAATAATAAAATATATAATTCTAAGAGCCCCTATCTTGGTACAGAATTTTCAAATGATGAAATATTGAATATCCTAAAAAACGATGTTTATAAAAATAAAGTTACTTACAAATTTATAGAAAATGATGTCGAATTATTTAAATCAGCTGCTCAGCTAATTTCTGCAGGAAATGTTATAGGATGGTTTCAAGGAAAAATGGAATTCGGACCAAGAGCTCTTGGTAATCGGTCTATTTTAGCTGACCCTAGAAACCCCAACATGAAAAGTATAATAAACATGAAAATTAAAAGAAGAGAATCTTTTAGGCCTTTTGCACCATCTGTTCTAGAAGAGCACCAATCAGATTGGTTTGAGTCTAATTTCATAAATCCATATATGTCAACATTGGCAACAGTGAAACAGGATAAGAAAGAATTAATACCCTCAGTAACTCACATAGATGGAACTGCAAGACTTCAAACAGTTAATTCAAGTAATAATTTTAAATACGCGAAGCTAATTAATTGTTTTTATTCACTTACAGGTGTCCCAATTCTTCTTAACACATCCTTTAATGAAAATGAGCCAATCGTAATGAAGCCTGAAGAATCTTTAAATTGCTTAGTAAGAACAGATATGGATGCAGTTTTTATAAATAATTATTTAGTAACAAAGATTTAAACTATTTTATTTCTAAAACCTTATTGGTCTCTTCTACAGTTTTTGACCACTCAAATTTTTTAAAATGACTATTTCCTCTTAAAATTAAATTTTCAATATACTTTTTATTTGTTGTTAAACTTTCTAAAGATTCCTTGATCTCTATTATATTATCAGGATCAAAATAGTGAGCAGCATCACCATTAATTTCTGGAAGTGCTGATCGGTTAGAAATGGTCACAGGACAATTTTGCGACATTGCCTCTAAAGAAGTTAAGCCAAACACCTCACAGTATGACGAAAAAACAAATAAATTAGCATTTTTATAAAGATTTACTAAATATTTATTATCAAGATTATGTAAAAAAATAATTTCATTTTGAGAAAAATTATTACCTATAAATTTTTTAATCTCTAAAAAATATTTTTTATCTAATATCTGAAGTACAAATACTAATTTAAGCTTATTATTATTGTTATCCTTAAATAGTTTAAAGGCCTTCAATAAATTGATGATATTATGATATTTTACACATGATAATACAGAAACAATATAATTTTTATAATCAAAATTATCTAAATAATGATTATCTTTTTTACAATTTAAGTATTTTTGATCTATGCCAAGGTAAATGACAAAAACTTTATCTTCTTTTATTTTCAATAAGCTAACTATTTCTTCTTTTGCAAAGTGTGAATCGACAATTAGTAAATCACAAGCAAAAATTGACTTTTCCATTATAAATTTTGTAAACTTATTTCTAAGTATGTTGCCTGGCATTTTTGAGAAAAAAACCCACGGTAAGTTTGAATGTAAGGCTAATATGAACTTTATCTTAAATAACTTTAAAAAGACTGGCCCAAAATTCATCGGAGAATATAATTTATCAACTTTTAACTTCTTTAATTCAAAGGGCAAAAAAAATTGCATCCATATAACTCTAAAAAAAGTATTTGATAAAAATTTTGGCTTAACTATATATTCAATTTTATTGTTATTATGTTCAATAACATCTTTTGTGTAATTTTTGCTAATAAATATATAAACTTTTTCATTGAGTTTTTCTTTATTCAAATATTCACAGAAATTAAGATTATAAGTCCTAGTGCCACTTCCTAAGCTAGTACCCACCATATCTATTGCTAGCATTACTTTACCTTGTTTTAAAATATTTTTTATACCACTTAAATAAATTTGGTAGAGTCTTTGTAAATTCATATTTTGGATACCATCCCAAATATTTATTTATTTTTTCATAATCCATATATTGAATTGAAAGCTCTCCTGTGGTTTTGTTATTTTTCATTTTTTTATATATACTTTTCAGTTCGTTTTTCTTTTTTCCATAAATGAATATTTTTTCTATAATATCTCTCATTTTATGCTGAACATTGGTACCAGCATTAAACACCTGCCCTGTAAACTTTTTTGGATTCATATATAAATTTTTAGATAACAATTTATATAGGTCTACTATATCATCTATGTAAACAAAATCTCTAATAGATTGACCATTACTCCTAACTATAAATTTTTTATTTAATAAGCAGCATTTTATTAAATCTGGTATTATTGCTGTAAAATTTAGTTGCCCTGGACCATAAATATTTGCAAACCTAGTTGTTAAAATTGGCAATTTAAACAATACTGTTGAATAACTTCTTGTAATCATATCAGCACAAGCTTTCGATGTATCATAAGGAAATTGTGCTTTAAGTTCATAATCCTCTTTGTATGGCAATTTATTTAAAGGATAATGTCCGTATGCCTTATCGGAAGAAGCAACCACAACTGATTTAATTTGCTTTTTATTTTCTCTAATAACTTCAAGTAAAGTGTATGTCCCTCTAATATTTGTTTCCCAAGTGAGAAATGGATATTTCTTAGCTGATCCAACTTCAACTTGTGCCGCTAAATGAAAACAGATTTCAATTTTATATTTTAAAAAAATTGATTTGAGTAATTCCTTATCTGTTATATCACCAAATATTAAATTAATTTTTTTATCAATATTTTCATAATAAAGTAAGCTATCTATTTTTTTACTTTTGGTTAAACCAACAATGTTTGCTCCACATTTAACCAAATCTTTAGCTAAGTTTGAGCCAACAAAACCACCAACTCCAGTTATAAAAATATTTTTGTCTTTCCAAAATTCTTTTTTCATTAGTTAAACCTTTTAATTTGTTGTTTTGCCATTTCTAGCTCTGTAACCGTATTAACAGTTATATGATTTCCATTATGTTTGTATGCTCTCATTAAATTTTTTTTAGATAAAAATTTTAATAGATCTTTAAATTTTTTGAATTTTTTAAAAAAATAAAATTTATCAGAAGAAAATATAAAATAACCTACATTAAACCAAATGTCTAATATGGGTTTTTCTTTAAAACCTACTACATTATTATTTTTCATAATATCTAAAATACCAAAACTTGACTTTAATTGATATGAGGCAATTAAAATTTTTTTTATATTTTTTAAGTAAAACTTTATGTATTTATTTAAATCAATATCAACCATAGTATCGCCATAGCATACTAAAAAGTATTTTTTTGAATACTCAGATGATTTTTTTAGTCTCTTGATTATATCTGAATTAAGACCTGTATAAATTGTTTTTATATTATGTTTCTTAAATTTTTTTTTTATGAATTGATCTATAAGCTCACTTTTATATCCAGTGGCAATTATAAAATTTGTGATTTTATAATCTAAAAAATACTTAATTATATTTTCTAGAATACTCTTATCGTTGATTTTTATTAAAGGTTTTGGGAGCTGTTTAGTTAAAGGCCTTAGTCTCAACCCTTTACCACCGCATAAAATTATAACAGTTAATTTATTTTTAAATTTAGTTATATTCATCGATTTTTGATTACTAACACAATATATGAAAATTTATATTGTTATTATTATAAAAAATAAGCTATTAAAATATTTTAAAAAAGATAATACGTTAATTTAATGTTGTTATAAAGTTATATAAATTTAATCAAAAATGTAACTTTTATAATGATTACATTTTTAAACTAAATATAAAATTAAGAATTATAATGCTAGGTTTTGAAACTATTGGAAATGCTACAGTAACAGTCTTTGATAATGAACCTGTTTTAACAACTGACCCTTGGATTAATGGTAAACCTTATTTTGGAAGTTGGTGTCATAAATATAAGATACCAAATCAACAATTAGATAATATAGATAAATCTAAATATATTTGGCTTTCACATGGCCATCCGGATCATATTGATCCTGATAGCTTAGATCTTTTTAAAAATAAAACTTTATTAATACCTGATCACTATGGAGATAGAATTTTTAATGACTTAAATAAAAGCTTCAAGTGTATTAAGATTAAAAGTAATCAATGGTTTGAAGTTTCTAAAAGAATTAGAATTAAATCTTTTTCAGATTGGAACCAGGATGCTGCCCTTTTGATTGAAATTGATAAAAAAGATATTTTATTTAATTTAAATGATGGTTCTGGTTTAGGTTGGTCTAAGGAAATTAAGAAAATATTAAATAATTACAAAAACAGATTTTTGTTAAAGCTTATCAATTGGGGTGATGCCGATATGATAAATTTTTACAATCATCATAATGAATTCATCTTACCCCTAGCTGCTGAAAAAAAACCCTGTGGTGAGTCTTACTCTTATTATATGAGAAAATGGAATTGTAATTTTAGTATTCCTTTTTCTTGTTTTCACAGATATTCAAGAAGAGATACATTGAACATGAATAAATATGTGACACCATTGCAAGAGCATTTTACAGGATTTAATAACCAAAATGGGGAATTACTTCCTGCACATATAAATTGGAACACAGAGAAAAGTAATTTTGAAAAAATTAACCCAAAAGAAAATAATAATGAAATTTTTGATCCAGAGCATTATGGAGATAATTGGAATGATAACTTGGATGTGAAAGACAATATTATAATAGATAAATATTTTAAACAATTTGATCATATAAAAAAAAAATTTGGTTTTTTAACCTTTAAAATTGGGAAAAGTGAATTAAATATTAAATTGTCAAATAGAAAAGAAGGTATTTTATTTAACGCTCCTAGAAATTCATTAATATTTTCAATTAAAAATAAGATTTTTGATGACATGCTGATAGGAAACTTTATGAAAATAAAACTTTTAAATGTACCTAGTTTGTATCCTGATTTTACACCCTATGTTGCTAAATATGGAGATAATGGTTTGGCGCGATCTAAAGCAGAATTAAATAAATATTTTGATTATTATAAATTTAATTCAACAAATTATTGGTTTGATTATCTTAAGTTAAAATCAGAAAGTATCATTCGGTCAAAAATAGAAAAATATAGAAGCTTATATTTTCTTGCCAGATCTATTAAAAGAAAATTTTAACTTTTTTACAATATGATTTGTGCAGTATATAATGATATATAAATTATGGAAGCAAATTTAATTCTTAAAGAAATAGCTAATAATTTTCACTCTAATAAAGACAAGTATGCTGCACATGAAAAAATAAGAAAACTCTTTGAGGAGTTGTGTCAAGATATGAGTTTTATTCATAGCGTCATAAAAGACTGCATCAGTAACCCTAAATTTTTTAAAAATTCAAATAATTTATATTTTTATTTATTGGTTGAAGGTGACATAATTATAGCAATAAATTTATTTCCACCAATTACTGATAAAGCAAAAGACATTACTCACGACAATATCCATCATCATGGATGGCGTTTGCTAACTACTGGTGTTATTTCTGGAAAAGGTTATGAAACTATAAATTTTGTTAAAGAAAGTCACCAAAATATAGAAAAAAATATAGTTAAACTTAAAATTGAAGAAGATTTTAGGCATACTATAGGTGTTACAAAATTTCTTGATTCAGATCAGGCACATGTTGTGTTTCACCCAGAATCAACTACGGCAACCCTAGCATTATGGAGCGCAAATAAAAATTTGATGAACCAAAAAATTAAGCGCACATTAAAAAATTACCCTAAACTTGGAAAATTTACTTCAAACATAGTGCATATAATTGGTTTAAACAAATTACTAGGATTAAATGCAAAAAATAATGTCCAATTTGTTCCAAAAAATGGAAGAATAATTGTCAATCCAAACCCTGCTAAAGAAGTAGATGGTCCTATTAATGAAATTACAACTTGTATGTTTAAATTTTTTCAACAAATTAAGCTAAATGACAGTTATTTTTTTACTAAATTAAAAAATATTGCTCCAATAGAAACTCATATTCTTTGTGATAAATTAATTTCTAATGAACCCATACCAGATATTGGTATTAAGGGCGATATTAGAAGACGTTTTTCAAAAAAAGAAATTCTAGAAGCTGTCAAAAATTAATACTAAGGAAATAAACTTAATTTTATTTAAATATTTTAGAGAACCACTCTTTACTTAATAATATTTTAATTACAGCTAGAAAATATGTAATCTTTCCAATATTTTTTTTATTTTTATTTAATATTATTAATATATTTTTTATTCTTAACAAATAAGGTTTAGATGTAATATTTCCTACTCTCTCACAATAACTGCCTAAAAATTCTGGTAAGATATGTATTTTAAGATTATCTCCAATTCTTAACCATAAATCATAGTCTTGTGCATTTTGATATTTTTCATTAAATCCTCCAACTTCAAAAATCAAATGTTTTTTTATAGTTACTGCTGACATTGAAATAAAAGGTCTTTTAAATAACTGCTCCTTAACAGGTAATTTTGAATTAAAATATTTATCATAACTATATTTTTTAATCTTGTTGTTTAATCCTAAAAAAAACTGTCTATGTAGTATGCAGTTATGATCAATATTTTGCTTTAAAAAATTTGAAACTCTAATTAATTTATTTTCACTCCACAAGTCATCAGAATCTATAAATGAAATCCAATCATACTTTGCTAACTGCAAGGCTTTATTCCTAGCATGACCTGGGCCTTTATGATTGTTCTTAATTATGAAAATATCTATACCTTTTTTCTTAAAATCTAGTTTATAGTTATTTAATATTTCTATAGTATCGTCGGTAGACCCATCATCAGAAAAAATAACTTCAAAATTTTGATATTCTTGGTTAATTAAACTATAGATGGTTTTTCTTATAAATTTTGAAGAATTATATGTTGGACAAATTATAGAAAAGTACATTAATTAAATTTTGCCCAAATGTTATAGGTGTTAAGATTATAAAGAAAATTAGTAAAATTTTTATTTTTTGAATTTTTTTTAATTAATTTAAAATTTAAATCATCTTGAAAACAATTACGTAGAGCAGATTTATCAAAGGTTAAATTCCATTTATCTAAAGGAGCGTTAAAACCCTTTTTATCATTTTTGAGTAAATAGTCTGGTAAAATCTTACTGTAGAGGTTTCTTAATGTTTTTTTATTATTTTTAAAATTATTATTGTTACTCATATCTTGCTTAAAAAAATTTAATATTTCCATAATTCTATGATCTAAAAGTGGAACTCTGCCCTCTATAGAATTGATCATACAAACCTTATCAAAAGGACGTAGTATATTGTCTGGTAAATAGAAGGATAAATCTGCATTGATAATCTCCTTTGAATTGAATCCAAAATTACTCTTAACTATTCCATCTAAAAAATTTTCAATAAAATCTAAGATAAAATTTTTACTGGAGCTTAAATTCATCGAATTCAATATAACTCCCAGATTTTGTCCTGACGTATTACACATATATGCATATTTTTTATTACTAGATTTAAAAAAAATATTTTGTAGTTTATGAGGTAAAATATTTAATAATTTATGATCCCTTATTTTCAAAAAATTTAGAATACCATAAAAAAAGGAATAAAAATTTAGATAATGTCTACTATAACCTGCAAAAATTTCATCTCCTCCAGCTCCACTCAAAAGTATTTTTAATCCGTCTAATTTAGCTTTTTTGGAAATTAAATAGGTTGGAATGATTGCTGTATCACCACATGGCTCATCCATCTTACTAAGAATTTCAATCAATAATTCTGGAGCCTCATTCTCTTTTAAATTTATAGTTTCGTGATTAAATTTTAATTCATTAGCAAATCTTTTTGCTTTTTGACTTTCATTACCAATTTTTTTTTCAAAATCAACAGTATAACATTTTAGTTCTTTAGTTATTTTCGATGACTCTTTTGCTATAATGCTAGAGTCAAGTCCGCTACTTAACATCAACCCAGAATTAACATCACTTCTAAGATTAATTGCTACAGATTCTTCTAGAATAGTTTTAATTATTTTTGGATCGTAGTAATCAATATCATAATTTTTTTTATTCTTAGTGGTGTCAAAATATTTTCTTATTGTAACTTTATTGTTTTGAATTGTAATAAAATTGCCTGGCGGTAAAGAGTAAACATTCTCATAGGCTGTTTTATTAGAAGGAAAATAATTAAAACATAAATACAATAAAAAAGATTCTTTTGATTTATTTAAGCCATTTAAAATCTTTTTAAATGAGTTTAAACTTGAAGAAAAAATTAATTGGTTTTTTGAATGATGATAATATAAAGGTTTAATACCAAATCTATCTCTATAGATTAGAGTTTTGTTTTTTTTTAGATCATAAATACATATAGAAAACATACCTATTAGATGATTAACAAAATCTTCATTATACATTTCATATAATCTTAATATTACCTCAGTATCTCCATTTGTATTAAATGTAACATTCTGTTTTTTGAGATCATTTCTTAACTCAATAAAATTATAAATTTCACCATTAAAAATAATAGTTATATTTTTATTTTTATTTTGCATGGGCTGAATACTATTTTTAATATCAATTATAGACAGCCTACGCATGGCCATACCAAAGTTATTGTTTATATAATATCCTTCAGAGTCTGGACCTCTTTCAATCAACTGATCATTCATATCTTTCAAGGATTCTTTTTGAATTTTTTTATTTTCAAAATTATAAATTCCACAAATTCCACACATAATTTTAAGCTTCTAACATTGTTTTGATCGTAATATTTTTTTTTTTTTTTTTTTTAATAAAAAGTGAAGAACCCAAAAAAGATAAACCATAAGATTTTTAGAAAATTTTTGGCAAGAGATTTTTTTTAA
>Ga0114997_10001682_pt1 | contig 18149 bp, 7 predicted proteins | sample ArcticOcean_MG_C_2_FD_87045 | JGI IMG/M metagenome (GOLD analysis project Ga0114997, IMG submission 87045) | Marine microbial communities from western Arctic Ocean - ArcticOcean_MG_CB4_136 | ecosystem: Environmental > Aquatic > Marine > Oceanic | place: Arctic Ocean: Canada Basin | collected...
CAGCGGCGTTTGCCTCTCCTCCTCCACTCCGTCTTCTCTTCTCTCTCCTAAATCTTCTTCTTCTAATTCGGCGCGTTCAATCTCGCGAAACTTATCGCAAATCGCGTCTAAAAGTATTTCCGTGCTTTCCGTTTGCCCGAAAATTTGGAATTCTACTTTTCCTCGCGCGTGGACGCACGCGTTGAATAAATTCGGCGCGTCTTCTTCTTCCTCTTCCTCCGCATCATCGTCGAATTCATCTCGACGAGAACGACGACAAAACTTCCCGTTCTCCCCGCAATAAAAGTTATTCGCATTACTATTACTATTACTCGTGATAAACGACGGACAAAAATTCTTGACGCTGTTTGTGTGCTGATTAGTATTGTTCTCGCAGAGGTGCACGAAATAGGTCGTCGCGATGGCGAGAAACGCCGTCGCCACGTTCCCTAACGCAACGTGGACCATTTCTGACGAAGAATTTCATCACTTAAAGGCGGCGTTTGGTTTAAAACACAACTAAACTCTTTCTCTCTCTGCTCCACAAAAGAACACGACGACGACGAAGACCACCGTGGTAAAGAAGAACAAAGAGAGTGTTATTATTACTAAGACAACGCAGAGAGCAGAGAGTGAGAGAGTATTATTATTATTAGTAGTAGTAGTAGTCGTCGTTTCAAATGGCTCTGTTCGCCCCGTTTAGAGTGCTCGGGGATGTCTCTTCGGACGTTCCATTCTCGACACACAAACGAGGCATCGAAACGTACGCGACGACTGCCTCCGGGCGAACCTTCCACATCTTCGACTGTAAAAAGCTCACGTTAGCCATGCTCGGCCCAATGCACGAAGCGGATGTTTCTTTGGTGTGCGCGAAACGAGATTGGACGTTTACCGCGTGTTCCGGGAGGAAGATTTATTGCAGCCGCCGGGTGAACGTGGCGTGCGAACTCGTCGGACACGCGACGGAAGTGAAGCATTTGTTCGCGTTTGGAAGTTTATTAGTGAGCATCGATCGATCGGAGCACGTTTTAGTGTGGGACATAAGCGAGAAGGTGATGAAAAGGAGAGAACGAGAGTATCGCGCGTTTACGAGAGAAAGCGAGAGGAAAGCGAGGGAGGAGAGAAGACGGCGGGTGTTGGAGAGAAGGAAAGAGAAGGAGGAACGACGACGAACGAATAGTAAGGAGAGTAGTAGTACTACTCGCGTGGCGTCGACGAAAGAGATTTTTAACGAACTGATGAGGAAAGCGCCGTGGTGTTTGCGGAAGATTAAACGTTTGGAGAAGGCGAAGGATATCGGTTCGTTTCCGGGAGACGACGACGAAGAAGACGAGGAAGAAAAAGGGAACAATATGCAAAGAAAGCGATCGCACAGAGATGAAGAAGATTCCGACGAGGACGAGGACGATACGTTTAAACGCGTCAGAGATATGGATAAGTTGGACCCAGATGCGATTACCGGACGACGGTACGAAGGCGAAGATTCGGATTCCGATGAAGACGAAGGAGACGAAAATGACTCGGACGACGAAGAGGAGGAGGAGGAGGAAGACGAATTGGAAGACGAGAAGGAAGAGGGAGAGAAGAAAGATGGTAAAGATGATGATGCAAACGCAGAAGAGGAGGGAGAGGACCCGATGGATTTAGCGGCGACTATTATGGTCTTACCTGATTCGTTCGGTGGAAGCATAACCTGTATTGCGCATCCGGATACCTACATTAACAAAGTCGTCCTAGGAAATAAAAGAGGGAAACTATTACTATTGAATATTGTCACCGGACGCATCGTAAAAGTGTTAGGTGGCACTGCGGACGATTTAGAAACGAACGATGCGGAGATTACGTTTGTTCAAAACTCGCCGGCACTCGATGTCATTGCGGTTGGTTTTTCAGACGGACGGTGCGTTTTATACGACATCAATAAAGAGCGAGCGATTATGACGTTACCACACGATTGTAAAGTGACTTGCTGCGCGTTTAACGCGCAAGGAAATCAGGACGATAACGACCCACTCATTGTCGTGTGTGATGTGAATGGCACGATAACCACATGGGATTTAGAGAAGCGACGACAGAGAGATTTGAACCAGCGAGCGCACGACAGCGAGATTATTTCGTGTTATTTTTTCCCGGGACAACCGTTACTGATGACCTCGGCGAAAGATAACTCCTTGAAGCAGTGGGCGTACGATCAGTCGGATGGTTCGAGCAGATTGTTAAAGTTTCGCTGCGGCCACGGGAAACCTCCAAATTTAGTATCATTCTACGCGGACGGAAAGCGCATCTTTGCCAGCGGTAGCGACAAATCTTTGAGAGTGTGGTCGACGATCCAAGATCAGCAGAGCAAAGAACTTTCGCAATCGCGCGTCGCATCTCGAGCCAAGAAACTGAACATACACGAAGAAGAGTTGAAACTACCGACGGTGTCGTACGTGTCGTGGAACGAATTGCGCGAATATTCGTGGGCAAATATCGCATCCTGCCACGAAAAGGAAAATAAAGTGTACACGTGGCGATTGGGAACCGGAATTTTAGGTGAAAACGTGCTGGAGACGCCACAAAAAGAAGGCGATACTTCCGAGTGCACGTCGTGCGCTATATCGCAATGCGGCAGTTATTGCTTCGTGAGTTACGAATCCGGCGCTGTTCGCCGGTACAACATGCAGAGCGGTCTTCATCGCGGCGACTTGAAGCGCGTCGTTGGCGTCGGCCCAGATAACAGGATCGATAAAAACGCCCTGGCGAAAAGCTTGAAAGGTAACGAAGGGTACAACTTTCCAGGCGGTAAGAAATCCGTGTGGGCGTATTCTGGTCCGCAATTGGGTAGCATCATAGACAGTAGGTACACGACGTCAGCGCACGACGGAAAATGCGCCTTGGTGCAAACGGACGGCATGAACCGTTACGTGTGTACCACCGGCGGAGAAGATGCAAAGGTTCGCGTGTGGAAATATAGCGACATGAAACTTGAAGGCGAGATGGATTTAGGCGCACCTGCGTTACATGGAACAGGGTATTTACACAAAACTGCGGAATTATTCGCCGTTGCTTTGCAAGATGGAACTATTCGATTGTTCGATATTGGAACCAAGAAACGAGTGCGGACGTTTCGCTTGAACAAGGAGAAAAGCAACCAAGACGGTGGCGATGAAAAAGACGTCGACGGAAGTAAAAAGAAAAAGAAAAAGAAAAAGCTGGTCTTGGCGACGAAAGTGGAAATCACCTCCGATCGCGAATGGGTGATTTCCTGCGACACTCTCGGCATGCTTAAAGTCTTCGACATTCCCTCTGCTCGTTTATTACAAACAATGAAAATGGGATCCGATAGAATCACGAGTTTTGCGCTTTCGCCTACGCTCGAGTATCTCGCGACTACGCACGCCGGTAAAAGGGGCGTTTTCCTCTGGAACAATCGATCGCTTCTCTCCACAGACGAAGGCTTGGACGACGTCGTTGAAAGTATCGGTGGTACAGTTGAGCTTGAAGCACCGAAAATGACTGCATTAGCAGACGACGATGGTAACTTATCGTTAGCGAAAGGATCCAACGTAAACGACCAGATGCTTTTAGACGACGCCGCGGACGATGAAGACGACATGGTACTCGACGCCGCGGATGAGATGGAAGCGAAAAAAACCGATCCGTGGGAGCAACAAAAGAGAGATTTGATTGCGTCTATCCCTGCGCAGCTCGGCCCTGGCATGGCAACCTTGTCTTTGCTTCCGCAAAAGCAGTTGGAAGATTTGAACAACCTGGACGAAATTCGCGCCAGAAAAGGAAAGGATCCAAACATCCGAAACATGACGGATGCGGAGAAAGAGGAAGAGCAAGACGATTTTGGACAAGTGAGAGCACCATTCTTTCTACCTACGAAAGCAGATGATACCGATGTTCGGAACTCTGCGTTCATAGTCGAAGCCAACGGCGATGAAGACGATGATGATAGGAAGAAGGGCGATAACGCTCAAGTCGCCGTGCGTTCCAGAATCTTAAAACGCAACGACGAGAACGGAAACTCTTTAGATGCCGATTGCGAACTTCTCAGACGATGGAAGCGAGGTGCGCGCGAAATTGCCGAATTCGAACAACTCCGTCTCGCCAATAGCACGAGGAAAAACAAACCAATCGCGCTAAAACAGAAAGCCCGAACGTCCGCGTACGACGGCCCGTACCGCGAAGCCCTCCGTCTCCTCCTCGCCTCCACTCCAGAAATCGTCGAATCTGAAATCAAATTCATCGGCCCTTGGGACATCGAAACCGCCACGGAGGAGGAGTTTGAACAAATCGGCATCGGCATAGATTTCTTTCACCACGAAGTTCTCTCCGGAATGAACTACGACGCCATCCAAGCCTTACTGCGCTTGTTTCTCGCCTCGCACGGCGAAACCATCGCCTCAAACGAAGGCTTAAAAGAGCGATGCAGAAAGTTACGCCAAGCCGTCTCGGAAAGCTGGGAACGCTTGGACGGCATGTTTAACGAAATTCGAGCGACGTTCTCGCATTACGCCGGTGCGCATTGATTCTATTTTATCGCGCGAATTTAAACTATGGTTGCGCGTTGAGATGTCGTTGTGAGCATATTCGAGTAGGTTTTTGTCCCAAAAGTCTTGTTTTTAAACCACACTTTTTTTCCTAAACACAAAACACATCCCGAAAAACACATTGTTAAGAGAAGAAGCATCATCATGCAATCTCTCCCCGGCTTCGCGACGACGTACAAAACACTCAAAATCGGATCCGGCGCGCACGTTTCTAAAGGTGACACGGTCCTCGTCCACGCCACCGGCGTCGTTTCGCAAACGAATACAAAATTTTGGTCCACAAAAGATGAGGGACAAAAACCGTTCCAATACCAAGCCGGGGTCGGGGCGGTGATCACCGGGTGGGACCAGGGGTGCTTGGGAATGCGGTTGGGGGAAGTGCGAGCGTTGGAAATCCCCGCGGACGAAGGGTACGGGCGAGGTGGGTTTCCCGCGTGGGGGATACCACCCGGGGGGACTTTGCAGTTTGAAATTGAAGTGTTGGAAATCAAGGGAAAGTGATGATGATGATGATGTTCACAAAGGAGAGAGAGCGCATAGTAAACGCACGCATATAAATATAAATATATAAACGTACGCATCAATCTTACCGCGACTCTGCGTTTCGAGCGAGCGAGCGACGCACAGAGAGAGAGACCGAGCCCTCTCTCTCTCTCTTTACAAATTCCCCTAAAAACTCCCCATTAGTAAAAGGCGCAGAGAGATGTCCAACGACGACGAAGACGAACAAAAGAGATGGCGAAAATACAACATCCACGACGCGCGATCCCTCCCCACGTCTGTACGCGCCAACGAGGAGTATTACGTGTACCCGTTCGACGACCGAAACAGCGACGAGTGTACACAATGCGAGGCGAACTTTTGCAACGCGGAGGATATCGGTACGCATCGCGGAGATATGTTTCTTGTTGTTTACCTAAATTCACGCGTTCTAACTGTTTTCGTATTCCTTTACTTTTGCGCTGACACTTTCTCTCTCTCTCTCTCTCTCAAAAGCGCCGCACATCCAGCGACTGGAACAGTTCATGGCTGGGAACTTCTCCCGAGAAACCAACGGGAAGTACTTCACGCTCGTGGAAGAACATTGCGAGAAGATGAAGTTGAAGAAGGAGAGAAAAAAGAAGGAGGACGAGGAGGAGGATTCGGATGATGATGATGATAACTCCGAGGAGCTCGCGTTTGAACGAAAGAATCACCGGGAACCACCGGATGTGATTAATCCGTGCGGGAAAGAATGGAACGCGGGGGATCTCGCGTACAGATGTCGAGATTGTCAAAAATCGAGCAGTTCGAGCGTATGCGCGCCGTGTTTTAAAGAGAGCGACCACGTCGGGCACGACTTTACGATTTACCGTTCCGAAGCCGGTGGGGTGTGCGATTGCGGAGATTACGAAAGTTGGGCAAGTTCGGGGTGTTGTTTTAGGCACGGTGGGACGTCGCGTGCGAATGATGAGAAGGAGAAGATGAACGACGTCGAGGATGACGGCTTTTTCGAGGAGGACGAAGAAGAGGAGGACGAATTTTGGGATTCGGCGTCGGAGGATAGACTGTTACGGGTTCGTCTAAAACAGAAGAATGTGTCTGAGAGAACGAGACAGAGAAGGATGTCTGGGGAAGAGCTTTTTCATAGGTACTGGTTGAAAGATGAGCGACGGAAGTTTCGAACGGTAATTGCGTTGGATATCGCGGTGAGGAGATTAGTTTTAGCCGTGAAAAACACGAGGCGATTAAAGATACGATACGCCGAGTTAACACAAGCGGTTCGTTTTCGGGAGGATGCGAACACGAGTTTTGGAGAATTTGAACTAATCAACCGCGACGATGGTATGGTATTTACAGCGACAGAGAAACAATACGTAGTGAAGAAGGTCGCGCCATTCGTCGTTTCGAACGATAAATTTCCTTTTTGTTTCTACCGTAATGAGAAACGGGCACGATATGAAGAGTATGAACAGCGCTCGCGTCGAGAGGCGTTTCGGAGCGCGAGTAATCGCGCGATGCTGCTGAACGAGCGCGTTCCGCGTGCGGTTTTGGAGCAACTAGAAGAGATTTCCGTCGCTTCTTCAGTTTTGACGGGAGAGCATGCGGACGAAAGCGGATCCAACGCGGACGATGCAGAACTACACGTCCAACTCGATCCAATGAAATATGGCGTTTTATCGCCTACGGCGCGCATGCAAAAATTAGAAGCTATGCGTGACGAATATAGGGTTATAGTCGAACGCATCCGAATAGAGCGAACGGCCGCGCTGGTCATCGCACGCTGGTTGATGCATCAATTTGCTGATTCTGACATAGTCGAATGGAAAGAATGTTTGGCGACGGCTTTTATTTCCTCACCGTTCGAGAAATATGCAATGAAGGATAGCCGAATGGATCATCCAGATTTGCAGAATGATCCGAATATGGATTGGAAGACGAGAATGCGTCTCAGTAACGTTCTTCTCAAAAACGGTTGCGAGAACGACCACGGTCATTTATCATCTGTTCAGAAAGAGCTTGAAGATTCGATTGCTGTTCAACAGATGTGGCGAGACGTCGCGCACGTGCACGCAGAAATTGAAGATTCAATGGAAGAATGGCTTGAGGATGTATCAATTAGAACGCGGGGGAGGTCCAGTAACGCTCACGAAGACGAGGAGAAAGGCGAGAAGTTTCAAGATTGGGGACGCAAAATGTGGAAAAACTGCTGGTATGAACCCCGTTATGACAAAATTGAACAAAATCAATTAAAAGCGAATTGTATGAACTCGCTATTTGTTATAATGCACGAGATGAGCGAAACTCCCGATGGTGAGGTATATTCTGACATTGTGAGTATTTTTCTGAAACTCATCGTTTCGAGCGCATTTTTGCAAATGTACTACGCACATGGTAAAACCGAATCTTACGGGCAAAATCGCTTCAAATGTCACGTCGAATTTGAATCGTTGGGTGAGTTCAGAACACACTTCTTCAAAATATACATGCATATGTATTTTGATCTCTCTCACGTTGGTTTCATGTTCCCGTGGTCGTCTTTGAAACCTTCCGTATCGTCCGAAACCTTCCGGGGACGCCGGAAATACGACCGAATTCGAGCCGATCTTCTCGATCGAATAGGCGTGCAACTCTTCGCTTCTTCTTCGCTTTTTTATGCGGTTAACGATTCGATTCGTTACGGAACGGACGAAAATTACTTATCTGCAAACGAGAAGGAAACCTGGTTCGACTTGTTCCGTACGCACCAGCGATTATTATGGTCTGTGAAGGCTTTCGTTGACGAAGATTTGCGTAACCTGCTAAAAAATCCAACCTGGCACGTGGATTATCCATGCACAGAGAGCTGGGAAGAAAATGTGAGATCGTCGTATGTTGGACTCGCTAACAGACCTATATCAGATTTGAGAAACTTCGCGATGAATTCTACTTCGAATGCCATTAACTTTGTAAGCGGTGATCACTTACTCTTTGAATTCTTCGAGGAGATGTTTATGTTTGGGAGCAACCTCGTCGAGCCGGTCATCAGAGCACACGAAAGTCACGTTGGACGCGAGAGCGAGGAGTGGTTCAACATCGTCGCACTCGAGTTCAACTTAGTACAGATGTATAAAGATATATTGCACAAAGCTCTGTTGGATCCTGCATCGGATGAGCACGGGGGTATTGATATTTCTCAGGAGGGCGATGATATCGGCGAAAGAAGAAATGCGTGCGCAGAACATTTGAGACTGCGCCACATTCTGTACTTCTTGAAAGCAAGAGTTGTCAGCTCAGTGCAAAGGATCTATGCATCAGACATAGAAGGATCAAGGAACGAGATTGACGCGCGAAATCCGCACGCGCCGCATTTGCGATGTCTCGATATCACGATACAAGCTTTGTACGATTATTATTCTCGGAATTTGGACCCGAGATCCAATGTGAAAGAAAGTATCGCGCGCATGTGCGAAGAATTTTTCCGGAACGATTCTTCTTTAGACGACAGAAAGGCTTTCGGCAAAGATTTATTACCTACCGGTATGTTCAACCATACAACGGCATTTAATCTGGGCGACTGCTCGGATAAATACGCAATTTTTCAAGAGAACGGCATAAATTGTTCAGAAATAATCGCTCTTCGCGTTTCTGACATATTACATTGGAGCTTCCAAGTCAACGCCCGCGCGTGGATACTCAACGGCGACCAAATGAGACTGTATTCTCACACGTATTCAGTCGGCAACTTTAAGTTCGTGTCCAGGTTTTGCGATATTAGTTTACTGGGAAAAGTATTAACGTTTTCGCCGAGGAAATCTATTCTCTTTGCGGTTGAGATATTTTTGCTCCGCGCCGCGGACGCTCGGTATCGATTTTGCGAACACGAGCACCCATACAGGAGCTATTTTGAACTTATGGAGAGATTAATGGCCGAAGGAAAAGCATTGCCTGAGCGCATCCAAGAACATTTTCCCTTCGCGTATGCTGGTCCCGGAGCGTTGTTAGAACCAGAGAAGGCAGTAATTTGCCTACGAGACGCCATGAATATCTTGGCTTATTTCGCAACTCGGCAAACCCAGTCTCTTTTCTGTTTCGACACAGAATGCGAGCGCGTTGAAAATTCAATCATTCATACCGTCGCATTAAACGAGTCTGCGAGAACTGTGCCAACGTACTCAAATATTCAATCTAGATTATCAGTGTCCCAAGCCACAGAGAAAAGTTTAGACGAGTATCTCGAACGTTTGTGTATCGTCAAGAAACCGTCGACATCGGCATTAGAACAACAGTCTGAAACATCCGCATTTTCAATGAAGGTCACGTATGAACTGAAAGAAGAGATCTGGGCAAAATTCAACGCGTTCCACATCGATTACACGGACGAAGAACGCGACGCGGCCAAAGCGAATGCGATTCGAAGAAACTCTGATTGGACGCCTATCAGTGAGTCTTCCGCACCATCCCATGAGTTTGATCACTCTGCTTTCAAGTTTCGATTTAGCGTAAGCCCCGTTATTGCGTATATTTGCTCGTTGTCCATACGGTTGGCTGCGTTTAACGAGGACCAAAATCCGATTTACGATGACGTAGCGCTTGCGGCGTTTGTAATCTTGGACGATGCCATGCGCAATATTTCTTCGCAGTTCACGACATCGTCGAGATTAGACATTTTAAAGAAGTTTGACGAAGCTTACATTGAGGCTAGAGGATTGTCGAGTGAAGGTGATGAAGACGTCGCGATGAGTGAACTCAAAATATATGCGAAAGCGTGCGACGAGTATTTCAACGAAGATCTCGAAACTTTGAAAGACGGCTTCAATTCTAGCACGCTTGAGCTCTTTTCAAGAATTGAGGATACCGAACCCGCGTTTATAAGTGACTGCGAGCTACATTCTAGCTCTAAATTTGGTACGGGTGTGCCCGAAATCCCAGAGCAACTCCGCGCGAGTGAAATAGAGGTTGTTCAAAATTGGTCGCAACTGTGGCATGACTACGCTTCAGCTAAGAGAGAATGCATCGAGTTTATCAAGTACCTCACCTACGACAAAAGCTTGAGAAAACCGCGTTGCAGTGAAATAGGTACAGATAGTTTGGATCGCTTAATACGAGAATTAGGAGAAACTATCGATATTTGGAAAGAGAAAAAACGGTCAGTGAGAACACTGAGAGACGACCGATCATCGTTTTGTCAAGCGGTGTACCTTCTCACGACAAGGCAAGAGAGGAAAAATTCGAACGAAGATATTTTACGGCGAACTGCGATAAAAGTAGCGAAGAGCATGCGAAAGAATAATCATCTGTGTCTTATAGATGTGCAAACGTATAACGACATCGCGCATCGAACGGGTGCGTTTGCCGGCGATGGATCCAATCCCTCCTCCGCCGCCTCCAATGAAAGAGAATGCGACGGAAACGACGACGACGAAAATTTGAAACAAGAAAGGAAGGCGCGACTCAAGGCACGACAGGAGCAAATGATGAAAGAAATGCGCGAACGACAGAGAAAGGCTTCGCAGGCGCTCGGTATAAGCGACGACGATGAAAATAGCGCCGAGAAGAATGATTCTACCAATATTTCATCTTCTCCTTCTTCCTCTTTGGTACAACACGACGTATGCGCTGGTTGCGGTAATGCCATAAATAAGGATGAATTTGACGCGTGCCTTATCGCAAAGTTCATGCTGGTGAATCACGCAGATGTATTGAAACGAAATGAATTCGATCGCCGTATAAAGCAGAGTAGTGAGGACTACGACCGTGGTATTTTGAAGGAAAGGATGTCTCGGTTCGATGACGAATTTTCTGATATGGCTAATGAAATCATGCACGACACGTGTTTGTCCGTCGAGACGGGTGGTCTCATCGCTCAATCTTGCGGACATAAAATGCATTTAAAATGTCTTCGAAAACACAAAATCGCCACTGGGGCGCAGGAACCAGGACAAGGTGAGGTAATGGTGAATCATCAAAGGATGGTATTTGTCAAAGGTGCGAACGTGTTCGAAAATACCAACAACCGTACGGAGGATTTTAGTAGTGGGAACCCTGAAGAAAATACTCTCTGGGCAAACGGAGAAGAGCGCAGGAGACAAGTCTTTATCAGGCGCGAAGGCGGTTTGGTCCATGGACAGTTTCACTGTCCTACGTGTCGCCGCGTCTCGGATTGTGCTATTCCAATCCTTGAAGATCAATCAAAATCATCAAGGGGTGCAGTGGACGTAAGCGATATGTGCAATATGGAGCGCGTGTTGTTAGAACGTGAACTCGTCGAATCAATATTTTGCAACCTGGCCTCGGCCGACTATGGAGGCTGGATGCATCTCTCTTCTTTAATCAAGGTTTACGGGCATTATTTTGTTTTTTGGTACCCACACATGCAAAATGCGGCCTTGGACTTCGACGATCCCATGGAAAACGAGTTGGCGGGTCCGCCATATCATATTAATAGTATGGGAAAACCTGAAACCTACAGGGGTATTGCATTGGAAGATATTACCCGCTTTACGACACGAAGAGATTACAACGCGTTGTGGAAAAGTGCGATTGCCGGTATTTGCTTTTGCGAATTAGCCATGCGCCCGACACTGAGAGACGCAATTACTGTTGCGGGAGATGAAGTGAATAATTTGTCTATCGATGCCACGTGGTTGGCGTCGATTTCGCTTGCAAAATTGGCGTTCGCGTTTATGAATTTCTCATCGAGAGCTTCTAGCATGATACTACACGATAACGCATTCAACCTCAACCTCCATGAGCCAAATTCCGTGAGTGAAGAGGGTATTTTCCGTTTCATCAGCCCTTCTAAACGCAGATTATACCTGGTCCTTCGGCGCTTGGATCTTCTTGAAGCATCCAGTTTTACTTGGCTTTTTTCCAAGGAAGAAAATTCTAATATGGAAGAAGAGTTGAACAACACGGATTGGAAAGTAATCGAGAGAAATACGGGTTACTCTATAGATCGAAATATATGTACTTATGCGCGCGTACTTGAATCAGGTGTTATGGAAGTTATGCATTTCCCTTCGTCTCGTCAGACGATGAGGTATCGGCAAGATACACGTTCATCCTCAGTCAATACCTACCTCGCTGGTGAAAGTGTCTGGATGCTTAAAACGATGAACCGAGAAGAAGGGGAAGGTTATGAAGCGAAGGACAAGAATTTCGAAAAATATGGCATGGATCCGTTTCTCGAGTTTGTGCACACGATGTTATGGTGTTTTGAAAGTATTCGCCAGGGATTCTCAAGAAATGACGAAGAAGACGAAGAACTTTGGGACGAGCCGATTGTCGATAAACTCCCCCAGCGCGAATCTTGGCCGCCAAAAAAATTTCTCGAAGAGGACGATATTGAAGAGTTTTTGACGCGATTGAGAATGGATATCTTGGGAGTTTATGTTAAGGGGGTATTTGTTATTGATGAGAAGAAAGAAAATGTCTTTATTTTGCGCGAAAATTTGGACTATTTATCTTCGGTACACTTTCGAATGGGCGCAGTGATTGACGCTGTGAAAGTTTCGACTAAGAATGGTGAGGCTGTTGGCGAAAGTTCGGTTCGAATCAAAATGCCCAGAAAATACGACGTTGACGATATCAATAATATACTTTCGTGGGCGCTAGAAGACGTATTTGGTTCCAAAACGCACCCAGAAATCACCGTCGCGTCTTACAAAGAAATTGAAGAAATCTGCGAGAAAAAGAAAAGGTACTACTCGAACACCTTAAAAGCGCCTTCTCTGGTCAAACCGCCGAAACGTCACGAAGACCTTCTCCTCGCCTCGAAAGAGCCGTGCAAATGTTGTCAACGCGTCCCAGAAGTCGCTGCCATGTGTTTACTCTGCGGTGATATCTTCTGTGCCGCTGATGAGCTCTGCAACCCGGAATTGTGCACACAGCGTGAGGGCGACCCAAACACCAACGAACGCAACCTCACGCCCTTCGATGTCATAGCGCGCAACAACAACCGTAATCTACGTGGCAAAGGTGAATGGGGTCTCTACAAACACGCGCGCCTCTGCGGCCAACGCACGTGCGTCTTCATCCTCCCGCATCTCACCAAAACGTTGATCCTGGACGATCAATACGCGCGAATGTGCCCGTCCTTATACGTGGACGCGCACGGCGAAGAGGACGAAAACGGCCAGAGAGGCGTCCGACTCTTTCTCGTTGAGCAGAGATTCAACGTAATAAATAACGCCTGGAGAACCGGCGCGTTGGTTTTCCAAGGCGGGTCTTCGCCCGTGTTGAAAGGACAACGGTCCATGGCAAAGCAGTGGTAATATTTCAAAAAAAATCCATACTTTTCCCGCGCAAAAGAACATGAAATTCTAAGAAAAGAATATCAAGATAAAAGAAACGACATGGCCTCCTCGTTCCCTCCTCCTCATCCTCCTCCCTCGTTGTCATCGTCGTTGCTTCAAAAAGATGACAGTACCACCAATAAAACGTTTTATTCCTTCCCGTATTCTCCTCCGTACGAACAACAAATCCAATTCATGTCGAAAGCGTACGAGTGCTGCCAGAATGGAATTCCAATCGGCGCGTTCGAGTCACCCACGGGGACGGGGAAAACGCTGTCGATTTTATGCTCCGCGTTGACGTGGATGGAAGATCGGAACGCGCTTTTGCGCGCCGGGAAAGTCGGCGAGGCGGACGGGAGAGTGAACGAGAGATTAGTTTTATCGAAAGAAGGTGTTGTCGGTGAAGAGACTCGTCAAGTTTTAGGGGACGAGGAGGAACCGGATTGGATGAAAAATTTCATCGACGAGAAGGAATCGAAAGAGGCGATGAACACGTTCGAGAAACGGATGAAGAAACGAGAGGAAACTATAAAGCGGATAAAGCTAAGAGAGCAGAGAAAGTTGACCAGATTATCCGGGGAAGGAAGAGGAATGGAAGAGGATGAAGAGAAGAGGAGGACGACGACGGTGAAGTATCGAAGCGAGAAGAAGCAAAAGAGGGATCACTTGAGAGAACATTTGTTTAGCGATGTTGGGAGTAATAACGAGGAAAGAAAGAGTCGCGTGAAAGAAGAGACGGAAGAAGAAGAGCGGCATAAAGACCCCGAGCAGTATAAATTATACGAAGAATTGGAGTTTTTACCGTCCGATGTGGAGAACGAGGATGCGGAGAAGGACGATTTGGACGTGTTTTCGTCGGACGACGAGAACGATAAGGATTCAGATTCAGATTCGGAGAGCATGTTGCCGATAACGAGGATTATTTTTTGCTCGAGAACGCACTCGCAGTTATCGCAGTGTGTGTCGGAGCTGAAGAGGACGCGGTTTCGGGAGAGCGTTTCGTCCGCGGCGATCGCGTCGAGGAAACAATTGTGCGTGAATCCGAAAGTGAACAACGGATTGATGTCTGCGCAAAGGATCAACGAGACGTGTTTGGATTTACGAAAATCATCAGCGAGTACTTCGGTGTCGACTACGAAAGATAAAGAGAAGAAGAAGAAGAAGGGAGAGAAGAAGGAAAAAGGGTGTCCATACTTGGTGTCGCGGTCGAAAGCTACGCGGGCGTTGGCCGATCGCGCGTTAGTCCAGCCGCTCGATATAGAGGAATTATCTTCCATGGCAACAAAAACGAAATCCTGTGCGTACTACGCTGCGAGGCAAGCGTCGAAAAATGCGGATATTATATTCATGCCGTACGCGAGTCTTCTCGCGCCGGACACTCGAGACGCCTTAGGTATTGAGTTAGATCCGAAGAACACCGTGGTCATTTTCGACGAGGCGCATAACGTAGCCGATGCCGTGAGAAGCTCATCGAGCGCTTCGGTGACGAGACGAGATGTGAATCGTGCGATTAGTATGATTGAAAACTACATCGATCGTTTCAAAGAGCGCTTGACGGCTGATAATTTACGCGTTTTGAAGGTTCTTTTGAGCGTGGCGAAAAGATTGGTGTCCGTTCTCACAATGAGTTCGACAGAGAAAGAAAAGAAGGCTAATCGTAAAAAACTCTCGTCTTTGAACGATTTCTTGTTCAGCGCGAAACTGGACGACGTGAACGACGTGTTTGAGCTGGTTCGTTTCTTGAAGCAAACGAAAATTGCGCAGAAAATTGCCGGATACGGCGAATACGTCGAGCAAATGAAGGAAAACGGCGTCGACGCCTATGGCACGATTGGTTCTGACGATCGTGATTGGAGCGGCGCTTGGGAAGGTGCAAAGACGGTCATCACGGATGTGCGAATGGAAACGCTCGATACCGACGCAGGTTTGGAAGCAAGAGTTGTTACAACAAAGAAGAATCAACACAGCGCAAACGTAGCCTCCGTTCACGCTATGGCAAATTTTGTCCACGCGTTAGGATCGGAAGATGCCGATGGGCGCGTATTGGTCGAGAAAATGTACGGAACCGAAGAGGAAGAAAGCAGCGTCAAGTTTGTATTACTCGATGTCGCATCGCGGTTCCGGGAGGATATCGTGAAGAAGTGCCGAGCAACGCTTCTTGTCGGCGGTACGTTAGCGCCGTTTGAAGAGTTGTTGACGCAACTCGTCGGGTATAAGGAAAGTGGTATTATATCATCGAATGATGCAGGGATTACATCTTCTTCGTCACCTCTCTCTCATTTACCTCTGAAATCGATGTTGTTTTCTTGCGATCACGTAGTGGATAAGTCGAACGTGCTCCCTCTTGCAATCGCAAAAGGACCGTCCGGGAAGACGTTTGATTTCACCTCAAAAAATTTGAAGCTTTGCGAAAACGATTTACTCGACGATCTCGGTCGATGCGTATTGAACCTCTCGAAAGTGTGCGTGAAAACAGGTGGTGTTATCGTATTTTTTCCAAGTTTCTCGTTGATGGACCGATGCTTTCAGAGATGGCAGAGTAATAGCAACAACGCGAATACTACCGACGCTTCTTCGATGTTGCAAATGATGCGCAAAGTCGGGAAAACTGTGTTGAAGGAACCTCGCGATAACGCGCAACTCGAACGAACGTTATTTCAGTTTTCGAGCGCGTGCGGAGGAGAAAATCCTACGTACGAGCTCGCCTCGAAGACGGGCGCTATTTTATTATGCGTCGTCAACGGAAAGCTCTCGGAAGGCATAAACTTCAAAGACAATCTCGGACGCATGGTGATCGTAGTCGGTTTACCGTTTGCCAACGTGAAGGACGAAGAGTTGAGCGCTAGGATGGAGTACCTGGATTATCAACAAAAGCAAGTCGCGAACAATTCTTCTTCTTCATTGACGGCTGGTCGAGCGTATTACGAAGCCTTGTGCGCCCGGGGCGTGAACCAAAGCGTCGGTCGCGCCATTCGTCACAAGGACGATTACGCGACTATGATTTTCTTGGATCAAAGATGGTGCGAGAAGGATAAGAGAAATACGACGACGACGACGACGATAACACAGAATACAGCGTTAGGAAAATATCAGCAAACTCTTCCCGGGTGGATTTCGAGAGAACTAAAAGTTGTGGATGGAAATTTCGGTGAGGCGGTTAGACACGTCGCGCAGTTCTTCAAAGCGAAATGTAAAGTAAGTAGGGGCCCATAAAGTCAATAGAAGGATGTATTTTTTTAAGTAGAGTTGTACAGTAGAAAAGTTTGTGGAAATTAGCGTATCAATATATGTGCGATTAAGTTTACTTACACATGCTAAGACATTTATATAGTTCTTATCAAGACTGGATCTTCTCTCCTTCTCCTCCTCCTTCTTCTTCTTCTTCTTCTAAATACAAAATTTTTAATTCGCTCTCAGCGGAATTCTTCAAATTCGTTTGAGCGTATTCTCGCTCACTCTTCTTCTTTATGTTTAAAATATATTATTATTCACCTTCCTCGTCCGCTAACTCGCTCGTCCACAGGGTCAAGTTATCTCTCAACAATTGCATGATCAAAGTCGAATCCTTGTACGATTCGTCGTCCAACGTGTCCAAATCCGTAATCGCTTCGTCAAACGCCGTTCGCGCTAAAGCGCACGCTTTCGTCGGATCGTTTGAAATCTCGTAATGGAACACGGAATAGTTCAAAGCTAACCCCAATCTGGTCGGATGGGTCGGGTGTAACCCATTCTTCCCGCTCGCAATCTCCGACGCTTTCTCGTAAGTCTCACACGCCTTCTCCCCCGCTTCCTCTCTCCCCGGCGACGCTCGAAACTCGCTCAAATATCGATAATAATCGCCAGACATTTTATGGTAAAACACCGAAGTCTCCGCCGCGTCCGCGCTTTCCGACTTTTCCATTCTCGGAATCAAACTCTCTTTCAACGTATCGATAATCTCCGCGCATATCTTCTCCAACTCCTCCTCAACTTTCGAGCGGTAATCGGTTATCTTCGCCGCGTTTTCGTCTCGTCCTTTCGTCTTCTCTTTGTCTTCCAACGCCGAGAGGATGCGCCAGGACGCTCGGCGAGAGCCGACGAAATTTTTGTACCCCACCGAGAGTAAGTTACGCTCTTCAACCTAAACCACGTAAAAAAAGAGAACAACAACGCGTGAGTATATGCGCACGTATACGCTAAACGCGAAGCGAGAGAGAAAGAGAGAGAGAGATCGAAAAAAGAGAGGAGAAAAATGCCCCAAAGCCGCCGCGCGAAGAAAGAGAAGAGTCGTGTGCCCTTCAAAAGTGTCTGCAATTTTTGCAATTTTTAACGTACCGTCAACTCAATATCCGCTATCCCGCACAGTTTCTTCAGCGCCACGATCATCTCTGCAAAATTCGTATTAGGTGAGTATTATTGATAGTATTGTGAGAGCGCGGTGTTAGTTTCTTTGCACGTATAAACGCAACCAAACGAAGCATGTTTAAACGAGAAAATGATGGAACAAAACGACCCGATCTGATGGTTCCAATTGAGCACAAATATATACACACGCGCAAATGCGTAAAGAGTTTATATACACATATAATACGAAAGGTAATGGTGGTCGTACCATCGTATCTTTCCGCTTGTTCCGCCAACTTGGCTTGGAACACGCACTTAGATCGCTCCGTGAGTTCGCTCATGGTATCAAAAGCCGACTGTAGTGAGGAATGAAAGGGAGAAAAACAGGTGCAAAAAAACCGTATTAGGGGTATTGCTAGAGCTATCTTTTGGACGTCGTTTTTCACTCGGTCGTATCATCTCTGTCGGCTTTCGCCGGTTTCGCGTTTTCGATTGCGACTAAGTTTCTCGCTCGTCGTTCTAAAGCTTCCAAGCGCGAGTTCAGAACGAC
>Ga0114997_10001683_pt1 | contig 18149 bp, 15 predicted proteins | sample ArcticOcean_MG_C_2_FD_87045 | JGI IMG/M metagenome (GOLD analysis project Ga0114997, IMG submission 87045) | Marine microbial communities from western Arctic Ocean - ArcticOcean_MG_CB4_136 | ecosystem: Environmental > Aquatic > Marine > Oceanic | place: Arctic Ocean: Canada Basin | collected...
ATGAGATATACTATTACTAGAGATAAAATATTATGTGCAGGTTCAGAAACAGGAATGGTTGAACTTGATGAAAAAAAAATTGTTAAAAAAGGAAGGTTGGGACCGGGGGAAATTATTGGTGTTAGAATTGAAAAAGGAAAAGTATTTACAAATAGTGAAATAAAAAATTATCTAGCAAAGGAATTTAAACATTTTAATAATCAAATAGTTAGTTTAGATAAAAAATTTCCAATAAAAAATGAAAAACTTTTTTTCTCTGGAAATGAACTTAGAAAAAAGCAACACGTATTTGGTTATAGCATAGAAGATTTAGAGCTTATTCTTCATCCAATGGCAGAAGATGCAAAAGAAGCAATTGGCTCAATGGGAGACGACACTCCTCTGGCAGTATTATCTGATCGCTATAGACCTCTTTATCATTTTTTTAGACAAAACTTTAGTCAAGTTACAAATCCTCCAATTGATTCTTTAAGAGAAAGTAAAGTTATGAGTTTAAAAACTCGATTTGGAAATTTAGGAAATATATTAGATTTCACTAATTTAACTCAAGAAAATATCTATGTTTTAGAAAGCCCTATTTTATCAAACTCACAGTTTGAAAAATTCATTAATTTTTTTGGAAAAAATTCAACAACAATTGATTGTACCTTTGATAAAAATGAAAACCTTCAAAGCGTAATAGAAAAAATTCAAAAAAAATCTGAAGTCGCGGTAAGACAAGGTATTACGCAATTAATTTTAAGTGATAAAAATATATCTGAAAATAGACTAGCAGTTCCGATGCTATTAAGTGTTGGGGCAATAAATACTTACCTTATTAAAAATAAACTAAGGGGCTATGTCTCTATTAACGCACAAACTGGTGAGGCTTTAGATACACATTCATTTGCAACGCTCATAGGAGTAGGAGCTACAACTGTAAATCCATATTTAGCCTTAGATAGTTTGTACCAAAGATTTCAAAAAAAATTATTTGATAAGTTTAGTTACGATGAATGTGTAGAACGATTCATTAAATCAGTAAATTATGGCCTTTTAAAAATAATGTCTAAAATGGGAATTTCAGTTTTAAGCTCCTATAGAGGTGGGTGTAATTTTGAAACAGTAGGTTTAAGCAGAACAGTAGCATCAGAATATTTTCCTGGGGTTTTATCAAAAATTTCTGGCATTGGTTTAAATGGGATAGAAAAAAAATTGAGAGCTATTCATAAGGAAGCTTTTTATGGTACTGACTCAGTATTGCCTATAGGAGGAATTTATAGATATAGAAAAGATGGTGAAACTCACCAATATCAAGGAAAACTTATTCATTTATTACAAAGTGCGGTAGGGTCAAATTCTTTTAAAGCCTACAAAAAATACGTAGAAGGCATTTATAATCTTCCACCTATACATCTGAGAGATTTGATTGGATTTAGAAATAGAAATTTAAACCCATCATTAGATATTTTAGAAGTGGAACCTGTTGAAAATATATTAAAAAGATTTGGAAGTGGAAGCATGTCTCATGGCGCTTTATCAAAAGAGGCCCATGAAACTTTAGCAATAGGAATGAATAGAATTAAAGGTGCTTCTTGTAGTGGCGAAGGAGGTGAAGATGAAAAAAGATTTGTTAAATTGGACAATGGTGATAGTGCAAATTCTAGAGTCAAACAAATCGCATCAGCAAGATTTGGTGTAACAATAAATTATTTAAATAATTGTAACGAAATAGAAATTAAAATTGCACAAGGTGCAAAGCCTGGTGAAGGAGGACAATTACCAGGATTTAAAGTTACTGAAGAGATTGCAAAATTAAGACATTCAACACCTGGCGTTACCTTAATATCCCCACCACCTCATCACGATATTTATTCTATCGAAGATTTAGCTCAATTAATTTATGATCTTAAACAAGTTAATCCAAAAGCCAGAGTTGGAGTAAAATTAGTTGCGTCATCAGGAATAGGAACAATTGCAGCAGGAGTTGCAAAAGCTAAAGCAGATATAATTTTAATTTCTGGACATAATGGTGGTACCGGTGCAACTCCACAAACAAGTGTTAAGTATGTTGGAATTCCTTGGGAAATGGGTTTAACAGAAGCAAATCAGGTTTTAACTTTAAATAATTTAAGACACAAAGTTACCCTTAGAACAGATGGTGGAATTAAAACTGGAAGAGATGTTATAATTGCAGCAATGATGGGAGCTGAAGAGTATGGTGTAGCCACCACTGCTCTTGTAGCTATGGGATGTATAATGGTTAGACAATGTCATTCAAACACATGTCCTGTTGGAGTGTGTACTCAAGATGATAAACTGAGAGAAAAATTTACTGGTACACCAGAAAAAGTAGTAAATTTATTCAGATTTATAGCGGAAGAAGTAAGAGAAATTTTAGCAAAATTAGGATTTAAATCATTAAATGAAATAATTGGCAGAACAGATTTATTAAGACAAGTTAGCAAAGCCTCATCAAACTTAGACGACTTAGATTTAAATCCGCTATTTGTTCAAGCTGATGCAGGTGAAAATTTAAGGTATTGCGAAAATCAAGAAATTAATAGTGTACCAGATACTTTAGACCAAGCAATTATTCCTGAAATAAAAGATCAAATTGGAAAAGTAAAGGTAATTGAAAAAGAATTTATTATTAAAAACACTCACAGAACTGTTGGGACAAGGATATCCCATTATATTTATAAAAAATATGGAAATAATAAATTAGATGATAATTTTTTAACTTTAAAATTTAAAGGTTCTGCAGGGCAATCTTTTGGAGCATTTGGAGCAAAGGGCTTAAAACTTGTTTTAAAAGGAGATGCAAATGACTACGTTGGAAAAGGTTTATCAGGGGCTACATTAGTAGTTAAACTTTCTGATGAAAGTAATTTAGTTTCTCATGAAAATACAATAGTTGGAAATACTGTTTTATATGGAGCAACCGCAGGAAAACTTTTTGCGGCAGGCCAAGCAGGAGAAAGGTTTGCTGTAAGAAATTCAGGAGCAATATCAGTAATAGAAGGTTGTAATTCAAACGCGTGTGAATATATGACGGGAGGTACAATAGTTGTGCTTGGTGAAGTAGGTGATAATTTTGGAGCAGGGATGACTGGAGGAATGGCCTTTATATATGATCGTAATAATGAGTTTGAAAAAAGAGCTAATCCTGAGAGTATTGTATGGCAACCTCCAGAAACAGAATATTGGATTAAGTATTTAAAAGATTTAGTTTATGAACATTTCAAAGAGACAAATTCTAATTTATCTAAAAAAATAATTGATAATTTTGATAAAGAAACTGCAAACTTTGTTCAGGTTTGTCCAAAAGAAATGATTGCTAAAATAAAAAATCCTATCCGCTTAAAATCCATTATAAAAGAAGTTAGTTAAAGTGAAAGATATAAATATTTTTTGTTTTGGTTTTGGTCAAGTAGCGAAAAATTTTATACATAAAATTAAATCAGAAAACTTTAAAATTTATTTATCAACGACATCTACAAGTCAAACTCATAAAAAAAATATTAGTGGAATTGATTATGTAAGCTATTATTTTAACAATGAATTCTACGATTTGAATCTTGTTAAAAAGCTCAAAGATGCTGATTATATTTTAATTTCAATTCCCCCAACAAATGGTGTTGATCAAGTAATAAAAAACTTTTCAAAAGTTATAGAAAATTGCAAGCCAAAATGGATTACTTATTTATCGGCCACTAGTGTTTATGGAGACCATAAGAACAAATGGGTAAATGAAGAAAGCACAACAAAGCCCACTTCATCAAATGGAATTGCAAGGTTGGAGGCAGAAAAATCTTGGCTTTTTTTAGAAAAAAATAAAAATCTACCTGTTCAAATATTTAGACTGTCAGGAATTTATTCTAATGAAAACAATACATTGATCAAACTAAAATCAGGGAATGTTAATTTAATCAATAAAAAAAATAATTTTTTTTCAAGAATTCATGTAGACGATATTGTAAATATATTATTCGAATCTTTATCCAATTTTAAATCAGGAGAAATATATAATATATCTGATGACAAACCTTCTTCGTCAGAAGAGGTAATTTTATATGCCGTTCAATTACTTAGAATAAATAAGCCAAAAATAATCGAAGTTAAAGAATTGGAAAGTAAAATATTAAAAAATTTTTATAAAGATTCAAAAAAAGTTAGTAATAAAAAAATGAAAAAATTTTTTAATTATAATTTAAAATTTCCAACTTATGTGCAAGGCTTAAGTTACGTTAGAAACAATCTTGTTTAGTTCAACATTAATTTTTTTAAGTTCACGTTTGCTTGACAAACTATGATCACCATTCTTAATAATTATTAATTTTTTTTTAGCTTTAGTAAAAATTTTTAAAATTTTTCTCGAATAAGTTACTGGCACAACCTCATCTTTTCTGCCATGCAACATAGTTACAGGAATTTTTAATTCTATTTTTTTATTTAATATTTTGTTTTTTTTTCCATCCTTAATTAGTTGGTAGGTAATAGGATACTTATAATCTCCATGTTCTAGGTTATAAATTCCTTTTTTTATAGTTTCATTTTTCATTTTTTTTGTAAATTTTTTCCACATCAGTCTTTCTAAAAATTCTGGTGCTGAACCTATACCTAAAAACCCTTTAATTTGTTTTTGAAAATATTTAAACTGATTTAACGATAACCAAGATCCCATACTTGAACCGACTAAGATAAAATTATTTTTTTTAATGATTTTTTTTATCATAAATTTTGTTTCTTTAGTCCATTTACTTATGTTTCCGTTAGTAAATTTTCCAGTAGATTTACCATGACCAGAATATTCTAATCCTAAAAATCCAAGCTTTTTTTCTTTGCAATATTTTTGGAAGTTTTTAGGCTTAGCCCCAGTCAAATCAGACATAAAGCCATGAAGAAAAACTATATATAGATTTTTCTTATAATAATTACTCAAATATCTAATCTTTTTAGTATTTGATATTTTTAAGTATTTAAATTTATTCATTAAAGTGTATTACATTAATTTCTTATTATATAGTTCTATCAAATGTTGTCTAAATTAAAAATTTTGCAAGTTATTCCAAAAATGGGTTATGGCGGGACAGAAACGGGTTGTTATGATCTTGCACATTATTTACCAGAAAATAATTGTTCTTCTTATATAGTCACTAGTGGTGGTGACCTACTCAAATATGTTGATAAAAAAAAAGTAACTGTCATAAGGCTTCCAGTTCATAGTAAAAATCCAATTTTAATTTTAATTAACTCGATAATCCTAATTTTTATTATTTTATTTTGTAATATATCTATTGTGCATGCAAGAAGCCGAGCACCAGCGTGGTCTTGTTTACTTGCGACCAAAATTACAAGAAGAAAATTTGTTACTACTTTTCATGGCACTTTTAATTTTAAAAATCCAATTAAAAAACTTTATAACTCTGTAATGTTAAAGTCACACTTAATAATAGCTGGTTCAAATTTTATTTTTTCACATATAAGTCAAAATTATTCAGAATATTTAAAATTAAAAAAAAAATTTTTAGTTATTTTTAGAGGGATAAACACAGATTATTTTGACTCAACCACAATATTGGAATCTCAAGAAGATAAATTGATTAAAAAATGGGAAATTAAAAAAGATAAAAAATTAATATTGATGCCAGGGAGGTTGACAAACTGGAAAGGCCAAGAAATATTTATTGAAGCACTGAATCTTGTAAACAAAGAATTGGGCCACGAAGCATTTTATGCTGTAATACTGGGGAGCGATCAAGGGCGAACTATATATAAAAAAAAACTAATGAGATTATCTGAGCAATACCGTTTAAATAGCCAGTTAAAATTTATAGACAAATGTAACAATATGCCTCTAGCATACAAAATTTCTAACATAATAGTTTCAGCATCAATTGAACCCGAGGCATTTGGGAGAGTAGCAGTAGAAGCTCAATCAATGCAAAAACCAATCATAGCTAGTAATATTGGTGGATCTAACGAAACAATTATGGTTGATAAAACTGGCTTTTTATTTGACTCAGGAAAGCCTGAATCATTAAGTAAAAAAATAATAGAAGTTTTGCAATTAGATGAATCCACGTTGAAATCTATGGGCGATGAAGGTAGAAAAAATGTAATTAAAAAATTTAATATAGAAAAAATGTGTTTTTCTACTTATTCAGAATACAAAAAATTAATAAATTAAATGCCAATAATTAAATTACCTGATGGAAAAAGTCTTAATTTTTTAAATAAAGTAACGGGTTTAGAAATTGCTGAAAAAATAAGTAAATCATTATCTAAACAAGCGCTAGTTATGAGTGTTAATGATCAATTAAAAGATTTAAATCATATTATAGATAATGATTGTTCAATTAAAATTTTCACATCAAAAGATAAAGAGGGACTCGAAACTATAAGACATGATACAGCTCATATACTTGCTATGGCAGTACAAGAAATTTTTCCAGAAACTCAAGTTACGATTGGCCCAGTAATAGAAAATGGTTTTTATTATGATTTTGCAAAAAAGGAGTCTTTTACTGAAGAAGATTTAAAAAAAATTGAAAATAAAATGAAAGAAATTATAGATCGTGATGAAGTAACAGTTAGAGAGGTTTGGAAGAGGAATAAAGCAATTTCGCACTTTAAAAATAAAGGTGAAATTTATAAAGCTGAATTAATTGAAGCAATTCCTGAAGAGGAAGATGTTTCTATTTATTTTCATGGTAAATGGCACGATTTATGTCGTGGTCCACATTTATTATCAACAGGAAAAATTGGTAAGTTTTTTAAATTAACAAAAGTTTCGGGTGCTTACTGGAGAGGAAATTCTAACAATGAAATGTTACAAAGAATTTATGGAACAAGTTGGTCAACTCAAAAGGATCTAGACGAATATTTAAAAAGAATAGAAGAGGCAGAAAAAAGAGATCATAGAAAGTTAGGAAAAGAAATGAATTTATTTCATTTTAGAGAAGAAAGCCCGGGTTCAGTATTTTGGCATGAAAAAGGCTGGAAACTTTTTCAAAAATTAGTTGAATACATGAGAAATAGGCAAAACAAAGCAGAGTATAAAGAAGTAAATACTCCAGAAATTTTAGATAGAGCACTCTGGGAAAAATCTGGTCATTGGGAAAAGTATGGAGAACACATGTATACTTCTCAAACTCCAGATGAAAAAATATTTGCAATAAAACCAATGAATTGCCCGGGACATATTCAAGTTTTTAACCAGGGCTTAAAAAGTTACAGAGATCTCCCTTTAAGAATAACAGAATTTGGAAAAGTACATAGATACGAGCCGTCAGGTGCTTTACATGGGTTGTTAAGAGTTAGGGCTTTTACTCAGGATGATGCTCATATTTTTTGTACAGAAGAACAAATTACAGAAGAATGTCTTGCTGTAACAAATTTAATTTTAGATATTTATAAAGACCTTGGTTTTAAAAATGTAATTTTAAAATATGCAGACAGACCAGAAGTAAGAGTTGGAGATGACAAAGTTTGGGACAAAGCAGAAGCATCATTGATGGAGGCTGTAAAAGCATCTAAGCTTGAATATAGCATTAACAAAGGTGAAGGAGCATTCTATGGTCCAAAAATTGAATTTATTTTGCGAGACGCAATAGGTAGAGACTGGCAATGTGGAACACTACAAGTAGATTTCAATTTACCTGGAAGATTAGAAGCATCATTTATTGACAAAGATGGAAGTAAAAAGATTCCTGTAATGATTCATAGAGCATTGTTTGGATCTTTAGAAAGATTTATTGGAATACTAATTGAACATTATGCTGGAAAGTTTCCGTTTTGGATTGCACCATTGCAAGCCATGATTATTCCTGTTTCAGATGAATTTGATAATTATGCAAAAGAAATAAATAAAAAAATTAAAGATGTTGGTATAAGTTGTGAAGTAGATTTAAAAAATCATAATTTAAATTATAAAATTAGGGAACATTCGCTATCAAAAATACCACTTTTGTTAATTTGTGGCAAAAAAGAAGTTGACAGCAACACAGTAACTATTAGAAGATTGGATACCAATAAACAAGAAACTATGAAAGTAAAAATATTTCTAGAAAAATTCTCAGCTTTAAATAAAGCACTCTCAAACTAAGTGGCAGATTTTAAAAAAAATTATTTTCAAAGAAGAACTAAGGACAGGGGACCAAAATCTAATAATAGAATTACTTCTCCTGAAGTTCAAGTCATAGGAAACGGTGGTGAAAACTTAGGTATACTAAACACTAATGAGGCCATATCAATGGCTAAAGAAAAAGGTTTAGATTTAATTGAAATTGCACCTAACGCTAAACCTCCCGTATGTAAAATAATTGATATGGGTAAATATAAATATGAAGCGCAAAAAAAAGCTAACAAAGCAAAAAAAAAACAAAAAATAGTTTTATTAAAAGAAATTAAACTAAGACCAGTTACTGAACTTCACGATTATCAATTCAAGATAAAAAATGCTAAAAAATTTATATCCAAAGGAGACAAAGTAAAATTTACAATTAGATTTAAAGGAAGAGAACTCCAGCATTCGCATTTAGGGAAAGACCTGATGGATAAAATAAAGATCGATATGCAAGAGATCGGAAAAGTAGAATTAAATCCAAAATTTGAAGGTAAACAAATGATCATGGTTATTCAACCTTTATAAGGTTTAATAGAGGTTGTAAGTTCGTAACAATATTTGTATAACACCGTTCAATTATGCCAAAATTAAAAACAAAAAGTTCAGCTAAAAAAAGATTTAAAATTTCAGCAACTGGAAAAGTGATGATGGCTCAAGCAGGAAAAAGACATGGGATGATTAAGAGAACAAATTCACAAATTAGAAAATTAAGAGGCACAACTGCAATGTCCAAACAAGATGGTAAAATAGTTAAATCTTATATGCCCTATAGTTTAAGAGGATAAAATGGCAAGAGTAAAAAGAGGTGTAACCAGTCACGCTAAACATAAAAAAGTTTTAAAAGCTGTCAAAGGTCAGTGGGGTAGAAGAAAAAATACTATTAGAGTAGCAAAACAAGCTATGGAAAAAGCAATGCAATATGCTTATAGGGACCGTAGAAATAAAAAAAGAGAATTTAAATCCCTATGGATACAAAGAATTAATGCTGGTGTGAGATTGGAAGGTTTAACTTATTCAAAATTTATTAATGGCCTAAACAAGTGTGGAATTAAGCTAGATAGAAAAATATTGGCTGAAATAGCTTATGAAAGTCCAGATGCCTTTAAAATAATTGTAAAAAAAGCTCAATCAGCACTAAATTAATCTTCACTATTGTTTTTATTCAGTGAAGAAATAATCTGTAAATATGTCAGATATTAAAAAAATTAAAGATGAATTTTTTTTAAAGCTAAAAGAAAATTTAAACTTAAATCAAATTAACCAGATTAAAACAGATTTATTTGGAAAAAATGGACTTGTATCCTCTCAATTTAAAAAATTAGGTGCAGTTACAGAAAATGAAAGAAAGAATTTTGCATCAAATTTAAATGCAGTAAAAGATGAACTTCAAAATTTAATTATATTAAAAATTAATGAAATTAAAAAAAAAGAAATTAACCAAAAATTAGAAAAAGAAAAAGTTGATATAACTTTACCAGAAAGAACATTCAATCAAGGCAAGATACATCCAGTATCACAAGTAATAGATGAAATTTCTTCGATATTTTCTGAGATTGGTTTTAACGTTGAGGAAGGTCCAGACGTTGAAAATGAATATAATAATTTTACAGCATTAAATACCCCGGACAACCACCCAGCAAGAGACATGCATGACACTTTTTATTTAGATGATAAAAAAAAATTATTGTTAAGAACACATACTTCACCAGTTCAAATTAGAACTATGCTTAAAGATAAACCCCCCTTTAAAATAATTGCACCAGGAAGAACATATAGATCTGATAGTGATCAAACTCATACACCAATGTTTCACCAGGTGGAGGGTTTGCATATAGATCAAAATATTAATATGGGACATTTAAAAGGATGTTTAAATTACTTTATTAAGGAGTTTTTTGAGATAAATAAAATAAAGATGAGATTTAGACCAAGTCACTTTCCTTTTACAGAACCTTCTGCAGAGGTTGACATTGGTTATGAAATTAAAGATGGAAAAATTGTAATTGGAGAAGGAGATAAATGGTTAGAAATTTTGGGATGTGGAATGGTTCATCCAAATGTTTTAAAGAATTTAATAATTGATACTAAAAAATATCAAGGTTATGCATTTGGAATTGGAATAGATAGATTAGCAATGCTTAAGTATGGAATTAATGATTTAAGAGCTTTTTTTGATTGTGATTATAGATGGTTAAATCATTTTGGTTTTGATCCCTTAGATGTACCATCGAATTATAGAGGTCTTAGCAGATGAAGATAACTACTCATTGGCTGAAAGATCATCTTGATACAAAACTTAATGAAAATCAAATTATTGATAAATTAACTGACATAGGTTTAGAAGTTGAAGGTGTGGATAGTCAATCTAGTGACCAGAACAGTTTTTTAGTTGCCAAAATATTAAAAGCAGAAAAACATCCAGGTGCCGATAGATTAAAGGTATGTGATGTTGATATTGGAAAAAAGAATTCAATCAAGGTTGTTTGTGGAGCGCCAAATGCAAAAGAAGGTATATTAACGATCTACGCACCACCTGGTGCAACCATACCTAAAAACCAAATGAAATTATCAGTTAGTAAAATAAGAGGAGTAACTTCTTTTGGAATGCTTTGCTCCGATTCTGAGTTGAATTTATCAGATGAAAGTGATGGAATTACTGAGCTTTCAAATACAAAATATAATACAAAAATTGGTAAAAATTATTTTCCAAAAAGTAATTTAAAAGTAATTGATATCTCAATTACTCCAAATAGAGCGGATTGTTTGGGCGTTCGGGGTATAGCAAGAGACTTAGCAGCCGCAGGGTCTGGGAAATTAAAAAATATTAAAAAAGAAAAAATAATTAAAAAAAATAAACAAAATATTAGTATAAAAATAACTAAAGAAAAAAATCAAGGCTGCACTATTTTTGGAAGTTGTTTAATTACGGGTGTGAAAAATACTAAAAGTCCCAAATGGCTAGAAGAAAAAATTATCTCATTAGGTCAAAAACCTATTTCAGCAATAGTTGATATTACCAACTATGTAATGTTTGATTTAAATAGACCATTACACGCTTATGATGCTGATAAAATTGATAAAAAAATAATAGTTAGAAACTCTAAAAGGGGAGAAACATTTGAAGCATTGGATAATAAAGATTATAAGCTTGAAAATGACATGTGTGTAATCTCAGATAATTCTGGTGTATTGGGTTTAGGGGGAATAATTGGTGGAATGAGATCGGCAACAGAACTTGACACTAAGAATGTATTAATTGAGGCTGCATATTTTGATCCAAGATCAATTAGAAAAACTTCTAAAATTTTAAATATAGATACAGATGCAAAATTTAGATTTGAAAGAGGCATTGATCCTTTATCAACTGAACAAGGACTTCAAAGAGCTGCCGAATTAATTAGGAAAATTTGCGGTGGTGAAATTAGTAAATTTGATATTCAAAGTTCAGATAATATCAAAAATAAATTAGTAAAATTTGATCCGTCACTATTTCAAAAAATTACTGGCTTTAATATTAAACAAAAAAAAATGATTAAAATTTTAATTGATCTTGGTTTTCAAATAAGAAAAGAAAAGAAAATTTTAGTTTTAAAAGTTCCATCTTGGAGGCCAGATATTGAGCAAAAGATTGATATTATAGAAGAATTAGTAAGGATATATGGTTATGACAAAATACAAATTGTTGAACCAGAAAAAAATAGAAAAAAATCAACTTTAAATACTAAGCAAAGAATATTTCATTTTCTTCAGCGATCTATTGCCTCTAAAGGCTTTTTAGAAACTATTACCTGGTCTTTTACTGACTCAAAAATTAATAAATTATTTATTGAAGATAATAAAGAAATTAAAATTTTAAATCCGATAAGCTCTGAACTTAATGTTTTAAGAAATTCTATTTTTTCTAATTTAATTATTTATCTTAATAAAAATCTGAACAGAGGATTTAAAGATATTTCACTGTTTGAAATTGGACCAACATTTTTTGGTTCTCAGCCAGGACAACAAGAAATGGTAGTTGGTGGCTTATGTTCAGGCAAAGTTTCTAGGTTAAGTTGGTTAGAAAAAGAGAGGCTAGTAGATGTTTTTGATGCAAAACAACATGTTATACAAAGTTTGGTTGAAGCTGGATTTAATAAAAATAAATTATATTTAGATGATAAAACTCCTAGTTATTATCATCCCGGTAAATCAGGCAGAGTATTTTTAAATAAAGATAAGGAAAAAGTGGTAGCTTTATTTGGTGAGATACACCCAAATATATTAAAAAAAATAGATGTTAAAACAGAGTCATTAGTAGGATTTGAAATATTTTTAGACAATATTAAGCAGACTAAAAAATCAATAAATTATCAAAAAACACAATATAAATATTCTGATTTTCAAAAATCAGAAAGAGACTTTGCTTTTGTTATAGATAAAAATTTTCAAGTACAAAAATTAATAGAAATAATTTTAAATGCAGATAAAAATTTAATCAAGACGGTAAAAGTATTTGATGTTTATGAAGGAGAAAATATTCCAGAAGGACAAAAATCAATTGCGCTAAATGTTACAATTCAATCTGCAGAAAAAACGCTAAACGACGAAGACCTTGAAAGAATTAATCAACTTATAATATTTACGGTCGAATCCCAAACTGGTGCTAAAATAAGATCATAATTATGGGTACAATCGATCATATTAGAAATTTTGCAATAATAGCCCATATAGATCATGGTAAATCTACAATTGCTGACAGAATTATTCATAAATGTGGAGGCCTTACGGAAAGAGAGATGAAAGCTCAAGTTTTAGATTCAATGGATATAGAACGTGAAAGAGGAATAACTATTAAAGCACAAACAGTTAAACTCAACTATAAAGCTAAAAATGGTAAAGAGTATATTTTAAATATTATTGATACCCCAGGACATGTAGATTTTAGCTATGAAGTAAGCAGATCTTTATATGCATGTGAAGGATCTATTTTAATTGTTGATAGCACTCAAGGTGTGGAAGCCCAAACATTAGCAAATGTTTACCAGGCACTAGATATTAATCATGAAATTGTGCCAGTACTAAATAAAATTGATTTACCAGCATCTGATTTAGAAAAAACAAAAAAACAAATAGAAGATGTAATTGGTATTGACACAAGTAATGCCATTCCTTGTTCTGGAAAAACAGGAGAAGGAGTTGAAGAAATTTTAGAACAGATTATTAAAGTTTTACCAGGTCCAAAGGGTGAAAAAGAAAAAATTTTAAAATGTTTGTTGGTTGATAGTTGGTACGATACTTATCTGGGTGTCGTTATTTTAGTGAGAGTAATTAATGGAAAAATTTCAAAAAATATTAAAATTAAAATGATGTCATCTAACAAAGAATATATTGTTGAAAAAGTTGGTGTTTTTACTCCAAAACCTGTAGATGTTAGTGAATTAAATTCAGGCGAGATTGGGTTTATTACAACTGGAATTAAAACATTATCAGAGACAAAAGTTGGAGATACCATATGTGAGGCTAATAAACCATTGCAAGAAGCGCTACCAGGGTTCAAACCAAGCAAACCAGTTGTTTTTTGTGGATTATTTCCTGTGGATAGTTCTGAATATCAAAAATTAAAGGATGGCTTAGGTAAGCTGCAATTAAATGATGCTAGTTTTTCTTTTGAAGCAGAGTCTTCTTCTGCGCTTGGTTTGGGTTTTAGGTGTGGATTTTTAGGATTGTTGCATTTAGAAATAGTTACAGAAAGACTAGAGAGAGAATTTGATATAAATTTATTAACTACTACTCCAGGTGTTGTTTATAAAGTTCATTTGAACAAAGGAGAGGTAATGAATTTACACAACCCATCAAGTTTACCTGATCCAACTCTTATTAAATTTATTGAAGAACCTTGGATTAAAGCAACAATTATAACACCAGATGAATATCTTGGATCAATTATTAAAATCTGTCAAAACAAAAGAGGAATGCAAACTAATCTAAGTTATTCAGGAAATAGAGCAGTACTTAGTTATGAATTGCCCTTAAATGAAGTTGTATTTGATTTTAATGATAGATTAAAATCTATGACTAGTGGATATGCTAGCTTTGATTATGAAATTATTGAACATAGAGAAGGAGATCTGGTAAAGCTTGGAATTTTAGTAAATGCAGAACCCGTCGACGCTCTCGCTATGATGATTCATAAAGATTTTGCACAAGCCACAGGCAGAGGGGTTTGTGAAAAATTAAAAGATTTAATTCCTAGACATAATTTTATGATTCCTGTTCAGGCAGCAATAGGAGGAAAAATCATTGCTAGAGAGACAATAAAAGGTTTCAAAAAAGATGTTTTAACAAAGATTCACGGTGGAGGCGCAACAGATCGTAAAAGAAAATTGCTTGAAAAACAAAAAAAAGGTAAAGCAAAATCAAAACAATTTGGTAGAGTAGAAATTCCTCAAGAGGCATTTATAGGAGTTTTGAAAATTAATCAGGAAAATTAAACCTATGAAATACTTAAGGCAGATAATTAGAACAGCCAAATATAAGTTAAAGTTTTTAAACAAAAGTAAAAATACCAAATTAAATTATGTAGTAAATTCTACTAATAATTCAAAATTAACAGAATTAATGAATTTATATGGCAGTGATAAAGGAGGGAAAAATAATGATCATAATTATAGTGAATATTATTCAGAACTTTTTTTTCATAAAAAAAAAGAAATAAAAAATTTTTTAGAAATTGGATTAGGAACAAATAATATAAAAATTGCTAGCAACATGGGTAAAGATGGACAGCCCTTAGCATCGTTAAGGGCATGGCGAGATTATTTTGAAAATGCAAATATTTATGGGGCTGATATAGATAAAGACATATTGAAAAATGAAGAAAGGATTAAAACATTTTATGTTGATCAAACAGATCCTGTGGCTATTTCGGCAATGTTTAAAGAAATAGGATTAAATACATTTGACGTCATTCTAGAAGATGGATTACATGAATTTAACGCTAATATTTGTTTTTTTGAAAATGCTATTAAGTATTTAGCTGATAATGGAATCTACATTATTGAAGATATTTACTATAAAGATAAAGAAAAATTTATAAATTATTTTAAAAATTTAAAATTTAATTTTTCGATTATAGACTTGTATCATCAAAAAAATATAGCAAATAATTCTTTAATTATAGTTAGAAAAAATAATGAGGAAAAATAAAATTTATGACTGTCTTACATTTTTTGATGAAAATTTATTAGTAAATTCTAGATTTGAAATTTTAAAAGATGTAGTAGATTATTTTATTGTTTGTGAATCTAAATATGATCATCAGGGTAGAAGAAAAAAAATTAATTTCAATTTATTAAATCAACAATATAAAAATAAAGTTAGACATATAGTAATTGAAGAAAATTTTCCAGATTTAAGAGATGGTTGGGCAATGGAAGCACACCAAAGAGAAAAAATTTTTGATGGTTTGCATGATGCAACAGATGAAGATTTAGTTATGTATTCAGATGCTGATGAAATACCCAATCCAAGTATTCTTAAAGATATAAACCTAAAAAAAAAATATGCAATTTTTTTGCAAAAGTTTTTTGTATATAAAATAAATATTTACAATAAATATGAGACACCATGGCAGGGTACAAGAATTTGTAAAAAAAAAAATTTAAAAAATATTACGCATTTAAGAAAAAAAATACGTTTAGAAAATTTACAAAAACAATTTTGGAAAATACAATATGAAAGAAGTATTGATACTTTTGAAAATGGTGGTTGGCATTTTAACAATCTTTATGATCCTAATATAATTTCAAGTAAACTTAAAAATATTCAACACATTGATAAAAGACTAGTTAAAGTTCACACGTCAGTTGAAGCTATAAAAGAAAAAATATTAAAACAAGAAGATTTATTTGGACGCAATCACAAGTACAAAAAAATCGATATAGATGTTGAATATCCAGACTATATAAGAAATAATCTTCATTTATTTAAGAATTTTATTATTGAATAATTGAAAATATACTATGTTAGAATTAAATTTAATTTAAATTAAATTAGTTAATGTTTAATCAAAATATAGTATCTAAAAAATACAGTGATTTTAATTTAGTAGTACAGGAAATAAATAAAAATTATATAAAAGCAGATCCTTTTCCTAATATTGTATTAGACAATTTTTTTAATCAAAGTTTTTTAAATCAAGTTTTGAATGATTTTCCGGATCTATCGTTAATTAATTCTTCACAAAAGTACAATAATAAAGATGAAGTTAAATTTGCAAATAACGATTATGAAAATTTCCCTAATACAATAAGATTATTATTTGATTTTATGAATTCAAATACTTTTTTAGAATTTTTACAAAAAATAACTTCAATAAGAGAAAAATTATTAATTGATCCGGAGTTAAATGGCGGTGGATTACATGAAATAAAATCAGGAGGACTATTAAAGATTCATACAGATTTTAATAAGCATCCAACTTTAAATTTAGATAGAAGGGTAAATATATTAATTTATTTAAATAAAGACTGGGACGAAAGCTATGGTGGAAATCTTGAGTTATGGGACCAGAAAGTAAAATTTTGTAGAAAAAAAATAGAGCCAACATTTAATAAAATGGTAATTTTTTCAACAAATGATTTTAGTAATCATGGACATCCTGATCCAATTAAGTGTCCACAAGATATTTCAAGAAAATCAATTGCTTTATATTATTTTTCTGAAGGTAGACCTGTGGAGGAGCTGAATAAAGAAAATTATAAAAATAAAACATATTTCAAGAATAGAGAAGGATTTACAAATGAGACGAGTTATAAAAAAGAAAAAATTAAAAATTTTATAAGAAATTCAAAATTATATCAGTATTTGAAAGACTTAGAAAAAAAATATTTGAGAAGAAAAAAGTGAAAAATAAATATAAGTAAATTTTTTGTAATTTATATTAAATAATTCTAAAATTATGCAAACAGTATCGTTTCAAATCCTTTTTTTTAATTTGAATATTTAATTTTTTTTCTATTTTTTTATTATTTAAATAAAAGCTATCATTGTTTGTAAATTTATCAATAGCAATAAATTTATTTGAATTATTTTTAACTAACCATTTTATCATTTCTTTTATAAAAATTTTTTTTCCAAGTGATAAATTATATGTGCCAGTAATATTTTTTTTTAGAATTTCTAAAAAAATATGTGTGAATTGGTTTATACTTAGAAAATCCTTAAAGTAATTTTTGTACTTAATTTTTTTTTTACTTTTAAAAAAATTTATAAAATTATCAACAAAATTTTTGGAAACTTTTCTTGAATTTTTTATAGGTGTTCCGATTAAATTTGAAATTCTTAAAATAATATATTTTTTTGGCTTATATTTTTTTAATAAGTTTTCAGTAATTAATTTATTTTTTGAATAATTATCCTGTGGATGAATCATGGAATTTTCTCTTAGATTTGGACCTGGTTTATAAACTTTTCTGGAACTTAAGAAAATATATTTTATATTTAAATTTTTAACTTTATTAATAATTTTTAAGTCTAAATCATTTTCTTTTTTATATACCTTTAGTTGATATTTTTTGCTTATGGCACAATTACAAACAAAATTATATTTTGATATTCTGTTTAAATTCATTTTCATAAAGTTTTCTAAGTTTAAATGGATAATTCGTATTTTTTTTTTAAGCATTTTATGTATATAAAAAGCAATAAAGCTTTTTTTTCCAATTAAAATAATTTGAATTTTTTTCATATGGTGGCAATTAAGTATTTAATTTCAATGTAAATTTTAGCATATTTTATTTAAAATTTATTTTAAATATATTAAACAATTTTTTGTTATTTTTGATAAAAATACCTTTAAAATAAAAAATAATTTATTTATTTTAGGAGAGATGGCCGAGTGGTTTAAGGCGCACGCTTGGAAAGTGTGTGTACTGTCAAAGGTACCCAGGGTTCGAATCCCTGTCTCTCCGCCAAAACCCTTAATAATATCCATACAACACTAGAGAGATTTTCTCAAAGTTAACCGTTGTCGTCGGTATGTCGTCGGCAACATTTAAAA
>Ga0114997_10001684_pt1 | contig 18139 bp, 16 predicted proteins | sample ArcticOcean_MG_C_2_FD_87045 | JGI IMG/M metagenome (GOLD analysis project Ga0114997, IMG submission 87045) | Marine microbial communities from western Arctic Ocean - ArcticOcean_MG_CB4_136 | ecosystem: Environmental > Aquatic > Marine > Oceanic | place: Arctic Ocean: Canada Basin | collected...
AAAAACCTCAAGAACCTCAGAGTCCTGAGTTTGGTGAGTTTGAAAGTGAGTAATCTGGTTGGTTATTTTTTCCAACCATCTCTTAACCCTACAGTTTTATTAAACTCTAGGGTTTTTTTATTTCCTGTTCTTACAAAATATCCCAATCTCTGAAACTGATATTGTTGTCCTTCAGTGGACTCTGCAAGATAAGGTTCTAGATAGGCTTCTTTTATCTCAAGTGAATTTTCGTTAATCTCAGACTTTAAGTCACCTTCTTTACCTGGCTCTGTGGCCTTGAAAAGCCTGTCATATACGTTTATTCTTGCTTTTACAGTGTCGGCTGCAGAAACCCAGTGAACAGTTCCTTTAACGCGCCTATTGCTTTCGGGTGTGTTTGATCCGCTTTTACTTTTTTTATCATACTCACACAAAACCTCTAAAATATTTCCTCCTACATCTTTAACTAGGTCTACAGCTTTAATAATATAACCGTTTTTTAACCTAACCTCTTCTCCTAGAGAAAGTCTAAAAAACCCTTCCTCTGGGTGTTCTTGAAAATCTTCTTTTTCAATATAAAGAGTGCTTGAAAAATTAATCTCCCTGGTTCCAAGAGCTTTGTCTTGTGGATTAATTTCAAAATTAATTTTTTCCCCACCCTCCTCTTGATAGTTAATTATTTTTAATTTTAATGGATTCATTACACCCATTGCTCTTGGAGCAACTTCATTAAGGTGAGTTCTTATACAAAACTCTAACAAAGATGCGTCGATAACATTTTCTCTTTTAGAGATACCCACTGTTAAAGCAAAGTTTTTTAATGCCTCTGGCGTGTAGCCTCTTTTTCTTAGACCTGAAATAGTGGGCATTCTTGGGTCATCCCATCCATCTACAAGTTTTGCCTCAACCAGTTCTGCAAGCTTTCTTTTACTTGTAATTGTATATGAGAGATTTAATCGCGAAAACTCTCTTTGTTTTGGCCTTATTCCTTTTATTGGACTAATTGCATCTAAAAACCAATCATATAGCTCTCGGTGCGGCTCAAATTCTAAGGTACACAGTGAGTGTGATATCTGCTCTATGTAATCTGACTCGCCATGTGTCCAATCATACATAGGGTAAACCTTCCAATCCCCTTTTGTCCTGTGATGATCCACATTCATAACCCTATACAACACAGGGTCTCTCATTAACATGTTTGGTGAAGCCATGTCTATTTTTGCTCTTAACACGTGTTCCCCTTGGTTGTGCTCTCCGTCAAACATCTCTTTGAAAATTTTCAAGCTTTCTTCTTTTTTTCTGTTTCTAAACGGGCTTAACTCTCCTTGTTTTGTTGGGGTTCCTTTTTGCATAGCCATCTCCTCTGATGTTTGCGAGTCTATATAAGCTAAATCCTTTTTAATTAAGTCTGTTGCCCAACCATGAAGCTGATCAAAATAATCAGAAGCATAACACTCTTTATCCCAGTTAAAACCCAACCAATTAATATCGTGCTTAATCGCATCTACATACTCTTTTGCTTCTTTTTCTGGATTTGTGTCATCAAAACGAAGGTTTACAGGTGAATTATATTTTTCTCCTAAATTAAAGTTTAAACAAATTGCCTTTAAGTGGCCTATGTGAAGGTATCCGTTTGGCTCTGGGGGGAACCTAAACCTAAGGTTCTTTTTTTCGAATCCTCTTGCAATATCTCCATCAATAATTTGTTCAATAAAATTTGGTCCTTTTTTCTTCACGATGTCAAAGATATTGAAAAGGAAACAAGAAAATGTGATAGCTTTTATATCTTTGATAAAAATTTGTCAAAAATCTCTGTAAATAACGCCTGGTTTTATTCTTTTCATGGTTGTCTCCATGAGGAAAGTGTTATTGGTGGTGAATATATTGTAAGTGCCGTGGTTGAAATAGACACCTCCTTGGCAGACCAAAACGATCTTCTTGAAAGTACTGTTGATTATGTTTCTATTTATAATGTTTTAAAAAAAGAAATGGACTCTCCTTCAAAACTTCTAGAGGCTGTTCTTGAAAGAATAATTAAAGGAATTAAAAAAATTGACAATAACATTGATTCTATTGATGTTAGCATCAAAAAACTTTCTCCTCCTATTGGTGGAAATGTTGATTCTGTTGAATTAAGAAAGAAAGTTTAATCTTTTTTTTATTTTTGCACATAATGGCATTGTGGCCGAGTGGCTAGGCGGAGCTCTGCAAAAGCTTTCACAGCGGTTCGAATCCGCTCGATGCCTCAACTAACGACTTGAAAATCAAGTCTTTTCTTTGTTTGGTCTGCTTTAATAAGCATTACCCTTATTTTATCCCCAAGCTGATATTTTTTTCCTTTTTTCTCTCCTACAAATCTATGGTTCTTCAGGTCGTATGTAAAATAATCTCCTGGTAAATCTTTTGCTTTAACCAGCCCTTCGCATTTGTTTTCTACAATCTCCACAAAAACCCCCCTAGGTATGACTCCAGATATAACCGCTTCAAATATTTCACCCTCCTTGTCGGACATGTATTTAGTCTGCATTAGCTTGATAGAATCACGCTCTGCTTTTGTTGCTAGTATCTCCATGTGTGTAGAATGTTTGCATAAAGATTCTAGTTCTTCTGTTTGAATCTTTTCTTTTCCAATCTCTGCTTGAATAAGCCTGTGAACTAAAACATCTGGATATCTTCTTATTGGCGATGTGAAATGAGTATAGTTTTCAAAAGCGAGCCCATAGTGTCCAATGTTTTTTGTTGTATACTCTGCTTTACTCATGCTCCTAATCATTAGGGTGTCTATTAGGTTTTGTTCGTTTTTTCCAAAACAACTCTTTAGCAACTCATTAAGTGAGTTGTTCATTTTTGATCCAGAAACCTTAAGGTTGTATCCGAGCCTTTTTACAACTGTTTGTAGGTTTTCTAGTTTTTCTTGGTTTGGCTGATCATGAACCCTATAAACAAATCTTTCATTGCTTTTTCTCATTTTTTCCGCCACCTTTTTGTTGGCTAACAACATGAACTCCTCTATTAGCTTGTTTGCACTTTTTGATGTTTTAAAAATTATTTTTTTTGGTTGGTTTTTTTCATCTAACTGAAACTTTATTTCTGATTTATCAAAAATAATAGCCCCATCGCTAATTCTTTGCTTTCTAATTGTTTTAGCCACACCATTAAGTGTTGTTATAGCCTCAACAATTTTTTGTGTAACCCTTTTTTCTTCTTTTAAAATTGTTACTTCTTTTGGGATTTCAGTTGTTTCGTTTTCTATTATATGTTGGGCCTCTTCATATGAAAGCCTACAATCAGACTCTGTAACTGTTTTACCAAACCACTCCTCTAGTACCTCTCCATTTTTTTTTATTATAAATACAGCAGAAAAGGTAAGTTTTTCCTCATTTGGCCTTAGCGAACAAAGATTGTTAGAAAGTGTTTCTGGTAACATCGGTATCACCCTGTCAACTAGGTAAACGGATGTGGCTCTATTTTGCGCCTCTTCATCTATTTTTGATCCCGGTGTTACATAGTGCGATACGTCTGCAATGTGAATTCCCACCTCATATTTGTTGTCGGATATTGGTTTGAAGGATATAGCGTCATCAAAGTCTTTTGCGTCTGCTGGGTCAATTGTAAACGTCATGGTCCCCCTCATGTCTCTTCTCTTTTCAATTTCCTCTTTCTCTATTTCTGTTTTTATTTTAGCCGCCTCTTCTTCAACATTTTTTTCAAAATCTGTTGCCAAACCATACTCGTATAAAATTGAGTATGCGTCTAACGCGTCTTCTCCAAAACCAAAACTCTTAACTATCCTTCCTTCTGGTGATCCTTTTGCTTTCTCCCATTTTTTTATCTCTACCGCTACTTTTTCCCCTTCCTCATAGCCTTTCATCTCTTCTTTTTCAATAAAAAAATCAGTATACATTCTTTCGTTTCTTGTGTTAACAAAGCCATACTCTTTGTGCTTTTGAAAAACTCCCACAAACACCTCTTTGTTTCTTTTAACTATCTCCACCACCTTTCCTTCGTATTTGTTTCTGCTGTTTTTACTTCCCACAACAACCTTCACAACATCACCATGCAAACCCTTGTTAAGGTTTCTTTGTTCTATCATGACGTCTCCATCTAAATCATCGCACACAACATATCCTCTGCCTGTGGATGTTATTTCTAACCTTCCCTCTGCTGAGTTTGTTTCAATATCAGGTGCTACGAAATTTCCATTTTCCACTTTTATTATTTTTTCTTTTTTCAAGAGTGAGTTTAAAACCATCACAATGTCATCCCTTCCTTTTTCATCATTAACTTTAACGGAAAAGGCTATTTTCTTGTAATTGAATTCTCTATTAGGGTAGCTTCTTATCAAAGTTATTATCCTTCTCTCCAACTCCTTAAGATCCTTCTTCTTCTTTGACATTTTCTGTTTTTTTAAAAATCAAAGATACTGTTAATAAAACCTAGTTTTCTTTTTATTATCAATAAACATCTAAACATATTTATTATAATTCTATTTAAAAATATAACTAGTATATTATGGGGTGTTAATTTCTTTATAAAAAAGGTGTTTAAAAAAAGAAGCAAACCAAAAAAGAACTATTTCAACAAGTAATTAACAATATAAAAAACTGACTAACAGGTTAAAGAAAGAGAAATAAACAATTGTTAGCAAACCAAAAAAAAAAGAAAAGTTTATAAGTAGTTTAAACAAAACAAGAAAAAGAGTGTTAAGAAAACAACAAGGATTGTTGAAAAAAAACAAATCAAATAGTTATTAAGAATAACAAACAACTATTAACAACTTATTAAAAAAAAGAAAGGATTTACTAATTTAATAAACATGAAAATAGCAATAGGAAATGATCACGCAGGAGTGGGGGTGAAAGAGAAAATACAGGAATATTTAGAAAGCAAAGGACATCAGGTTATTAACAAAGGGTATGATGGAGAAGAAAGCGTAGATTATCCTGATTTTATACACCCAGTATCCATTGATATAAAGAAAAAAAAGGCGGATATAGGTGTAATAGTTTGTGGGAGTGGAAATGGAGCGGCAATGACAGCAAACAAACACAAAGGTGTGCGAGCGGCAATATGCTGGAGTGAAGAAATAGCCTCCCTAGCAAAACAACACAACAACGCAAACATCATAAGCATCCCCTCAAGATTTTTAAAAGAAGAAGAGATACTAAACATTATAGATGTTTTTATAAAAAAGGAATTTGAGGGAGGAAGGCACGAAAGAAGAATAAAAAAAATTGACAATAATGATTGAGTGGAAAGAGCAAAAGTTTCCTGATTTAAACACAAAAGAGCTTTATGAAATTTTTAAATTAAGGTGTGAGGTGTTTGTTGTGGAGCAAAAGATTCTTTATAATGATTTTGACGACAAAGACTATAAGGCTATTCACTTATCAGGGTTTAAAGGAGGCCAATTAATGGCTTATGGAAGAATATTTGAAAAAGGAGACTACTACCCAAACAACCCTGGGTTTGGAAGGGTAGTTGTTGTAGAGAAGGAAAGAGGAAATGACTATGGAAAAGAACTTATTAAAAAGTGCTTGGAGGTTTGTGAAAGAAACTTTGAAGAAAAAGAGATAAAAATATCTGCACAAGCATACTTAGAAAAATTTTATTTGGATCTTGGATTTGAGTTTAGGGGGGAAAAATATATAGAGGACGGGATTCCTCACTGTGCAATGTATTATAATAAAAAAAATTCTATATTATAAAAGTATGGACGTTTTATCATTATGTCTTGCCAAAGAAGTTATTCAAAATTTCTTAAGCCACAATCAAAACAATAAGCAACTATATATCTCTCTTTTTCAGACAGGAACATCCTGTTCAAGCCGCTAATTTCATTCAACAAACCTTGGATTTGAGTAGGAACCATGCCCTGTATCAGTGAATTTAAATAATCCTCAAATTCAACCTCATTATTATAAGAGAAAGCTTTATGGTCTTCTAACTCAAGTTTTGTGACCATAGAATTAATAGCATCGTCTAAAGAACCTAGCTTATCGACTAAACCTAATTCAAGGGCTTTATCACCCCTCCATATTCTTCCACCAGCAACTTTAAGAACTTCCGAGAAGTCCATTTCTCTATTATTAGCAACCTTAGTAACAAAATCTTTATAAAAGTTTTCTATACCTTCTCTGAATTGCTTATTAATCTCTTCATTCATTCCTCTTCTCACATCATAAATTTCTCCAGCTTTTGTCATGCTTATACCGTCATAATTTATCCCCGCCCATTTTGCTAATGGAGATAAATCTGGATAAACGCCGTAGACACCAATTGATCCTGTTAGAGTAGTATTTTCAGCCCAAATTTCTTCTGATGTCGTGGTTACCCAAACCCCGCCAGATGCAGCTATATCTCCCATGGATGTTATTACGGGCCTTCCCGTAGATTGAAACTCCTCCAAAGCATTTGTAATCATTGTAGACGCATAGACATCACCCCCTGGACTATTAACCCTTAGGACAATCCCTTTTACATTTTCATCATCTCTTGCTTTATTAATTTTTTTTACAATGCCTCCTGAGCCAGCAGTATTGAAACCTATATCACCAGTTACAATTGCTCCTTCAACATGAATAATAGCAATCTTATTTTTTTCTTGAACTCTTTTTTGTTTATTGCTTATGTCTTCATCTTTTAGTGTAGACAGATATTCTCTTCCTGAAATTCCCTCAGGCCTCTCATACTCCTCTTCACTACCATATTTTTCAATCATATAACTTCTTGTTTCTTGCTCTGACATCAACTTGTCAACGAGACCAGTTGAGAGAGATGTTTCATTGTTGTCACCATTATTTTCAGAGACAAGTAAAGGGTAATTATCTCCGATATACTGAATTCTTCCTGACTCGAAGCCTCTCCCAATCTCCATTTTGCTTTTATATTTTTCCCAAATCGGGGTTATAAACTCTAACCAAGCAAACCTATCAGCTTCAGACATGTCGTTTCTTGTATAACCTTCAGGGCCTGATTTAAAATCACCTGCAGCATAAACATTCATATTAACTTTAATGTTTTCAAAGAAATCTTTTTGATATAACCGTACTCTGCTGAACCCAAATGGAAGCACAGGTTCATAAGTGTCTTTTTCCAAAATTATCTCAGTTGCTTGTGAAGCCATGAGGTATCCTGTAGTTCCCAGACCGCTTGTAAATGCAATAATCTCTTTACCATTTTCTCTTGCTTCATATAGAGCGTCTGCTATTTTTAACGCAGAAGTGTAATAAGCACTTAAGCCGTCAACATCAAGATAAATAGCTTTGAGATCATCGTCTGTTCCAGCATTTTTAATAATTTTTAATAATTTTTCTAACTCAATCTGATTGATGGAGGTCTCAAAAATCTCAAATTCTTCAAAAGGATTGTTTGTTAAAATTGCCTTATCCACAATCACTCCTTTTGGCTCTAAGTATAAAATTTGATCCTCAGTCTCAACTTTATCAGATTCAAACAAAGACCCCCCCAGACTGTAAAGAAAACCAAATGTTATTAGCATTAAAAAAAGCACTGTAAGGGTATTTACAAAAAGCTTTCTAAGTTTTCCAAGAAGATTCTCTACAAACGAAATCACATTTTTAATTTTCTCCATAATATTTACTATTTATCAAAATCGACTTTTTAATTACTAGGCGAAAGTATGTAAATAAACAACTTATTTAGAAAATAAATATATTTAGAAACATTTCATCATAACCGATCAGAAGCAGGGATTAGTCTCGCTTTTAAGTCAACTTCATCTAGGTTTTGATCAAGAGGAAACATAGGTCTTTTAATTCTCTTATATCCTAATCGATCTAGATCTTGATCCACTCCTCCCGGGGTAAGTGCCATTATCCAATCCCCTCGCATTTCATATAATTCAGGAACTAGATAGCCTATTTTTACAACAACAATATCCGCTTTTCTTGGACTTAAACCCAGATTAGTAAAGTCTTTTTCGTAGTGATAAGGTTTGCGTTTTTTGGTAACAATTACTCGGACACTCCCCACTCTAACTACCACCTCTGTTTCCGCATGAACATCACCCTTGTGGATGGCTTCAACGGTTCCATTTAGTGTAATTGGAGGTGAAAAGCGGTCATCTACTATAGCGCCTACTTTAGCTGATACAGTCCCGCCTACACCAACACCTTCAGCGGCTAAAATCATTTCTGGGCCTGGTATAGAGGCATAAATAAGAGAGGGTCCATTATCTGTTTTAAAAGCCTTGTTTGCCAATAACTCTCTAAGTGTCCATGTTACGTCACCTGCACCTCCTGCGGTGGGATTGTCTCCCATATCGCTAATGATATATGGTTTTTTTGATGATTTCAAAGCAAGCTCTAAACTCTTTTCTAGGCTAGCTGTTGGGGCAACAAATTCAAATTCCTTTCGAACTTTCCAAAAAGCTTCAGCTAAACTTTCAGCACTTTCTGTTACGGCTTTTTTGTCATCACCTGTTACCATTACAACTGCATGGTTTCTAGGTTCATCTGCCCATGCATAGCCTATCCAAATTGCTGCATCTATGACACCTTGCTTTTCGGCTATGGGGTTAATTTTTGCATAAAGACTTTTTCCGGGCTCAATACGTGTGCTTGTTTTTTCACCTGGCAATAAAATTGGAATAGGTATCCATGCTTTATATTCTGGTTTTCCTTTTCCAGACTTTAGGCGATCTAATAAGTTATCTACTGCTCTTTGTTTAGACTCTAGAGCATCTTCATGAGGAGCCATTCGATAACAAGTTATAAGATCGGAATGTTGAGCAAGGCGTTCAGATACATTGCCATGAAGATCCATTGAGGTTGAAATCAGTGTTTTAGTCCCTATAAGATCTCTAATTTTGGATATAAAATCTCCTTCAGGATCATCAATTCCCTCAACACTCATTGCGCCATGTATGTCAAAAAAAAGGCCGTCATATGGCATGCTTTTCTTTAGTAAGGTTAGAGTTCTCCCAACTAAAGAATCATACGCTTCTCGAGTAACTATTCCACCAGGAAGTGCATGGCCTCTCAAAGTAGGAATCCATTTTGCAGCTTGTCTTTGGGGTGAGTTTTCTTCTAAAAAAGGATATTCATTATAAACATCCTCTCCTTCTCTTGCCAAAAAGGCATCTACTCCAGTTGTTGCTGGTGAGAAAGTACTAGATTCAATTGCTAAACCAGCAATGGCAATCCTAGGTTTAAAAGACTCCTTTTTTGAAATAGTTGATTGGCATCCAGTTATAAAAAAAATGGGAACCAGGATTGAGAATAATTTTTTAATGAAAGATAACATCTAGATAATTTTTTTCTAAATATAAAGAACTTTCTTTCAATGATTTTAATTTCAGAATTAAACTAAAGTGAATAATTCGTTATATTCGAGACTCAAATTTTGATTTTTAGTACCCCATATAGTACCCTACAGATGATTTTGATGAAAAAGAAAACCTTTTAGAAGAATAAAACTAATTAACTGATCTTAAACCCCAGCTTTGTCTTGTAGAAAAAGAGGAATCACAAGCAAGCAAGGATAAGTCACGTATTAAGTGAACAGGGCTTCCACCACCACCCTCTCTATAATCATCAGAAGAAGTCAAACACAAACTAAGGTCATTAATAGGTTTAATTTTACCGTCATCCTCAAAAATAAATTGTTGTTTAGGGCTTTTATCGCACCCACGCAAAATTAAACCAGAAGAAGAATCAGCATTTTCTGCCTCCATACAGACATTAAAAAAAGGAAGGTTAAACTCACCCTCACTAATTTTAGAAACATCAAAACCCTGATCAACAGAAACAGACCCTTGGTAAGAATAACACGAGTGGGTTTGTAAAGCCTTATTAACATCCGCATTGGTTTTATAGCCGGTCATATCTATACAAAAACCTCTTGAATCGTTTAAATTATTTAACAAATAAATCTCCACAGTTTCTGCAAAACCTCTTTCTTCTTGGAGCGTCACAACATCTGGCTCAGATTGCTTACCACATGATGACAACAAAAGTAGAGAGGAAAAGAAAACAAATAAGTAGAAATAATTACTCATAATTATAATTCTAAACAACAAACATACAAACTAAACAACTTTTTTTATAAGAGACTTAAAATCTTTTTCAATATCTAAAAAAGAAACAATTTTATTAGAAGAATAAATAAACATAAACTTACCAAACCCAACACCACCAAACGCGTCTAAGTTTTTTCTTAGAACCTCACGAATCAATCGCTTAACTTTGTTTCGATCAACGGCTCTTGGAAAGTTTTTTTTAGGCACCGACACAACATAACTAATCTCAGAGGCATCGCCTAACTCAAATATGCAATGAAAGAAAGAAGAAGAACATCTTTTTCCTGAACCAAACAAAGCTTCAATTTTTTTATTTCCCTTTATTGGTTTCACGATTCAAAAGCTTCTTTTAAAGACATGCCGTTATCTAACCTAACACCTTTGTCAGTGTCTTTTAAAACAACAATTTCGTTATATGGATCGTGTTGCATAAACAGTAGGGTGTCTTGCTCAACAGCAGATTTTAAAATACGGGACTTCTCATCCATAGTAATAAGTGGTCTAACATCATAACCCATTAAATAAGGAACAGGTATGTGTCCTGCTGTAGGGACAAGGTCAGAAGCAAAAAGGATAGTTTTCCCTTGGTACTTAACTTTAGGTAAAGCCATTTTTTCTGTATGACCATTTACTAAAAGAAGATCTAACCCAAGCTCAGGGCAAACCCCATCTTCGTCACTATCATAAAGTGTTAACTGACCAGACTCCATAAGAGGCAAAAGGTTTTCTTGTAAAAAAGAAGCCCTCTCTCTTGGGTTGGGACTAATAGTTGCCCACTCCCAATGACTTTTAGAACAATAAAAACGAGCATTTTTAAAAACAGGAACAATTTTATCACCCTCTCTCTTTGTGGCTCCACCACAATGATCAAAGTGAAGGTGAGTAAACAGAACATCCGTTATGTCGTTTGGACTAAAACCAACAGAGTTAAGAGAATTAAGCAAAGAGGCGTCACCGGATCGGGAGTAGTGGCTAAAAAACTTTTCGCTTTGTTTTTCGCCTAGTCCAGCATCAACCAAAATAAGTTTATCACCATCCTCAATAAGCAAACAACGTGCGCTCATTTCTATTCTGTTTTTTGAATCGGCAGGATTTGTTTTTTCCCACAAGGGTTTTGGAACAACACCAAACATGGCGCCCCCATCAAGTTTAAAGTTTCCAGTTTCAATTGAGTAGAGCTTCACTAGTCGTTAATTTTTAGAACAGCCATAAAAGCTTGTTGAGGTATCTCAACACTTCCAACCATTCTCATTTTTTTCTTTCCCTTTTTTTGTTTCTCCAGAAGCTTTCTCTTTCTGGTTATATCTCCCCCATACAACTTAGCTGTAACATCTTTTCTAAAAGCTTTAATTGTTTCCCGAGAAATAATTTTTGCACCAATTGCAGCTTGAATAGGAATGTCAAATTGTTGTCTAGGGATAAGTTCTTTTAGTTTTTCACACATCTTCCTACCAACTCTTAGTGAATTATCAACATGTATTAAAGAAGAAATGGCGTCAACAGTTTTACCGTTTAGTAAAATGTCAAGCCTAACAAGTTTAGAGGCAACAAAACCAGTTGGGGTATAATCCAAAGAGGCATAACCCTTAGACACAGACTTTAAACGATCATAAAAATCAAAAACTATCTCTGCGAGAGGTAGTTTAAAATTTAATTCAACCCTTTCAGTAGTTAGGTATCGCTGGTTTTTTATTTCACCTCTTTTTTCAATACAAAGAGTAAGAACATTACCGACAAACTCTGACTTTGTTATAATTGTAGCGTTGATATAAGGCTCCTCTACCCTGTTTAAACTTGAAGGGTCAGGAAGATCCGAAGGGTTGTTTACTAAAATTTTTGCAGAAGGATCTTTATTTACATAAGCATTATAGGACACATTGGGAACGGTTGTAATAACAGACATATTAAATTCTCTCTGGAGACGTTCTTGAATTATTTCCAAATGAAGCATACCAAGGAATCCACATCTAAAACCAAAACCTAAAGCTGCAGAGCTTTCAGGAGAAAAAACCAATGAAGCATCATTTAATTGAAGTTTTTCCATGCTTGAGCGAAGATCCTCATAGTCATCTGTATCAACAGGGTAAATACCAGCAAAAACCATTGGCTTCACCTCCTCAAATCCATCAATAGCAGGAACAGAAGCTTCATTAACAAGTGTTATAGTATCTCCAACCTTAACATCTTTCGCGTCTTTAATACCAGTAATTAAATAACCAACATCACCAGTTTTAATTACTTTTCTAGGCACCTGGCTAAGCTTTAAAGTTCCAACTTCTTCAGCCCCATAATCTTTTCCTGTTGAAAGAAATTTAACCCTATCTCCTTTTGCAAGCTTTCCGTTAACAACCTTGAAATAAGTTTCAATACCTCGGTAAGGATTAAAAACAGAGTCAAAAATCAAAGCCTGTAAAGGCAGGTCTGGATCACCCTTAGGAGAAGGGACACGATCAATAATGCCACGAATAATATCTTTAATACCCTCTCCAGTTTTTGCTGAAGCAAGAATAACCTCCTCAGGTTTGCATCCAATTAAAGTAACAATTTCATCTACAACCTCCTCAGGGTTAGCAGAAGGCAGGTCTATTTTATTTACAACAGGAATAATCTCTAAATCATTATCAACAGCCAAGTATAAGTTTGAAATTGTTTGAGCTTGGATACTTTGCGCAGCGTCTACAACCAACAAAGCCCCCTCGCACGCAGCAATCGCCCTAGACACTTCATAAGAAAAATCTACATGCCCAGGAGTATCAATCAGGTTTAAAATAAATTTTTCACCGTTATCCTCGTAATCCATTTGAACAGCATGGGACTTAATAGTAATCCCTTTTTCTCTTTCAAGCTCCATGTCATCTAGAAGTTGATCTTTTCTCTCACGATCAGTAACTGATCCAGTAAAATCAAGAAGGCGATCAGCAAGTGTACTTTTTCCGTGATCAATATGGGCTATTATACAGAAGTTACGTATGTTGTTTGACAAGTTAAATATTTTGAACAAAGATACTTACTTTGTATAATCTTTACAGACAAGACCGAAATAAATTCAAGAATTGTTAATTTTGTCACATGGTTAAAATAGGCAACATAGAACTTCCATCATTTCCTCTTCTTTTGGCACCCATGGAAGATGTTAGCGACCCACCCTTTAGAGCGCTTTGTAAGGAGCAAGGTGCGGATGTTGTTTACACTGAATTTATATCTAGTGAAGGCTTAATAAGAGATGCAGCTAAAAGCACAAAAAAACTTGACATCTATACAAAAGAGCGTCCAGTGGGAATTCAGATTTTTGGATCAAACCTTGACTCAATGCTTGGAGCTGTTGATATTGTTGAAAAAACCAACCCCGACATAATTGACATCAATTATGGTTGTCCGGTTAAAAAAGTTGTGTGTAAAGGAGCCGGAGCGGGAATATTAAAAGACATTCCCTTAATGGTTAGCCTAACAAAGGAAATAGTAAAAAGAACCAATCTCCCAGTAACAGTGAAAACCAGACTTGGATGGGATGAAAAAACAATTAAAATTGTTGAGGTAGCAGAAAGATTACAAGATGTAGGAATAAAAGCAATATCTATTCACGGAAGAACAAGAGCTCAAATGTATAAAGGAGATGCAGACTGGACAAAGATTGCAGAAATCAAAAATAACCAGAGAATGCATATTCCTGTTTTTGGAAATGGAGACGTAAATAGTCCAGAAAAAGCAAAGGAAATGAGAGATGAATATGGCTTAGATGGTGCAATGATTGGAAGAGCGTCAATTGGAAACCCATGGTTTTTTAATCAAGTTAAACATTACTTACAAACAGGAAAAAAAATAGACGAACCTTCAATTGCAGAGAGAGCGGAGATGGCAATAAGGCATCTAAAGATGGCGCTTGAATGGAAAGGAGATGTTCTAGGTGTGTTAGAAACTAGAAGACATTATGGAACTTATTTTAAAGGGATTGCAAACTTTAAAGAAACTAAAAGTAGAATATTAACAGAAAACGATCCAGCAACAATACTTCAAGAACTAGATCGTGTTAAAAAAAGTTTTTTCGAAAAAGAGCTTGCTTAGGAGTTACTTCCTTTATGAGTTGACCAAGCAGAGGTAAGAAGCCCAAGAAAAAAGATTGTTAAAAAGACCACTAGAACATTAAAAGAGGTTAAAGAAACTGGGTATGGTATTGATGTGCCAGGCACTAAAATAAGGGAATAAGTATTTTGAGCAAGAATAATCACCCACCCAATAAAAAGACCTAACAATGCCCCAAAAACAGAGGTAAAAACGCCAAGAGTAAAAAAGATTTTATTAAAATCACCTTCTTGACCACCCAAAACTTGAAGCACACGAAGATCCTTCTTTTTTTCAACCATCATTATGGTTAAAGATCCAACAAGGTTGAACATAGAGATTAATGCAACAAGAGAAAAAATAAGATAAACAGCAAGGTTTTCCGTGTTTAACATTTTGTAAAGAGCAGGGTTTAGGTCTTTCTTATTCAAAACTACAACCTCAGAAGTAAAGAGGTCATTAATCTCTTTCTCTAAAACCATTTTATCAACAACCCCTCTAGTCATAACCTCAACAGAAGTAAAGTAGTTATCACTAACACCAGTCAAAGAGGCAAGAGTTTTTATAGGAGTAAACGCATACTTTTTTTCTATATCCGAACTTATTTGATAGATTCCTTCTATTTCAAGTCTCTTTGAGTTAAAAGGAGAAAAGCTAAATAGAGATTTTGATTTTTGCTTAGCGGCAGTAGCCAGCAAAGAAAAATCTTCACTCATTACAACCTCTAGAGAAGAAGCGAGGTCAGCACCAAGATATAAAGAGCTTTCTTTTGTAGGCGAAAACACACCTATAAGAGACAGAGAGTCTAACACCCCTGTCATATAATAATCAGGCCCAACACCTTTTAATATTGTTGCTCCAGAATTTAATTCATTAGAAAGAACAACCTTTTCTTCAATTACAGGCGAGGCCTCTTCTACAAAGCTTAAGTTTTTTATTTGCTCTAAAGATTCGTTATTTAAAAAAAAATAACTTCCTGTTTTTGGAATAATTTTAAGGTCTGGATCAAAAGAACTTGTATATGTTAAACCAAAATCCTTAAGACCAGCAAATGCGCTAAGAACAACCAGTAAAACACAAGAAGCTGAAACAATCATTAAAAAAGCAAAACCATTTATCCTATTTACAATAGTCTTTGAGTCTTTAGAAAAAAAATAACGAACTGCAATTTTATATATGTAAGATTTAAACATTACCCTTTAATTGGATTGTCTGGATTTTTAAGAGAGTCTTCCATTGAGTCAATATAGTCAAGAGAATCATCAATAAAAAAAGCAAGCTCCGGCACCTTCCTAAGATGATTTTTAAGAACTCTCGAAAGATCATGTTTTATTTTAGGAGCATTAAGCTTGATTAAAGCTAACTGTTCTTGCGCACCATCACTAGGAAAAATACTTAGATAAACTTTACACAGTGAAAGATCAGAAGAAACACGAGCACGTGTTACAGAAATAATAAGATTCTTAGATCCGCCTCTTCTTAGGTCTGAACTAATTAATTCTGCAACCTCTTTCTGTAATAAAGAAGAAATTTTTTTCTGTCTTTGGCTTTCCATATTTCAAAAGTACTCGAAATAAAAAACAATATTTCAATTTTAGTTTTATAAAAACATTGTGAAATTGTATATTTGCGCACTTAACCGGTCCTATAGCTCAGTTGGTTAGAGTAGATGACTCATAATCATTTGGTCCCTGGTTCGAGTCCAGGTGGGACCACCCTTAAAACCCTTCTTAACTGAGGGGTTTTTCGTTTTTTAATTCTTCATAGAACCCTGCCATTGCAACCGAATATCTAGGCAATAACCAAGCCCACCAAATAAATAAAGTGAAAATACCTGCAAAAAAATAAAGTGCAGCTTCAAGACTAAGCATGAATAGCTGCCACTTATGCCCCCTCATCATCTTCTCACTCTTATTAAAAGCCTCTATTGCGCCAACATTGGGATCATCAGCAAGTATAAAGAACACCTGTGAATACATTAAAGATAAAATTATACCAGGGACAATAAGCAAGATAAAACCAAGCGTAATTACCACCACCAGAATAAGAATAAAAACAATAGGCTTTAGGCCATTAAAACGGCTGAATATTGTTAAGTAATTAACCTCGTCTCCTTTATAAAGACCAATACAATATACAGCTAATCCTAACTGAATATATGCAGACACACATGTCACTACTATGTTTAAAATAATATTTTGTGGAGCGAAAGAAAGTACTGTTTGAGGTAAAACAGAAGCTAAAAAAATACAGAGAAAAACTTCTACAAATGAGTCTTTTAAAAGAGGTTTTGTTTTTTCAACTAATTCACGGTTTGTTTTCATAAGACAATTTTAGTCAAAGTATGAATATATAATATAAAAAAAAAACTATTTAAGTTTGATGCTTATGTCTTTGTCTGAAGCCATCTTAAAAACACTCTTTTTAAATGATGGGCCAAACGTCATTGACGGATTATTTGAAAAACCATATGATTCAAGTGGAATACCAAATAATCCGGTAGTCTCTAAAATGTCGTTATTATTTTCATCGTGGTATACCGAAACAGCATAACTTCCTTTTTCTATGTTTTCTATTTTTAAGGAAACCGTTTCATCTTCAACAACCACTGTTTTTGAGAACGCGCATGATTTTAAGAAATTGTCTTTTTGATCGGTTACACAAACACGTAAAACACCCTTTATATTTTCAAAGCTAGCTACTTTTATCTTTAAGGTGAAGCTATTTTTTTTAGACTGTGAATAACCACCAAACACAGTTAACATTGCGCATATTAAAAAGAGAAGTTTAAGTTTTCTCATACTATAAATTAATTATCCGTAGCCTTTCTTTTGGGCGCTCTTTTCCTGGGCCAAATTGCTTGTTTTCCAGTTCTTGGACTTACAGGCATTATCCTTTTTTCTCTTGACGCCTTGCTTTCATCTTCACTAGCCATATATGTAAGGATTGCAGTTAAAATCACGTTGCTTCTAACGTCATCAAAAATTATTTTATCATAAGTGTCTATATTCGTATGCCATGTATAGTCTCTGTATGACCAATCAAGAGAGGACAGGCTAAACGCAGGCACTCCGGCCGCTACAAATGAAGCATAGTCGCTGCCACCACCACCAGGCATTCCTGGAAAATCAGTTTTAATATGTTTTTTTATTTCACCTGGAACGGGTAATAGCCATTTAGAAATATACTCATAAGAGTTTAAAAACCCTTGACCGCTAATATTAACAACCCTACCTGTTCCGTTGTCTTGATTAAAAAGAGCTTGAGTGTTATCTACGATTTCAGGAAAATCTTCAACAAACGCTCTTGAGCCATTTAATCCGCCTTCTTCAAATCCCCAGTGACCAACAAGAATTGTTCTTTTTGGGTTTGGGTAAATAGCCTTTAATATCCTCATAGTCTCCATCATCACTATAGTTCCGGTTCCATTATCTGTAGCTCCAGTTGCACCATCCCAGGAATCAAAGTGAGCTGATAAAATCACGTATTCATCAGGCTTTTCCACACCTCTTATTTCAGCAAGTGCGTTAAACGTAGGAACAACACCTAGGTCTTCTGATGTCGAAACAACTCTTATTTCAGGACCAGCACCACTTTTAACCATTCTATATAACAGAGAATAATCTTCCAGCCTTAAGTCAATGTTTGGAATTGTTTTTGTGCCAGCACTAAAAATTCTATTTGCACCAAATCCTCCTGCCCAATTACTTGATAAAATTCCTGCAGCCCCCGCTTCTTCTAGTGTTTTTATTATGTTTCTTCTATTAACTCCCATTTTTCTATAATTGGCATTCCATTTTCTTGAGGCTTCAATTTTGTCTTTTTTCATTTTTTCAAAAGACTCTGGGGTTGCAAATTTTTCCCAATTATATTCTGGCCTTCCAGTTATTTGATTCATGCTACTTAAAACAAACTTCCCCTTAATTGTTTTTAACCATGTATTAAACTCCTCTTTATTATCTACTTCAGGAATTACTGCTAATCCAGCTGTTATTCCTTTTTCTGAAGTAGAAGGGCTGTAAGCCAATTGCATTCCAGAAAGAGTTCTAGTTCTGGGAG
>Ga0114997_10001685_pt1 | contig 18135 bp, 16 predicted proteins | sample ArcticOcean_MG_C_2_FD_87045 | JGI IMG/M metagenome (GOLD analysis project Ga0114997, IMG submission 87045) | Marine microbial communities from western Arctic Ocean - ArcticOcean_MG_CB4_136 | ecosystem: Environmental > Aquatic > Marine > Oceanic | place: Arctic Ocean: Canada Basin | collected...
AGAAGAACGAAGAGGAGGATTGATCTTTTTGTGTGTCAGAGCGGAAAAGAATCCACGACACGCACACACGCGCGCGACAACTCTTTTTACTGCGTCGTGCTCTTCTTTGTTGAGAGAGAGAGAGAGAATTTGAGAGTAGTATATTATGGGTGAAAAGAAAACGAAACGAGACGATGACGATGTGGAGGCGAAAAAGCTGGCGAAGAAACGAGCGAAGAAAATGAGGAAGATGAAAGAGCAGGAGGACGACGACGACGAGAACAACAACGGGTATAATAATTTTGAGGTTCCCGATGCGGACGACGACGATTACGAAGGAGGATTTGGAGACGACGGTAATGCTACGAATAGGAAAGAAGAAGAAGACAAAGAAGGAGAAGAAGATGAACAAAAAGAGGAGAAGAAGAAGCCGCCGAAACCTGGGGAGTTCCCACTCTCGAACACGAAAGTGTACATGGGGAACTTGTCCTGGCAAATCGACGACGAGAGTCTCAAACACGCGTTTGTGGATATCGGCGAGATTAAAAGCATCGTCTGGATGGAGGAAAAGTTGACGAAGAAGTTCTTAGGCGCCGGAGTCGTCGAGTTTCACTCCGAAGAAGAGGCGACGAAAGCGGTGGAGAATTCTGGGAGGATGGTTTTGAAAAGAGAGTGTAAGATACGGCGTTGGGAGCAAAGAGGGAACACCGCGGAGGAGAGGAAAGCGGCGGCGGAGAGAGGCGAGTCGTTGCCGAATAGCAATCAAAAAGAAAAGAACAAGAAGAAGTTTCCAGAGATGGGGGAAAAACCTCACGGATGTTACACGTTGTTCATGGGAAATTTAGACTTTAACATGACGGACGACTTCATATGGGATTTCTTCAAGCAAAACGCCGGAGTGGAAATGATTAAAGTGAGGTGGTTGGAAAACCGAGACACCGGGGAGTTTCGAGGACAAGGATACGCCGACTATAAAAAAGACGAAATCGACCAAGCGGCGACGTTACACAACACGCCGTGTATGGGCGGTAGGCCGATAAAGTTAGATTGGCAAGCTCCTAGAGGCTCTCGTTGAATAAATATCTTCTACATCAAGTACATGCGCGCTAACTTTTGCCGAAATTATAATAAGAACTTCTTCGTCTACTCTTTCTTATCGTTTTTTGCGTCCTCTTGTTTCTCCTCTGCCAACGCGACTTGCGGACACGAATCGTCCACGGCGAACAAATCGTGTAAAGCGATGATTGGCGTCATCAAAAGTCTCGCGATGTTTGTGTCATCGTCATGTTCGTTTATTTCATTGTCACTCTCGTAGTAATAATGCTGTCGATTTCTGACGCAAAGCGCCATTTGAAACAGAGGCAAATACGCCAACGACCCGTAAAACATCCTTCGGGCGCTCGTGATGTTCGCTTTTTGACGAAACATGAGCGCCGTCGCAACGAGCGGCGCACCCAAAGCGACCGCTTCGTACCGAAACGAAGAATCTTTAGAAACTAAACCAACATTTGCGGCGATAAATCCAAGAGGTAAAAGCATCATCGAATTCCGAACCGCCACGTTCGCGGCTCTTCGCAAAGTTGGATCAAACGAAGGGTGCGTCAACATTCGATACCCGCCTTTAATGTAATCATCTCTACCCATAGTCGCTAGGGCCATAAAGTGCGGCATTTGCCACAAATACACCGCTAAAGGAAGAACCATGCCTTTGGCGAACTGCTCTCCTCCTAAGAGACTTGAACTACTACTACTACTACCACCACTACTACTACTGCTACCACTGCTACTACTACTACTACTACTACTACTACTACTGCTCCAACCGCTCGTATCATCGTTGTTCGATATCAACTTCAAATCTGCCGCCGCCGCGTATCCCATCATCGGCGGAATCGCTCCCACGACCGCCCCTACCCACGTGTTCAACCAGTGCACTTGCTTCAAAGGCGTGTACACGAACGCGTACAACAAAATGTTTCCACCACCTAACATCGCTGTCGTCTCGTTCGTATATTCGTTCAAATACCACGTCCCGGAAATCCCGCTCGCCGCCGCGAACGCAATCGCGTTCCCTAACGACAACCTCCCGCTCGGCAAAGGTCTTCGCATTGTCCTCGCCATCATCCCGTCTTGCTTCTTCTCCAAAATTTGGTTCAAACTGTTCGCGGAAAACGCGCACAACGCCGTCCCGAAAGAGGCGTTGAGTATCGTTTTTATTTTCTCTTCATCCAGAAGAACAAATTGATGCTTTTGCTGCTCCTGCTGATAATGCTGCTGCAGCCACGACGACGACGAGGAGGAGATTAAGGAGTTCTTCTTCTTCTTCTCTGTCGTCGTCGTTCCCGTCGTTGCATCAGGAGGTTGGGTGGTGCCTAAAACCGCCCCAGCCGCCGCCGTGCTGACGACGAACGCGCTCAGTTTAAACTTTGATAAATCTTTGTACGATTGGACGACGTTTTTTATTTTCATCATCATATTCATTTTCATCCGTTGAAGATGATGATGATGACGATGAAAATGATGTTGACGACTGTAGTATTCTTCTTCTCACAACTCGTCGTCGTCTGTATCGTCTGAATCGTCGCAAAAAAAGGCAGAGCTTCAGAAACGAGTGTGATAAGACTTCTTTCGTTCTTCTTCTTCTTCTTCTTCTCAAAAAACGACTCTGGTATGTAATAACCGATGATGCACGAACTCTTCTCTCTCTGTCTGTCTGTCTGTCTTTCTTGTGAAAAGTTTTGTTTGTTTTTTCAAACTTTTTTGTTTGTTTTTGTTTGTTTGTTGTTTGTTTGCGACACTTTTTTTTCTATACCACTCTGTTGTTGCTCTATGACAATGATGATGAGGATGATGAGGATGCGCCGTTGTTGTTTCTATTGTTCTCCCTCGTCGTCGTCGTTTTTATCATCATCATCATCATCACCAAAGAATAAGAAGTTTACGGTGAGGAGGAGGACGACGAGAGCAGCGGCAGAAAAAGCAGCAACAGGCGAAGAAGAAGAAGCGAACGACAACATTAACGGTCCTCATCATCATCATCAATTGAGAATACACGAAGGCAGACACGCGTTCGAAACGAAAACGGCGAAAGAAATGCAACGACTGTTTCTCCACTCGTTAAGAAAAAGAGGAGTGATGAAAGGAGGAGAAAATAACGAGGAGACGATGATGCCTCACGATATCGTCGTCAAACTCTCGGGAACCGGGAAGGCGCCGAAACAGAAGAAGCCGGAATTTAAGAAGAGCGAGTTTAGACCGGTTTTGATCAAGAACGAGTTGAAAGTGCAACTGGTCCGGTTTACGGAGACGCAGAGTTTTACCAAGAATTTCGCGGTGCACGATGAAGAAGTGGAGGGGATACTCGATGACGTGGTCGTGAACGGCGGGTACGGGAATTGGCGGGTGGATATGCGAGACGAGACGGCGTACGATATTCGAGTGACGAAGAGTGGAGACGCGTTCGTGTCCAGGAGTAAAAAGAGCAAGAGTAGGAGTAGTTTAGAAGAAGAGAGTAGTAGGAGTAACGACGACGACGACGAATCGAAGAAGACGAACGGCGCGGACTCGACGAAGAGATTAATCAACACGACGAGGAAGAACGCGTCGTTTTTAGCGAACGACCGGGAGAAGAAACGGTTGATGCAAGCCGATGACCCGTTTTTAGTGCAAGTGGGCATCTCTACGAAAGATGGGAAGATTAAAGCGGCAAAGAGAGATAAGTATAAGCAAGTGGAGGAGTTTTTACATCATTTGGAAGTTTCCCTTCCTGTTGCATCGGACGAAGAATATACATCTGCAAAGAAACCACTTAACATCGTCGATTTGGGATGCGGGAACGCGTACTTGACGTTTGCGACGTATTCGTTTCTGAAGAATACAAAGAGTATGGACACGAACGTCGTCGGTGTAGACGTGAAGAGGCAAAGCGAAGAGCACAACGAAGCGGTGGCGAAAGAATTAGGTTGGGAGCGGGACGTTTCTTTCGTCCAAGGGACGATTGAACAGGCGGAGATACCTGGTTCTGAAAACGTAGACGTGTGTATCGCTTTACACGCGTGCGATACGGCGACGGATCAATCTTTGGTTCGAGCGGTGCGATGGAAGACGAAGTTGATATTAGCGTCTCCGTGCTGTCATCATGATTTACACGTTCGCATAAAAAAGAGCGTAACGTCGTCGTCGTCGTCGTCGTCGTCGTCTGTCTTGTTAGCTCCAATGACGTCTATTTCAAGACATGGCATATTGTATGAAAGAACTATAGATAACGTGACAGATGCATGGCGCGCTTTGGTGCTGCGTATACTCGGGTATAAAGTCGACGTCGTTGAGTTCATCGGCGGTGAACACACCGCTCGAAACACGCTCATCCGCGCGCGATATACCGGTGCAAAAGCGACGAAGGGATTGTGGGATGAACACGATGCAATGGTATCATCGTTCGGGTGCGAATCGTATTTGACAGAAGCTTTGAAAAAGGAATTGGAGAGTCGAAGGATATCCGTTACTTGAATAAGTAGATTCGAAGATGATAGTACGTGTTACTTTGAGCACAGATAGAAGTAGAATTGTAGTTATGTTTTCATGGTTGTTTTCCTTACAATGATCCATTGTTATTAATATCAGTCCACTCGATACGGCGACATCTGATCATCGTTTTTTGCGGTGCTAGTATAATTCGGCGAAGTTCCTACTTCGTTTTGTCGAGAAGGAGCCTCAGGAGCCGATGCCGGTGGAGTAGCAGTTGGTGCCGCCGCCGCAGCAGCAGCAGCAGCGTGTTGCGCCCGCAACGACGAAATCTGTACCACATTCTCCGCGTTACCACCACTATTAGCGCTGATGTTGTTGTTGTTAGACGAAGACATTTCCACGTCGCTACTCCCTTTCACCTCTCTCGCCATTATTCTTCCTTCCTCGTCGTGGTCAAACACCATCCATCGGTACCCTCTTCTTCGTTGGTACAATCTATACCCAAAATATCCAATCACAGAAAATACGACAAACAAAACAACCACCGCAATCCCTGCCGCCGCGCCTTTTGACAAAGTCACCGTTTTCCCGCCAATTGAAATTCTAACATTCCCGTCCTTGTATGTCTCCCAAGGACTCGAATCAAACTTCTCGCTGTCGCTTTCCTCTCCAGTATACCACGCTTCAATAACCGACGCGCCTTCGTCTTTACACGTCGTAAACCGACTCTCGCACTCGTTCTGCGTGCACATGGTACTCTTTCCCGCGTAAAAACGATTGATATCTTTGGTGGTTTGTGACGGCGTGTCCGCGCATCCGCACGTGCAATCGTAAAACGTCGCGAAGTTTTCGTTTTCCGCCGAGTTATGCGCCCCCGGGTCTGGGCACGAGTAAAACTTCGACGAGCACGCGGACGGCGTGCACTGCTGTATGCCGCCCGAATGAAACGCGTTCGTAATCAACGTCTGACAGTTGGAGTCTTTGCAACACGCGCACGAACAGTCCAAATACGTCGCGATATTCGTACCTCCCGCGTTGTGTGACCCACTATCTGGACAGCTCGCCACCTCTGAGGCGCACATGTTCGTCGTGCACAACGCCGGGTCCCCGACGTTGAATTTCCAATTTCTCGTCCCTAACTCGCACTGGCCGGGAAGACAACACTCGCACAAACAATCGTAGTCGAGCGCGTGCGCGTTCCTCGCAAAAAAGAGGACTGGAAAACAGAAGAAGAAGAAGAAGAAGAAGGACAGCGTCGACGATGACGACGATGCGACGATGGAGAAAAGCATTGTCACTCTTTTTCTAAACAAAAGCGAGGATGAAGAAAGTATTAGTGTGGATAAAAATGAAAAGAGAAAGGGCGTGTGCCTTTTTTTGTCTGTGTTTTTTGTGTTTTTTGTCTTTCCTTTTTCATCGATCGATCATCGAGTGCGCTTTTTGGGCAAATTTTTAGCACGCGAAAATGGAGTGGTGTGTTGTTCGTTATATTATTATTACAAGTATTCGTGCGCGGATTCGAAACGATCCCTCGACTTATTTACGGGGTCATTTTTCTTCTTCATCGGCGAATGTTGTTGCTGTTTTTGTTCTTCAGAAGACGCTTTATTATTATTATTATTAGCGTTCGGCGACGTGACGAACTTGTCCTTCATGCTTTCGACTTTTTGCGCGGTTTCCGCGGCTTTTAAAGCGCTGTTGACGACCGTATTGTTGCCTTGCAAAATGTGGTCGGTTTGTCGGACCCAGTTGTGCCCGAATTCCATGTTTCGTAAACCTTTTTCGCGCTTTTGGAACTTTAACATGGAGTAGGTGAAAATGCCGGCGAACCCGAGGTTGATGATGACGACGACGCCGAGACCGGAGACGACGCCGAAACGGTTGACGACAAACATGCACAGCGCGGCGTCGCCGGCAAGGAGGGCGATGATGAGCAAGAGTTTGACGACGTTGTAAAGGAAGAGGCGGATGGTAACTTCACGGAAGAATGCGACGAGACGATGCCAGGTCGAATCCTCAAAAATGCCTTCTTGTTGCTTTTCGACGTCGATGAATTCTTGTTCGGATTCAAAGAGTTCGGATTTCAAGTCACGCCTGCGTTTTTGCGCTTCGGTCATGTGTGCGCTGTCCGCGTCGTCATCCTCAAAATCTTCTTCGTAATAGTAATTGTCGTTCACGTGTTCTCCTTCTCGAGTCGCAAATCCGCCGTGTGCTTTGGTGCTCATGCCTAAAGCGTCAAACGCGCCGTCGATGACGTGTCTATATTGTTGCGGTAAATACGAAACGATGGTGTTTGAATTCATCCCAAAGGCGCCTCCTCCTCCTCCTCCTCCTCCTCCCCTAACGCCGGCTGTTGAAAGGAGATTATCCTTCGAATATGTCGGACTAATCGGATGTTTTGCGTAGATCAATTCACTCCCCGAGTCTTGTCTCGAAAGCGTAGGACTACGCGGCAAAGATCGGTTGCTCAAATTACTCAACCGGTCGTCGCTTAGCGCTCGTTCGTGATGTGTCAAAGACATAGAGTTACTGGCTTCGTGCAGACTTCCTTCGCGACTTATCACGGTGGATTCAACCCCTTTCTTCAACGTTTTCGCAACCGTCTCAATTATGCTTGGAGTACGATTGAGTTTCTTATTGCTACTTCCACTACTACTACCCACAGATCTCCCAGATAGGAGCAAGTGCTTATTCCCGCTATTCTGTCTCCGATGTTCATCCGGACCACCACTCGTCGTCGTTGAGGATCCGCTTCCACCCAATGCCTCTGCTCGCTCAATCTTCTCGTTGAACGAATCGTAACTTTTCGTCTCCTTGAAGGCCCGCTCGACGGAATCCAACGCCTCCGTCGACCACATCTCTAAAATCTCCGACACCGTTTCCGTAAACGCCACAAAATCCATCGCCACGCCGTGCGTTTTGAAATATTTCTGAAAGTGCGCTTCCATTTTCCCGCGCATCCACCGCAACGAGTGCGTCGTGCTCTCTTCTTTCTTCTTCAATTCACCTAAACTTAAACTCATTCTCTTCCTCCGCGTCGCCGACGCGCTTCGTTCGATTTTGTTATTATTATTATTATTATTATTACTATTAGCATCGCGCTCCTCCATCAACCCATTTTCTCTCTCTTTCCTCATGTAACTCTTCATCTCAGACCCAATCACGATTTCGCAGTCTTCGATCCATTCTTTTACGTGTTCTAAAGTCACTCCAAACCCTCTCTTTTGCTCCATCTTTCTGAACGTCATCGAGAGTTTCTCCTCCACCGAAGCCTCGGTTCGTGAACAAACTAAAATCAACAAACGAAGCGTATCGATGTATGATTCCCCATTTTCGTTCTCTCCTTCGTCAGTTTTTAAAACGTCTAAAACGGCATCCTCTATATCTAAATCTACGCTCAGTTTCATCGCCCCGGTGGGTAAGCACGATATCGGCACACTGTTCGGCAATACGGTTATGGTTGTTTTCTTTTTAACAGAATCGTCGTCTTCGTGAACAAAAAAGCCCGCACAATTGTGCACGTTCGCGCCTTGCAAAAAGCTCAAAAACATCTTCTCCGTGGTCATTCTCGACCAAGGATTTCGGGAGTTCATCTCCACCAGTTTTACTATCGCGTCCATTAGTATTATTATTATTCTTTCTTTTTAGAAGTTGTTTATAATGTTTGTTCGTATGGATAAATCGTAGAGAGAGAAGTGTGAATAATTGAAGACTTTTCTTGCAGCTGAAGAAGAAGAACAAACAAAAAAAACAGAGCTGATTTTTCTCCTATGATAGACTTTTTTCACTTCAAAGTCACACACATAAAAAGTTTAAATTTTCACACACAAAACATCACGCACAAACACACAACTCTCTTAAATTAGCACACAGATATCTTTCAAATTGTCTTAAAGTTGTCTGGAAGTTGTCTGCATATATAATAATAAGAACACGCGAGAAGAGCGGCAAAAAACAAACATCATGCCACCAAAACCAGGAACGTGTTACAAGTGCGGGCAAACCGGACATTACTCTCGAGATTGCGCGACGCCGAAAGAGTCGTGGTTGCCGAAAGATCAGAGAGAGGCAAATTTTTCATCTCTTCATCAATCTACTACCGCTACTACTACTACTAATAATAACGATGTGAACAACGACAACAACTACACAGACGACGAGCGAGCGATGGAAATCGGCGGTGATGCGAAGGGTGGTGCGAACACCACGGAAACGACGACGACAACCGCAGAAGAGAAAGAGTCGAAACGGAAACCAAAGTTTTCCGTGGAGGAACACGTTTTAGGCCCGAACGGAATTCAAAAAGTCTACGAAACCTTCGCGGATGTGTACGATCGAGAAAGGAAAGGGAAAGGGAACGAGACGCACGATATTGCTTTGATATTAGGCATGTATAGAAACTGGGCGCACGAGATGTACCCGTACGAGGATCCAGATGTGGTGTTGGAGCGCGTGAGGAAGTTGAAGAACAACGCGCAAGTAAGGAACGCGATGCATAGTTTTATGGATATGGGCTTAGGCGAGGACGAAGATGGAGAGAAGAAGAAAGGTAAAGCGAGCGCGCAGAAGAAGACGAAAGAGAATAAAAGAAAGAGCAATGGTGAAGACGTTGACGACGACGAGGATGATGATATTGTCGGTGATGATGTGGAATTTCCAGACGACTCTGACGGAGGAGAAGAGGAAGAGGAATACGACGATGTCGAGTTTCCGGACGACGACGACGACGACGAGGATGAAGACGCCATGGACGCCATGCGCGAAGCAGAAGGACTCACTAAACCAAAGAAGAAGAAAAAGAAGAATAGTAACAAGAAAGCGGAAAATATGTTCGACGATGCCGTCGCGCCCGAGAAGGAAGCGTTTATGCTCCCTCCTTCAGACGACGATGAGGATAAGGACGAACCGTTAGATAAAGAACGCGCCGAGCAAGCTAAGAAAGCCAAAGAGGAAGCCGCTGCGGCGAAGAAAGCTCGGGCAGATCAATTGAAAGAGGAGAAAAGACGACGCGTTCAAGAAACGTTGGCAGCTATTAAGGCGAAGAAGGATGCGGCGTTGGAGAGAACCCATCAAAGTCAACGAGGAAACGCGGCTGCTTCGAGCTCATCGGATGATTCAGACTCCGATTCGTCCTCACTTTCGAAGCATTCCTCTGATTCTTCCTCTTCTTCTTCTCTTTCCTCTTCGAGTGAATCCAGAGGTAAAAAAGGGAAGAAATCAACGAAAAAGAAGAAGACTGCTGCCGCCGTCGAGAAGAAAGAAGATACGCCGCCGCGGAAGAAATCGACGAAGAAGAAGAAGAAGAGAATTTTGAAAAAGAAGAAAGATGTGGGAGGAGAAGATGGAGGCGCGTCAGAGGAGGATGCGGGGGCAATACCAGTCGCTGTGAATTCGCCATTTCGGCCAAAATTGTTCAACCAATCATCTTCAGACGAAGAAGAAGAAGCCGAAAAACCGACTCGACAGCGCAGAGAGATCAAGGGCATGGCGAGCGATTCGGAATAAAAGAAAAATAGAGAGAGAAAGAGAGAGACGGGAAAGATTAATATACTATTAGTATTATTATTATAACTTAGACATGGTCACCGGTGCTTCTCTCGTTAAGATCTTTACCTCGTCACCGATAATCTCCAACACTTGCGGGTTTGCGCCTAAAACGCCGAAAGACATGCCGACGTCAACTCTCCAAATTTTCCCGTCGCACTCGCAATTCGCCCCTTGCATTTGCGGGGTGTGCCCTACTACCAAACGTTTCACAGGAATGCCTTCGATTTCGTTGATCTTCTCTAAAGTTCTCGATAATAACGTGCACGCGTTCGTTCGTTCCGTATTCGTGGCGTAGTGTTCTGTCCCGTACGCTCGGTGCCAAACTACAGAATCCTTCACGCCGCCAATTGCCATCCCTAAAGCCACTTTCGTATCCTCGTCTTCGATCCGTTTACCGCGCATCCATTCCGAAACGCTCTTGTTCAACTTATCTAATCCAAAATCAACGTGTCTAGGCACCAATCCTCCGTGCGCGAATACAGTATCGTTGACGATCAACACCGTATTGTGCATGGACAGTTGTTGCGCCAACGGTCCGCCCGGTGAGAACAAACCAACCCTAGCGTTCGTCTGTTTTCTCCACTCGTCCATTTCGTCTTCTTCTTCTTCTTCTTCTTCTTCTTCTTCTTCTTCGCCATCTTCTTGTTTGGACGATCGTCTTCTTCTTCTCCCGGGAACGGCGTCTTTACCGAACAACTTCACCAAGTGGTCCGAAAAGCGCATCGATTCGTGGAACGCGCCTCGAGAGACGTACCGGAAATCTCCGGAAATGTTCAAAACTTCGTGATTCCCGTTCAAAACAAACACATCTCCTCCCGCTTTCCTCGCCGCTTTCCCTAACTTTTGCAGTAAAATCAAAATCCCAATCTCGTCGTCGCCTCGATCCAACACGTCTCCGACTTGCACGAGAACCGTGTCGCTGCCCACCCACTGAGGATTCACGTTATCGTCGTCGTCTTTACCGAGCACTCCAGCAATCCGCAACGCTCTTCGCGCTTGTTGAATGTCGCCGTGTAAGTCGCCAATCGCGACCACCCTCCCGCTTGTTTGCACGTGAAGTTTCGGGTAATTTTTTTTCTCAGTATTTTTTTTTTCACCACCACCATTTTCCCCGACGTCAGCGGCAGTTTCAGAGGCGGAGGAGGATCCATTTTCGCTCTCTGTCGCGAGTAATCGAATCGAGTTGTTTGATCTCCTCGTCGTCGTACCTTTTTTACTCCTCCTGTTAAGAGAGATAGATTGAGTATTCACGTTACTCCGAGTCGTCGTCGTCGTCGTCGTGTTATTAAATCGGACGATTGATGATGATGATGATGAAGAGGAGACTGAGGCTCGCGCGCTCGTCGTCGTCGTCGTCGTCGTCGTCGATCTTAATGGATGACGATGATTTTTGGGGGCGGAGGTGGAGGAGGAGATAACGCCACGTACATTTCGTGACGACGACGAGAAGGAGGAGACAGAGGACGGGACACTTTTCCCCCCAGTCGACGACGACGATTCAGACGACGACGACGCGGACATTCCCGAAAGCGCTCGAATGTGCGTCGAATAATTGCCACTAAACATCATCATCGCGCCGCTTGTGGGTGTGATGAGTAGTGCTTTGTGGAGTACGTTTTGATGGAGTCTCTGAAAGTTCGTACTTTGTGTAAGAAGCGTCGTCCTGAACATTTTTATCCCGAGAAACTGAAAAAAGTCATGAAATTGATGATTTTTTGCCCCTTTTCTTAAAAAGTTGTTGTTGTTGGCGGTTTTGGTATTGTGCACCAAACGACGACGAAGAGGACGAAAACGTTCTTTGTTTAAAAACGAGAAGAAAGAAAACAGTATTAAACACGTTTTTCGAGCTGTGTTGCTACTATTACATCGCTTCCGCTCTGTTGTTGTTGTTGTTGTTGTTGTTGCTGCTATTGCTGCTATTACTACGCGTTTTCGTCGTCGTCCAAAAACTCACGATTTTTTCTTAACAGTTGCTCGGCTTTCAGCACGCGAGTCGTCGCCGGGTTGTTTTTCTTCTCCAAGTCCAACTCTAAACACAACGCCAACACTTCGTCCACGGAGTTCACGACTCTCTCCATCGCTTTCTTTGTGATTTCTAAGTCATCTGGTTTGTTCAGAGCTTTCTCGGTGGCGCCTTCGATGAGGATTTCACTCATTCCCATTCTTTCCGTGGCGAAGGAGATATTCTTCTCCATGTCCTCGAGCGCGGTGGAGCGACAGATAGAAAGCTGTCGAGCGAACTTTGCAAAGTCTAAAAGCGTTTGCTTCGTCGTTCCTTCTCCTTCTTCTTTTTCGTCTTCTTTATTCCCATACAACTCTCTGTCGACGAAGGATTCCACCAACATCCTCCTCACGTTCCATCGCGCTCGTTCAATCGCCTCGTCGTCCTTGAACAACTTCGCCTTGTATCGACTCTGCGATATTTCTTTCACGCACTCGTCCGCTAAAAAAACCTCCGGTTTCATCTTTCTCTTCCGAAACGCTTTCGCGCAAATCAAACAAATCTCCTGAAACGCCCCGAACACTTCCACGGAGACTTCGTTCTTCCTCATCGCCATCTTCGCGTCGTAGACGGTATCGAACGCCGCCTCTAAAAACTGCGACGAGTTATACTCACTTTCCGAGAATTTCCGGACGAGCGCGTCCACGTCGCCGTTATTCTTCACGTACTCTTTACAGAGCGTCGAAAACTCGACTAAATCCACCACTCCTCCGTTATCATCATCACCAGTACTACCTTCTAACTCGGACTCGACGAGTATCGAAGGGAGATTTTCGATGACTTCCTCGGGAGTGAATAACAGAATTTCGTTTTCTTCTTCTCCTCCTTCTTCTTTCTCCAATTTAAAATAGGAGGAGGAGGAGGAGCTAAAAACATAATCGCTTCTTCTTACTCTTCTTATTCTCTTCAACCTCCTCCTCTTTGCTTCTGATCCTAACGTTGTTGTTGTTGTTGTTGTTCCCCTCCTCGTAAAAGTCGTAAAAGTTGCTTCTTTGAGTACTCCAATTCTGCTCAAACTGCTGCGCATCTTTTTTTTTATTTTGGCGAGAAAAAACGCGAGAGACTTTTTGCCTTAAATTCGTTCATCTTTTTGCCTTAAAATTTTAAAATTCATCGCTCATAAAACACCACAAAATAGTCTATGTTTAAGAGCCGTAATAATGACGACGACGCCATCGGAGTTCTTCTTCCCGCTCTCCCTTTTCGTCGTCGTCGTTCTCTTCTCTTTCTCTTCTTTGTCTTCTTCTTCTTCTTTCGCCGTCGTTGCGTTTGAGGATGAGGTTGAAGAGAAAACGACGACTTCTTTGTCTTTCACGTCGTCGTCGTCTTCTTCGTCGTCTGATGTGTCATCGTTAGACGGCATTCCGGTGTCGAACACCATAAGTGTGGATCCAACGCGCGTTTCGCAAATAAGTTGGCAACCGAACGCGGTCAAGTACGAGAAGTTTTTGAGCAACTCGGAGTGCGATTATTTGATCGAAAAAACGTCTTCTTCTTCTTTGTCTTCTTCTTCTTCTTCCGTCAATCTCGTCGTCGAACGAGAAGGAGATTCGGTCGTGAAAGATATCGAACGAAGAATAGCGGAATGGACGCACACGCCGTCTTCGCACGGGGAAAAGTTACGAGTATATAAACACGATTTAAGAACGAGAGAAACGAGTTTGAGACCGTTGTATTCAAAAGTATACGCGCCGTTCGAGCGCGAGAAAAACGTCGGACGAATCAACGACATGCACTTAGGCACGGTGGTTTTAGTTTTGAAAGACGAGAGCAGGAAAGAAGGCGAAGAAGAGTTTAGCTCGAACGGGGTGATTATGTTTCCAAACGGTAAAAGTGGTAACAGAGGGGGCGGTAGCGGGAAGGAATACGAACAAGGGAGGAGGACGGCGACGACGTGCGAAGATATCGACGCGAGTTTGTTTTTGAAAGCGAAAAGAGGAGACGCAATCTTGTGGTTACACACGACCAGAGATCAAAAAGACGACGGGAACGCGACTGGCGTCGGCGAATGCGTGTATGCAGGAGGGAAGGTTGGAGAGAAGTGGACCGCGGTGAAGTATTTACACTTGGTGACGACCCAAAAATAGTTCGGAGTTTTTAGAGTTAGAGGATAGTTGTAGTTGCAGTTTTTTTATTTCACCTGGTCTTTTCGCTCGGCAACGGTTTGTTAAAGCCGCCCGGACGGTTCATGTATTGCCTCGCTTCCCGTTTGGTTTTTTTGAATACGCCGGAAACGTTTGCGTTCGGATCATTTACGTGTTTGTTCTGTGTGGTATCGAATCCGGAAAAGCCCATGAGCTTTGCCATCTGTGCCGCTTCGTCGTCCTCAAAGTCGTTGTCTTCTGCAACGACGAGTTCTTCTTTTCCTTCTTCTACCAGAGGAGGCGGTGGCGGAGGCGGCAAATCCGTTCTGCGTTGACCACCGCCTCTTCGCTCGTCTGTTCTATCGTCGTCGTGTCTATCGTCGTCTCTATAATCTCTCACTCGTTCTCCTCTTCCTCCTCCTCCGCCGCCGCCGTCTCTTCCTCGAGCGCGGAACGGCTCGTCTCGCCCCCCTCGTTTATGTCCTCTTCTATCGCGAGATCTCGATCGAGACCGAGACCGGTCTCTCCCTCTTCTTGTTCTATCATCGTCGTAATAATCGTCGCGTCCTCTTCCTCTTCCTCCTCTGTCTTTATCGCCGTCGCGATCGTTCTCACCTCTTCCTCCTCCTCCTCTGCTCCATCCACCTCCGCCGGTTATGCCCACGTTTCTTCCTCTGTTCTCGTTTCTATTAAAGTTTTCTTCTGGAGACCGGGACCGCCGTCGTTGTCGGTATCGTCTCTCCTCCTCCTCCTCCTCCTCCTCCTCCTCCTCCTGCTCCTCTTCCTCAAAGTGGCGTCGTCGTCCAACAGAATCTCTTCTTCCTCTGTCTCTGTAGTACTCGTCTTTCTCGTCGCGGCCTCGCCCGAATCGTCCTCCTCGTTCAGAAGAGTTCATCTTGATTTGGTTCACGAAAGAAGAAGCTACTATTTCGTCGTCGTCGTCGTCGTCAATTTCGTAAACTTTTCCGAATCCTCTCGGATTTTCTCAAAATGCACGACCCAACTCTTCGGACAGTGTTTCTCGAACAAAGCTTTCAGCCGTTTCAATTCCTTCTTATTATTAGTTTCCTCGATTTCTCCTCGTATGGCTTCGTAGTACGCGTCTCTGTGTTTGTAGCACAATTCGCGTTCCTCTCGAAGCATTTATTCTTTCTACGTAATAATAAAACTTTCTTCTTCTAAAAGCTTCTTCTCTTTTGTTTTGTGATGAACGAATAATGTTTCTTTTCGCGTCTCTTCTTCTTTTTGTCTTCTTCAGTTCTTTAACTTCTTCTTCTTTTGTTTCTTCTGTTGATGAGCCAATTCTCGGCCAAAAAAAGTGAACTTTTTTTCCGCGACCAAATCCCTAAGAAGAATTCTCTCTATCAAATTCTGAACGCAAACAGAAAGAGAGAGCATAAGAGAGAGACTTTTTGAACGCGTGTTGATCAAAGGATGAACGAAGACGAGGTACTTTTATAGTTTTCTCGCAGATCTCAAAGTTTTAGACTCAGATCTCTGTTTTGTTCTCGCGTTTATTATAAACCACTTCGTGTGATGTCTTCTTACAGTTTTTTTTTGTTCGTGGTTGTTCCCTTTTTGAAAGAGTCGCTTTTTACCCGCACTTTTTCTTATTAATTTCCTCCTCTAACAACCCCACTTCTTCTTCTTTGTCTTCTTCTTAAAACAGAACGCCAAGGAAGATCCTTCCTCCTTGGACGGCGGCGGCGGTAATACCGCCCAACAGGGCGGGTCGACCAAAACAAAGACCAAGAAACAGTGTTCCTCGGTCTACCGGGGCGTACGGCAAAGGCCGTGGGGAAGGTACGAAAAAAGACTCCTTTTTCCTCCTTTTTCCCTCTTTTTCGGAGATATTTTTCTCTTTTTTGAAGGCAAAATTTCTGGTGCCAATATAGTAGTACCAAACTCACCACAAAAATACTCTTATTAAATAACAACGCACTCATCAACAAAAAACAAATAGTTGGGCGGCGGAAATTCGCGACCCGAACCGAGGCGCTCGATTATGGCTCGGGACGTTCGATACCGCGGAAGAAGCGGCGAGAGCGTACGACGCCGCGGCGAGGCACATACGCGGGCCGGGCGCGAGGACGAATTTTCAACTCGCGCCGGGGGAAGAGCCGGCACCGTTTGTGTTACCTGATCCACCGGCAGGGAGAGGCGGGGGAGGGGGCGTCAGTGGAGGAGGAGGACGCGGAGGAGCAGGGAGAAGCGGCGGAGGGTCCGGACGAGGGCCGCACGCCTCCAAGAAGAACAAATCGAAAGACGACGGGAAAGGCGACGAAAAGAATGGGTTCCACGGCTCGGAACCGAGTAAGTTTCCATCCGCGGCTGGTTTGAGCTCGTTTACGTCTTTAGGATTGCCCACGCGCGGATTCAACGGCTTGACGCCGGAGAATGACTTGTCCGCTCTAGTCAACGCGAACTTGGCGTTGGCGCAGCAAAACTTGGAGATGAGCGGGAGACACACGGGAAGTCCGGATTATAACGGCATTCGGTTGAGTTCGGGGTACTCGCCGACGATTGCGGGGTCGAGCTCGTTGCCAGGTGGTAGATTAGGCTCGTTACCTTCCCCGTCGGAGTTATTAGCTGGGTCGCACCTGAAGTACTCCTCTCACCAATCGAATTTAGGCAATAATAGAGAGAGTAACGGAGGAGACAACGATGGAAAGAACAACAATAGCAAAGATAATAGCAACATGCCGGCGATGTATGGAAACGCGGGTGGGAAACGGGACCGCGGGCCATCGAGCGCGTTTTTTGGCACGTCCTTTGGCGTCGCCGGAAGTTTCGGTTCGATTTTCCCGCACGACATGCTCGGAACTTCGCCGTCCGATCGAAACGGGAATAAGAATTCCACGAAAGTGGATTATTACGACGATTTGAACGCAGGGACCAGTCCGAGTTCTCGAGGGAACTCCACGCAAAAAGGCGATAGATATAATAACAACGGTAACAACAGCGGCGGCGGTAGAGGCAGAGGCTCCGGAAGAGGTTCTGGAGGCAGAGGCGGCGACAGAAACAACCAAACGGACGACGAGAATACGCAAAACGGAGGCAATGCTTTCAAAGTTGGAAGCATCGGATATATGCGCGACTTGGACGACGCGCTACCGTTGGTTGGAAGTTTAGAACTCGGATCACCAGATTTAGGGAATTACGTCGAAATTGGTAGGAGTAATGACACTAAGAACAACACGAATAATAATAGCAAGGCGTCGTTGCGCGGAACGAAGAGCAAGTCAAACGCGTCTCCAACGAAGAAATCCGGTGGTAGCAGTGGACGGTCTTCTGGGAACAGCAACGAAGAGACGAAATCGGGAGGACGGTCCACTCGAGGAACGACGAGGAGTTCCCAGGATCCGGGTTCAGATACATTCGACGCGCTCTCCGCGTTGATTGATCAGAAACGGAAATAAAGAGAATAATGTGCGAGCGAATAAAATTGGGAATGGGTGTACTTCGTCATCTACTACTGCTGAAAAGAAGAAGAAGAAGAAGAAGAAGAAGAGAGAACGAAAAGAGTGTGAGTATATATATATAACAGTGTATCTTTTAATTTATATGGTGTATAAAATGGTATTATTAATATATGGCGGTGAGATATCGTCTCTTCTCGTTCTACGACGAGCTTGGTCTCTCGCGCACCGCGCATCATTTTTTTAACGCCGCTTATACATCCTTCGCCCCTTTGAACGACCCGCCAACCGAGGCGGATAAGTTACCCTTCGGTTTGTATTGGTTGTTCTTCAAGTCGTCCTCGTAGCCAGCGCCGGTTCCTTTTGAGTCTTTCAACGCGTACTTCATAAACCACTCGCCCAAAGATAACTGTTAATGTTGTTTGTTGTTTTTGTTTTTTGTTTGGCGAAAGAATAATAACAACAAAGGGAGAGAGGAAAAACAGGTCAGAATTTTTGAAGGAGGCGGAGGAGGAGGAGATGATAAAATTAGATTTTGCCACCGAAAAAGAAAGAAAAGAGAAAGAAGAAGAAGGGTAATACAAGGAAGGAGAGTAAAATTCTAATCCTTTCCCTTCTTTGCTCTATGCGAAGAAGA
>Ga0114997_10001686_pt1 | contig 18123 bp, 20 predicted proteins | sample ArcticOcean_MG_C_2_FD_87045 | JGI IMG/M metagenome (GOLD analysis project Ga0114997, IMG submission 87045) | Marine microbial communities from western Arctic Ocean - ArcticOcean_MG_CB4_136 | ecosystem: Environmental > Aquatic > Marine > Oceanic | place: Arctic Ocean: Canada Basin | collected...
AACAACAACTGGAGTTGATTCAGGACTGTCTTTTGAACAGGTTAATAGAAATAGACTTATTAATATGAAAGATAACTTTCTGATAATAAAAATTTGAATTACTTAAATGTAGTGATTATTTAATAAGCATTTCTGAATAAAAATCAAGCTCCTGGAGCTGGAATCATCTGGTTTTAAAGAAAACAACTCTAATTAAGTTTAGGGGTGTTTTTTTAAACCACAGGCATATTATTTTCAGTAAGTTCAATTACTTCTTTGTATATTGAAGAAAACAACTTAAAAACCAATTAAAATGAAAAAAGTATTAATTTCATTAATGTTTACTTCATCATTTTGTTTTTCTCAAATAAACTTAGATGATGTTACTAGACTTCTTAATCAAGTAAATGCTGATGATGTCAACAAAGTCATTGAAAGAGTTATTAAAAAAAAATCTGTAAGTCAATTAACCTGGTCTGGAATCCCGGGTGATCCAAGTTTTAATATTGCTGATCGAATTGCTATAACTGACCTAATATATGCTTATGGATTTTATTGGGATACGAATCAACTTGATTTTTTTTTAAGTTTATTTACTGAAGATGCTCAAGGAATATCATTTGATAACAATTGGAATAAATTGAATATCAATATAAAAACCGCTCAAGAGAAAGAAAAATTAAAAAAAAGAATGAATTATTTTATAAAAAATAATCATCAAAGAAGACATATAATGAGCAATACTCATTTTACAAGACAAACTTTTGATTACGCGGAAGTAACTCAATATATGCTTTTGATCTCTACAAATGAAAAGACTAAAGCTGAATTAATTTCTCCAGTTGTTTATAATTTTAAATTTAAAAAAATAGAAGGTATTTGGAAAATATCCTTTAGGCAGATTAACTTAGATAAAGCACTAGATCTAGATATATCAAAATCTAGTTAATGATTCTCCTATTAAATTAATTTAACCTTAACGGCATTCATTCCTTTCATTCCTCTCTCTAATTCAAATGAAACTTTATCGTTTTCAGATATTTGATCAATTAATCCACTAACGTGAGTAAAGTATTTTTCTTGATTTTCAGAATCAGCAATAAAACCGTATCCTTTTGAAGTATCAAAAAATGACACTTTACCTTTTCTTATTGGATCTAACTCTTCTGCTTTATCTTTTTTAGGGATTCCAATTATTATACTCTTAGCCTCAACTTTCACTTTCATAGAAGGGTCTGGAGGAGTATTTGTTATATGACCATTATAATCGACATAAGCAAATTTGATTCCCTTTTCATCTTTATTTTCTTCTTTTCGAACTATTTTTCTTTTTTGCTTGTCTTCACGTTTTTTTAGACGTTTTTTTTCTCTTTCAGACTTACCAAATGTTTGTTGCGATTTAGCCATTTTTTTTGTGCTTGAGTATTTTTTTGTAAAAGTAAGAATAATATTCTAGACAAAATATAATTATACCATGCTATACTTTTTAAAATAAATATTTTTAAAAAAATAAATCTAATTTATTGACTAGTTTTCTTTATATATTTTTTTTAATAAATTTCTACCAGTAATAGCAGAGGCTGTTATTACTCCAGAAAATAATGCTCCACCAATTCCAGCAGTAACTATGTCTTGACCTGTTAAAAACAATCCTTTAATAGGGGTTCTAGGTTTTAAAAAATCCTGTTGAAACCTAACTGGACTGTGATCAATTCCATATAATTCACCATTTTTATAATTAACAAAGTTTTTAGTTGTTAAAGGTGTGGAAAGTTCATAATGATCAATATGTTTTTTTAAATGAGGTAATTCCTTAAATAAGGACTCTAATAGTCTTAATGATATTGATTCCTTTAATCTATTATAGGATTCACCTCTCTTCATCCACTTAGTTTCATTCCATTTAGAAAAATAATTAAATGGCAAAAGAGTAATTACATCTATTGTACTCTTGTCAGGATATCTTTCGGACCAACTAGGATCTTTAGCTGACGGAAATGAAATATATACTAAAGGAAAGGGGGAATTTATATCGTTAAGATACTCTGAAACGCATTTATCATGATCTCCATCTTCAGGATATATCCATAAATTAGTTTTAGGTAGTTTTAATTGCTCAGGAGATCCATTTAATCCAACATATAAACATCCATGAGCTACAGAAGGTTTTATTTTTTCTAATTTAGAAGTGAAATTGTGGGTTTTATTAGCTAAAGAGGGTATTAATTTTTCATAAGTATTAAAAACTCCTGTACCGCTTATAATAGTTTTAGCTAAAAATTCTTTTCCACCTATCATCTTAACACCTATAGCTTTGTTGTTTTTTATCATTATTTGGTGAACTTCTGCACTAACTAAAATATTCCCTAATGCATTTTCAATAATTGGATTGATCGTTTTTACAATTTCAGAGGAACCACCAATAGGAAAACTACCTCCATCAAAATAATGTCTAACAACTGAAGCGTGCATAGCAAAACTACTTTGCTTAGGAGGAAGTCCATAATCACCATATTGCCCAGTTAACACTTTAATTAAATCTTTATTTTTTGTGATACTACTTAAAACCTCATATGTTGTTTTATTTGAAAATGTTAGATACTGTTTTCTCATAAAGTCTCCAAAGAGATAATTAATTAAATTAGGTAATGCTTTACTAATATAAAACTTACCCATCGCTTTGTTTGACGCAAAAATTAATTTAATATATTTATCTAATGACACTTTTTCATCAGGAAAGTATTCAAGCATTTTATTTTTAAAATTATTAACGCCTTTAACAAAATCATATTTTTTTTCACCTATTATAATTCTATCATAAACTTCACCCATATCTGCCCATTTAAGATTTGAGTCCGTTATATAATCAAATATTTTTCTTATGGCACTATTATTTCTTTGAACCTCTCCTACATAATGGATTCCGACATCCCATTCATATCCTTTTCTTTTAAAAACATGAGTGAATCCTCCAGGAGTAAAATGTCTTTCAAGAATAAGAATTTTATTTCCTTCTTTTGCTAAAATTGCTGCGGTAGATAAACAGCCCATTCCTGAACCGATCATTATGATGTCATAATTCTCTTGAAGAGTAATTTTTTTTTTGTATGATTGAATCATATTAAACTAATATAAATGAATTTTTATATATTAGAGAATGAAACAATCATTATTGTTATTCCTAATTCCTCTTTTTTGTTTTTCTCAAAAAAGCATCTATAAAAATAAATTTGCTCACACCTATTCTATTATTGCTAAAGACTCAATAACTGGAGAAATGGCTGTTGGTGTTCAAAGTCATTGGTTTTCAGTTGGGACATTAGTTAGCTGGGGCAAATCTGGAGTAGGAGTAGTTGCAACTCAATCTTTTGTCAATCCAAGCTTTGGCCCTGAGGGGTTAAAGTTAATGGAAAATGGAATTACAGCTACAGAAGCATTAAACAGGTTAATAAAAGATGATGACGGAAGGGACTATAGGCAAGTAGCTATGCTTGACGTAAATGGCTTTGTGTCTGCATACACAGGCGAAAAATGTATTGAAAGTGCTGGCCACTATGTTGGAAATAACTTTTCTGTTCAAGCAAATATGATGCTTAATGCTAATATTGTTCCTGCTATGAAAAAAGCTTTTTTAATTAACACTAAGCTTCCTTTAGCTGAAAGAATTATTAAAGTATTTGAAGCTGCAGAAAATGAAGGTGGTGACATAAGAGGTAAACAGTCAGCAGCATTAGTTGTTGTTGGTAATGAAAAAACTAATAATTCATGGGAAGATAAAAAAATTGATTTAAGAGTAGATGATAGTAATCATCCTATTTTAGAATTAAAAAGATTACTAAAGGTTCATAGGGCATACGAATATATGAATAAAGGAGATTTAGCTATAGAGAAAAAAAATATGAAACTTGCCTTACAAGAGTATCAAAGGGCTCAAGAGTTATTTCCTGAAAATTTAGAGATGAGCTTTTGGAAAGCAATTACATTAATTAATAATGGAATGACAGAAAGAGCTTTGCCAATACTTAAAACTATTTTTGAAAAAAACTCTAACTGGAAAAAATTAATCCTAAGACTTCCTAATTCTGGGTTACTTAATCTTTCAAATCAAGAAGTCTTATTATTGATAAAAGACTTATAATTTAAGTTATTAAAAATTCATAGTATGTATAGAGCGTTTATTCTTTCTGTCTTTCTTTTATTCTGTTCCAAAAAAAATCCTGATTTAATTATTCAAGGTAATTTATCACAACAAGATATATCTTTAGCTTTAGAGGTTCACAATAATGCTAGAGCAGATGTTGGTTTAGAAGTTCTTAAATGGTCAAATACTCTAGCTAAAGATGCCCAAGTGTGGGCAAACACCTTAGCTAATATTGATAAAATGTTTCATTCATCTAATAAAAGTCGAGTAAATCAAGGAGAAAATCTTTACTATTCTTTTAAAACTGAAAATGGTCTAAAAGTATACAGTAAAACACCCGCTAAAGATGCTTCGGCTTCATGGTATAATGAAATAAACGAGTATACATACTCACCAATAGGATCACCTTTAAATAAATCTGTTGTAATAGGACATTACACACAAATGGTATGGAAAACAACTACTAAGGTTGGTATGGCTAAAGCTAGAAGTTCTTCAGGAAAAGAATATATTGTAGCAAGATATGCTCCTGGGGGAAATTACATCGGAGATTATCCTTATTAGTTTTTTTATTTTTCATATTATCTTTAAAAAAAACTAATAAAATTAATTATACTTTATTAATTAAGAGTATCTATATTACTATATACGGCATACTTAAAATCACTTTAGCTAATTTTGATTCTATTAAGGATGTAACCAACACTAAAAACACTTCAATCCTTTCAAAATATTATAGAAATTAATCTAAAATACTATTTGTACATTGCTAAAAAATAAAAAATTTATATGAAAAAATTATTATTATTAATTGTTATTGCACTTTTTAGCTGTACGCCATCTAATAAAGATTATCAAGTAAATAAAGAAATTGCTAAAAAATGGTTTGAGGCTTTTGAAACAAGTAATCTTGATTTATGGAAGGAAGTTGTATCAGAAAATATTATTGATCAAGCTCCAATGTACGGAATGGGAGAGATTGATTATCAAGGTTCTTTAAGCGTTGCTTCGTTTTATATGAGTAATTACAAAGACATTAAGTTTACAAATCCGGTTTGGCTTCCTGGAGTTGACACCGTATCTCTTAAGCCTGATGGAAGTGTTAGAGCATATGGGACTTGGACAGGAGTAAGTAATTCAACTGGAAAAACCTTTACAAGTCCTGCATATCACAATTTTAACTTTAAAGATGGTAAAATCATTGCAACTGGTGAGTATTTTGATGCAACTGGAATGGTTGCAGCTGTTGGTCCAGGGCCACTAGACAAAACCAAGAATTTAATTGAAAATGAAACTGAAAATATACTTGGAAAAAGTTTTAGATATCCTAGAGGTATGCCGAGCATAACTGTAAGAAACGTTGTTCTTGAACCAGGTGAAGAAGTTAGCAGTCACTCTCACCCCTTTCCTGTAGTTGTAGTTGTGGTTAAAGGTGAAATGACTGTTGAGTTTGAGTCTGGAGAAAAAAACGTAACCAAGGCTGGAGAATCATTTATAGGAGCTACAAACAAATTACATGTTGCTAAAAATACTGGAAATGAGACTTTAGTAGCTATAGGAACATTTCTTAATGTAAAAGGGAAATAAATTTTTAATTTAAAAATAATCAATAAAAAACCTTGATATAGAAGGTTTTTTATTGATTATTTGTCTTTTTTATAATTGCTTTTAAAATTCCTGCACAAGCATTATAATCTTCTAATTTTTCATATTTATATAATGCTTGATAAAGCTCATTAACAGAAATCCCATTCTCAATGTCAGACAATGCCTTTTCATAAAACCGCTTTACAGTATCCATTACTATTATTATTCAAATTAAAAATCCAAATACCATACCAAAATATAATTTAAGAAAAAAAGTTCTTTTAATTAAAAGATTATATCTAAATTTTAATTATTCAATAACTAAAATTACAATAAGATTAGTCACCATTAATTCGATTCGATATTTCTCAATTACTTCTACTTCTTTTTTATATTTATTAAAAAACAAGAGTGGAATTATAAAAAATAGAATTAAAGTTTTCTAAAAAAATGATTGCTTTAGAAAAATTAAATTTTCAATAATCACAATACTAATTTTTTGTTTTGGAATTCGAATACAAGTGCAAATAGAAATGATTATGAAAAGCTACATATAGGTTAACAATAAAAGATTTAATTAATCAATTCTTCCATTAAGATTATATTGAGATAAAAAATCCCAAATTAATTCACTAGAATTAATGTCTTTATTTCCCCCAACACCAAACCAATCATGTCCTCCACCAATTACTTTATAATGTTTAACACTAGTATCTTCATTACATGATTTATAATAATATTCTTTAACTGTGCTATTATCAGTTAAGTTAATGTCTTCGATTTCAGAAATAAAAGCTCTAGTTTCACAGGAATTATTGTTAGTCCAAAAAGAAATTACATCGGATACAGATTTAAATAAACTAGGATAACCTAAATATGGAACAACAGGGTCACTATCTCCATGAAGCTGTAATATACTTATTGACCTCTTAGGGTCACATTCATTATATATTTGAGGAGTCATTGAACCACTTACCGATGCTATTGATGCAATTTTATTGCTTAATTGACAAGCTAATAAAAAACTCATAAAACCTCCATTTGACATTCCTGTACTATAAATTCTTTTTTTATTCACTAAAAATATATCAGAAATTAATTCTATCATTAATTCAACAAATTTTATGTCATCTGCACTGCTCCCCAAAGTCCATCCACCAACATTCCAATGAGTAGATCCATTAAATTCTAATCCTTGGGGATAAACAACAATAAAACCTTCTCTATCTGCAATTTTGTTGAAATTTGAATAGTCCATTATATTTTTAGCATTACTTGTATATCCGTGAAAACAAAACAGTAAAGGCATATCCTTCAATGAAGAATATTTACTGGGTACATATATTTTAAAAGTTCTTGAGGTTGAATTAATTAAAATATTTACATCTTGGAGACCAACTATGGGTTCAAGGGTGAATAGATTTATTTCAGGATTTGATACTCCAGTTAGAAAATTTTCATTATTTTCTTTACTACAACCTGAAATAAGTATGAACACTAAATATAAAAAACACCGTTTCATTATCAATAAATATATTCTATAGCAAACTTATTAATAAATAAAATCTTAAATAAAATTAATTATACTTCAACTATGAAAAAATTATTTTTTATTCTATTTCTATTTCTTATTTCTTGTTCAAAGAGCAACATAAGTTTTATAGAAAATGAACTATATGGAAAGTGGACCCTCTATAATGTCTTATGTTATTGCGTCTTTAGCTCTCAAGGTAATAACTATTATTTTTCTAATCATAACATTTTTTTTAATAATGATACAGTAACAATATCAAATGAAAAAGGAGAATATAATTTTATTGAAAAAACAGGAGTATATAATTATATTATAAATTTAAATACTATTACTATAATGAATAGATCTTATACATACAATATAAAAAACAAAAGTCTTACTCTCACCTATATAGATGTTCCTGAAATTGCAGATGATGAGGTCTCATATTATTTTAAAAAACGGGGCTAATTAATGTCATCATATTTTAATATATTTATATTAATTATAAAAAAATTAAAATGAATTCAAAAACTACTTTAACAATTTTAAGTGCCTATAACGCAATAATTGGTGCATTACTATATTTTGCAGCAACTTCAATCGCAAGTGCTTCAATGATAGGAGCTCCTGCAGAAGCTATTGAAGCTGCAACTTCATCTAATATGGGAACTGGTGCAATATTTTTAGCCTTTGGAGTTTTTACTTTCTTTGTAAGAGGTGCAGAATCATTAACAGCAAAAAACGCTCAATTAGGTTGGGGAATTGGTGGTTCTATAATTTTAATTGAGTTATTGTTGAGAATGAGTCAAAATAATAATTTCACCCCTCCTATCGCTTTTATAATTACAGGTGCAGTTTTTATTGCTTTTGCTTTTTTTGGAGCTTCTAAAACTAAATAATTTCAAGCATTTAACTCAATAAGCCTACTCAGAGAATAACATAGGTAAGCTTATTTTTTATTTAATATTATTCTCTAAAAATTAGGAGTAAATTTATTTTGATGATGAAAATCTTCTAATACTTTAACCACCTCTTCTTTACTATTTACAAGATAAAACAAGTTTAAATCGTCTTTAGAAATAACTTTTTCGACAACAAGTTTTTGTTTCATCCAATCAATTAAGCCCTTCCAAAATCCTGAATTAACGAAAATTATAGGAAATCTGTTTATTTTTCCTGTTTGAATAAGCGTTAATGCTTCAAATAATTCATCAAGTGTTCCTAAACCACCTGGAAGAACAACAAAACCCTGAGAATATTTCATAAACATAACTTTTCTAACAAAAAAATATTCAAAATTAATTAGCTTATCTTTATCTATATATTTATTTGCTTTTTGTTCAAATGGTAAGTTAATATTTAATCCAACTGATATGCCTTTTTTATTGTTAGCTCCTTTATTAGCGGCCTCCATTATTCCTGGGCCTCCTCCTGTAATAATTCCATAACCAGAGTCAATAATTTCTTCAGCAACATTAATCGCTAATTTATAGAATGGATTATTAGGCTCCGTTCTGGCTGAACCAAAAATAGAAACACAAGGCCCTATAGAACTCATTTTCTCAAAACCATTAACAAGCTCTCCCATTATTTTAAAAAGAGCCCAAGCGTCAAATGTCTTAGTGTCATTCCATTCCTTAGTTATCTTATCAGAACTTCCCATTTAATTAAAGATTATTTATATAATTGGCTATATTAAGTAAAAAATATTTATTGAATATACCTATTTAGTTGTCAATTGTTAAATTAGCGATTTAATATTATTTATGGAAAAAGATCCAAAGGATTTCTTAAGAAGAAAAACAAAATATAAAATGAAGAAATTATGGGTAAATTTTTCTATATTATTTATAATACTATTTATTCTTTTACTTCTAATAAATTTTTTAGAAAATTGATGATTTTATAAAAAAAGAACAATAAATACTTTTAAATATATAAATTTGATCTATCTGCAACCAGTTCTGAAAATTATATTTTTAGCGGATCAGACATCTCTAGTGATATATCTGGAAATGATCCAACAATGAATGTTAAAACTGGGAATACCATAAGTTTTTCCTTCAATGCTTCTGGTCATCCTTTTTACATCAAAACTGAAGGAGGAACTGGAACCGATTAATTTAAAATCAGAATGAAAAATATTTTACTAATTTCTTTTTTGTTGATTATAGTTGATTATGCAAATGCTCAACAAGTAAATGAAAATATAAAACTAGAGCCTTTAATTACTGATAGGCCTGACGCGACAGAATCTCCTAATACTATTCATGTAAAAATGATTCAATTTGAGACAGGTTCTAATTATAGCTCCGTAAATACATACAAAGGGAGTATAGAGTCCTTAGTATATAACACTAGCTTGTTAAGAATTGGAATTTTAGAAAACTTAGAATTAAGAATTGGTTATGATCTAATCAATGAAAAAAACTATTACTCATATATCTCTATGAAAAATTCTAAATCTGAAAATTACAGTAACTCTTTAAGTGGAATTAGTCCAATGCTATTTGGAGTTAAAATCTCTATTCAAGATGAATCTGAAAATAAGCCAGCTATTGGTTTTCTAGGGCATCTGTATTTACCATTTACAGCTAGCGAATATTTTAAACCAAAAACTACAGGTGCTGATTTTAGATTTTCTTTTGGTCATACCTTAAACAATTCTAAAAGCATCACCTATAATTTAGGCGCTCAATGGAGAGAAGACAAAGCATCTGTTGCATATGTTTACACTATCGCTTACGGGGTTTCTTTCTCTGAGAAATGGGGTTCTTTTATTGAAATATACGGCGACTTTCCAGAGAATAAATCTTCTAATCATTTCTGGGACGGAGGATTAACTTATCTTTTAAATAATGATTTTCAGTTAGACACATCTATCGGTTCAGGGTTAAGCAATAATCAAAAAATATATTTAAGCATTGGCTTTAGTTATAGATTTAAAACTCATTTTTTTGATTAAATTTTAAAAACTAGAAAGAATTAATATATTTGAATTGTGAAATTTTTTTCATTTTTTATATTTTTTTTAATTTACACTTCATCATTTAGTCAAACTTCAGATGAAATAAAACTTTGTTTTGCAATGCAAGGGAATAGTTTTTCATCTGATACCTCAGCAGATAAAGCATTAAATAAGATTTTATCAGTAACTGGTTTATCTAAGAGATTTGTTTTAGCTCCATGCTCTGAAATCAGTAATTGCCTTGCCATTTCTTATAAAGGAATTAGATATATACTTTTTGACAAAAAATTCATGTCGAGTATATCTTCAAAAGGAAATGACTGGGCAAACTTATCCATTTTAGCTCATGAGGTAGGCCACCATATAAATGGCCACTCTATTGATGTTCTTATGTATGCTGGAGATGAAGTTGATAGACCAAATTTAGAGGCCTCTAGACAAATGGAGTTAGAGGCAGATGAATTTTCTGGCTTTGTAATGGCTAAGCTTGGAGCGACTCTAGATCAAGCTAGCGAGGCAATGAAGATAATGTCAGTTGAGGAAGATGACACCTATTCAACTCACCCAAAAAAATCAAAAAGATTAAATGCAATTAAAAATGGATTTACCAATGCTGGAGAAATTGCTAAAGTAAAATACGAATCAAAAAATTTAGAAATTTCAGTTGAGGAAATCTTCAATATAGCCAACTTAAAACAAGCTGCTAATGATATAATTGGTGCAATAAATGAGTACTCAAAAGCAATTAAACTTAAACCTGATTATTCATTTGCATACAATAATAGAGGGTTTTTAAAGTTTAGACTTAAGGACTATGTTGGAGCTATGAATGATTACACTGAGGTTATTAAAATCGATCCTGAATATGCAACAGCATATTACAATAGAGCTTCAGCTAAGAAAAATATTGAAGACTATTACGGTGCTCTATCAGATTATAATACTGCATTAAAAATAAGACCTGACTATGCAATAGCATATAATAATAGAGGGAATATTAAATTTAATCTAAAAGACTATAGAGGCGCAATAGATGACTATACAAACGCCATTAGATTTAAAGCTAAAGGTCCGGTTAAAATTTTTACTAATAGAGGTGTCTCTAAGGAATCAATTGGAGACCTTAAAGGGGCTTGTGCTGATTGGAAAGTAGCTGCACGACTAGGTGGGAAAAATGCCCAAAAATGGGTTTTAGATCAATGTAATTAAATAAAAACTCATGAAAAAACTATTTATTTTATTTCTTATTATTACTTCAAATAATGTTTTATCACAAGAACTTGGAGATTATTATAACTCTATTGATAACAAGAAAGCAAAAGACTTAAAGTTTGGAATAAGAACACCAATTGATTTTAAAGAAAATATTTCAACTAATAATAATGTTGTTAAAAGTTGGAGTAATAACAATATTAATATTGAAGTTATAGTTGAAGATGTCGCTAAGAAGTATAAAAAAAAGACCAAAAATGATTGGTCAGAAATGTTGAAAAGTAAAAAATTTAAATTAAAAGGATTTCATTCAAATTATAAATTAATAACTGAATCAAAATATTTCTCAGTAGACAATTACCCTGGATTACTATTTATAAATGACAAACCTTTTAAACAAAATAATTCTTATGAAATATCCATTAAAGTTATAGTCGAAGGGGTATATTTTACACTTATAATGTATTCTGAAAATAAAGAAAAGCTTGACTCTTATGTGCCTTTATTTTATGAACTACTTAATTCCGTTATATTTTATGATCAGTACTCAAATGCTAATCCTGTTGTAGGAAAATGGAAAATAATTAGAGAAACTAAAGGTGGAAGTGAAAAGTAGCGTTTTTTTAAAAAAAGTTATTATTATTTTAATTCTCATTATTTTTAATTACTGTACTCCTTCAAATTCATCATATTTATTAGACTCTGAATGCATTGGAGATAAAGTAAATAAAGTTTGCACAAAGGAATATAATCCAGTTTGTGGTTGTGATAGAAAAACATATTCAACTAATTGTGTGGCTGAAACCTTTGGAATAAAATCATGGACTATTGGGAAATGTAAAAAATAATTATACTTTTTGTGTTTTAATTAAAGAATATTTTAGGTTTTCTATTATATATACACAATTTTTTTTTTTACTTTTAAGTAAAAAAATTAAATTATTAGCTTTTTATTAATAATATCGTTATATATTCCAAAAAAAACCCTTATGAAAAATATTATAAAAATATATTTATTATTATTTTTAGTTTTTGCATGCAGCAAAGATGCAGACACTACCATTGAAGATGGCCTAACGGCTCAAGTAGCAGCATTAAATGCCCAAATTATAACTTTACAATCTCAAATTGCAACTTTACAATCAACTGGTAATTCTGTTTCTACTCAATTAGCAACAGCTCAAGCTTCGCTAACAGAGGCTCAGGGTTCACTTGTTACTTCTACAGCTGATGCAGCTGATTTAGCTGAGAGATTAGCCCTTGTTAGTGCTTCATTAAATGCTGTTGATTTTACTTCTGTAAATAAAATTGATGCTGTAGGAAGTGTTCAAGATCAATCACCTGCTCAAGCTAAACAAACTATATATGGGCGTTGGAATGTTGATGGACTTTCTGCAAAATCATATGGATGTCAATTTAACTTTATTGAGTTTACCAATGATAATTACTTAATGCAAATTACTCTTGGAAATGGAGAAAAAGGAACTCTCTTTGGCGAATATGAATTAACTGAAGATGCTAATGGAAAAGTTTCTAATGTAAATCTTTTATTTGATACTGGTGCTGTTAATGTCACTGTTGGAATACTTACCAACATTATTGTTACTGCAACTTCATCAGAAAGTTTTTCAGCAACTTTTGACGTAGTGCTTACGCTACCTACAAAATATGCCGATTGTGACTCTGCTCTATCTGGAAACTATACAGCCCCAAAACAAGCTCCACTTCCAGAATGTAAAACAACAACAGCACTTAGTAATCATGGAAAAATAATTGGAGAATGGACAATGGAATCATTTTCTGCAAATTCATCAGAGGAGTCATTCTCATTAGTTGACCTTTTAACTGATATTTGTAGAGTAGAGGAGAATGATGCAGCAACTGGTCAATCTACAGACACTATAGATCCTAATTGCGCTCCAGCCTCAAAACTTGTTATAAACATTTCTACTTTTGGAACATATTCTATTACTTGGGTTGCTGCAAATGGATCTCCACTTCATGTAGAGATACAGTCTTGGAATTGGTTGAATAATGATCAAACTCTTGTTAATCTTAATCAAAATCCAGTAGGATACCAAATTGTGAAATTGAATGAGAATTCTCTGATAGTGTCCTCTCAGTGGCAAGATGAAGAGGGACAGATATCTGAAGAGATTTCATTTTCTAAGTCTGTGAATTAAATACTATTTATTAAATAAAAAACTCTGAGTTAAAACTTAGGGTTTTTTATTTTAATAAATTTTCATATAATCCAGCCACTTCAAGAGCGGCAGTAGTTCCAGAATTATTATAAATGATTTCATTTGATTTTTTTTTCTTTAATAAAACCTCCATTTTACCATCCATACATTCTTCAATCCTTGCGTCCATAAATCCAGAAATAGGAGCAACTAATTCAGTAGGTTTTTTTCTATGTAATATAATTTGTAAAACATAAGAAGGGTTTTCTAAATTCAATTGAACAGTTTTATTGTTAACACTACATTTAATTAATTTAGAAAAATTATATGTTGTAAATTCTATTAATACACCCTCTATCAAAACACCTGCTATAAAACCAATAAAAGATGAACCTAGCCATGGAATTTTAGCTACTGATGCTTTAATAGAAACACTCGAATCATTAAAGTTATTACACTGCATCCATATATATGCTTCAGGAAATGAATGACCCCAGTCTTTTTCTATATAACCCTTTCCTTGACTAAAATCAACGACTTTATTGTTTACAATCAGTTTTCCCTCAATAGTGTGATTCATACTTAAAATACCATGATAACATTCCATAAATGGAACAAACGAATATGGCCCCATAATTCCAGGAGAAAAAATTGAATTTGACCATGGTGATAAATTTTTAAAAAATAACTTTCCTGAGATATTAGAAAGATCTAATTCAATAGAATCTTTTAAAAATATATTTTTTGAAATTACTATATTATGCTTATTTGAATTAGACTTGAAGTCAATGAATTTATATTTGTAGTACTTACTAGTAAATTTTTTCCCATCTAAAACTTGAATAAATGATTGCTTTTTTCCTTTTTCGTCCATTGCAATTCCTGGTATAAAAGCAAATGCATGTTTTTGATCATTAGAAACAACTTTATAATACCATCCCTCAAAAAATTTACTTGATCTACCCCATCCATGATAAAGTGACGGATTAAACAAAGCTTTAATTCTATTTAATATCATACTCATAAGTTATGAAAAAAGCTTTTTTAAACAAGTTTAGATTAGGCATAATACACTAAATTATAGAAAAACTATTTAATCATTCCATTTCTTTTCGCTAAAGAAATAGCCGTGTCACCTTTATTATCTTTAATAGTAGCATCTGCTCCATTTTGGATTAAAAAATTAAATATTTCCTTTTTATTAAACATAGCAGAATAAATTAAAGCAGTTGCTCCCATTGTATTTTGGACATCAACATTAGCCTTGTTTTTAATTAAAATTTCAACAACATCAATAAACCCTTTAAAAGAGGCTCCCATTAAAGGAGTGTTTCCTGACAAATCTTTTTCATCAATATTGGCGTTATTATTTAGAAGAAGCTCTGTGATATTGCTATGGTTATTATAACACGATAAAATAAGAGCAGTTGAACCCCTAGAATCTTTTCGATTAATCAAATCTATGTTTAAAGATAATGCTTTAAATACCTCTTCAAGATTACCCTCTCTAATTAAATTAAAGAAATTCTCTGTAGTCATTTTTTTTTATTTATTTAAACACTTACTTTATTTACATGGACCATTATCCCAACTTTTTATACCATTTGAATTGGCATAACATTCATTAGAATATGTGGTTTTATCACAACCACATACAGGTTGATAAATTTCGATACAAACATAATCACTCAAAATTTCACCCTTACATTTACTTTCTTCAATATCAATTTTAGAGCAAGAGAATAATAGGAATAAAAGAAAAAATAATTTCATGTCAACTATTTACAATTTTTTTAAATTTAGATTTAAAATTTAATATGATGAAAAAATTAATCCAAATATTAGCAATTATAACCTTAATTTCTTTTAACAAATTAAATGCCCAACAATTTGAATACAAAATTATGACTTCAATTGAATCGGTTAAAGCTGGTAAAAAAAGCCTTGCTTCTAGATCTAGACTTATCGCTGAAGCTTACGGCGTCAATTATAAAGAAGTAACTATAGTAAGAGATAAAGGACAAGACAATAAGGGGACTAAGGAAACTAGAGGTTATATTAGAACTAAAAGTTATGAAGAAACCAAGCTTTTAAAACTATATAATGTAGGTGATATTAGATTTGAAAATATAGCTGCAAATGATGCTATTTTAGTTTCTAAAATAAATGATTTATCAAACAAAGGGTGGGAATTGGCATTTGTTTCAAGTTCAACTGAATCATATGGAGATGAATATCCTAACGGCATGGTCTATACTATATATATTTTTAAAATAAATAATTTTAGAGAATTATCTCTTAAGTTATTATCGTGAAGACTGACCTTCTATTTAATTGATGTTCTTTTTCATCACAATTCACATCGTCTTCACAGTAATTTTCTAATTTATTTTCTCCATATCCATTTTCTTCAATTCTATCAGACGATATACCTTTATTCACTAACCATGCCTTTGTTGACTTTGCTCTTCTAATTGACAGTTTAAGATTGTATGTTTCACTTGCCCTTGAATCAGTATGAGACTCAATTTTAATTCTCATTTCAGGGTTCTTAATTAACGCCACATAAACTTTATTCAACTCAACTCTTGCTTCAGAAGTAATAAAAGATTTGTCAAGATCAAAATAAATTGGATTTAATTTTAAAATACACTCTAAATCATTAGGAATACATTCTTGTGCCCAATCTAAATCAAAATCTTCAACAAGTTTATTAGAAATATTGTTTGTTGTTATTTCGTTTCTAACTGAATTATATCCAATACCATTAGAAACCTCAATTATATAACTTTTATCACATTCAAAATTATCATCAAAAAGATATTTGGCATTTGAATCTGCTTTAACTTGAGCCAAAATTTCTCCATTATTTGTTAAAAGCTTAACTGTTGCACCTGGAATTAGTTGTTTTGTATTCCCATCTCTTACAATTCCTTCAATAACATAATCACATTTATTTAATTTTACTTTATAAACTTCATCTGATTTACTTCCTAAAAAACCATTTCTATTTGAGGATATATATCCAAATTTTTTAATATTATTATAAACAAAACCAAAATCATCAAATGGACTATTAATAGGTTCAGCAAGATTTTGAGCTTTATTAGGGAACCCTCTTTTATTTAAGGTAGCTTTAAAAACATCAAAACCACCCAGCCCTATTCTTCCATCACTAGAAAAATACAATAAATCATTGTCATCAATAAAAGGAAAAGACTCTCTAAACTCTGTATTGACTTTAGGCCCTAGATTTACTGGTTCTCCAAAATTAACTTCATCATTGTTTTCAATTATATCAACATACCAAATATCTGAATAACCATAACTACCTGTCATATCAGAAGAAAAATACAATTTTTTACCGTCCTTACTCAATGCAGGATGTGCAACTGAATATTGATCACTGTTAAAAGGTAATTCTACTACATTATTCCAGAAAACCCCATCATCGCTAGTTGCTTTATAAAGTTTTAATTTTACTTCTCTATTTCTATCTGAAGAAAGCTTACCATTAATATAATTATTTCTAGTAAAATATAAAGTTTTAAGATCATTAGAAAAAGTAGCGCTAGACTCATGGAATTTAGTATTAATTTCACCTTTTAAAATTTCTGTATTTCTAAGCTGATCTAAAGTGTCTAATTCAGCAACAAATAGATCTAAAAATTTTTCACCTGACCACTCATATTCATCTTCACCTGTACCACTAGCTGTTGATGAAAAAATAACTTTGTTCTCACCATAAAAATTAGGTCCAAATTCAGAGTTTTGACTATTAATGTTAGTTTTCACTAACCTATGTCTTCTTGAATTGGAATATATTGAATCTAAATAATTAGGGTTTTGCTCAAATTCACTTTTAATTATTAAATTATTTGATTTGGCAAGATATTTTCTCATTAAATCATCTGAAATATCATAAGCGCCAACACTTTTAAAACTTAGTGAGGCTTTAAATAAGTTTTCTTCATTTATTTCTTTAGGATAATTAACTAATAATTTATTAAACCATATTACCGCTTTATCATATTGACTATTATTAAAATATGAAGTTGCTAGAAATTCAAATGACTCCTTTGATTCTTTTCCAGTCCTTAGTAATTCTAAATATTTATCTTGAGCCTCAATGTATGATTTATTTTCATAATTTTTTTTAGCGTCAAAAATATTTGCTCTAAATTTTCTCTTTCTTTTATTTTTTTTATTGAATTGAGGAATTTCAATAACCCCTAATTCATCATCTAGATTAAGATTTGCGTCAATTAACTCTCTATTTTGATTTTCAAAATTATTATTAGTGATTGTATCTTTTTTATTTATATCATTATCCGTTCCCTCTATATCTTCATATAACTGTAAAGACTGAGGATTTATGGTTTGGTCATACTCTTCTTGTTCATATAATGAAATCTGTGGATCTATAATTTGAGCATATTCATCTATTTCTTCTTCTTCTTGTTGTTGTGGATCTATAATTTGAGCATATTCATCTATTTCTTCTTCTTCTTCTTCTTGTTGTTGTTGTGGATCTATA
>Ga0114997_10001687_pt1 | contig 18101 bp, 10 predicted proteins | sample ArcticOcean_MG_C_2_FD_87045 | JGI IMG/M metagenome (GOLD analysis project Ga0114997, IMG submission 87045) | Marine microbial communities from western Arctic Ocean - ArcticOcean_MG_CB4_136 | ecosystem: Environmental > Aquatic > Marine > Oceanic | place: Arctic Ocean: Canada Basin | collected...
ATTGTTGGTATTACTGTGTTTGGTCGGCCAAAAATTCAGCGTATTGTTCGTCCGTTGGTTCCGGGCACCCTTTTTCTCGGAAGTAGTTTACGCACTCGGGTTGTTCGTAGTAACGAACGCAAGCGATGTATCTCCAGTTGTTCAGAGACATTTTCGCCTTTTTGATCAAGTATTTCAACAGCCTCTTCCTTCTCCTTCTTCTTCTTCCTTTTCTGCGCGCCGGATATCTGCTTCCCCATTATCTCACGCGTCTTCGTCTCTTCTTTTTTCTCTCGAAATCTAAAAGCCGTTTTCTCTTTTTTTTTGAAGCAGATTTGAGGAGAAAGAATGAATGTTTTTGACTCTTCATTAGATCGATTGTCTGTCGTTTGTTGTGTGCGACAACACTAAGACTGAAAACAGTAAAACCGAGTTGTGTGAGCACACGACAGAATAATCAGAGGAATCTCCAAAAGCAGAGCGTTGATACACACAACACGCAGTTAAGAGAGAAAGAGAAAGAGACCACGGACGAGGACAAACATCAATCATGTTTTTTGGTGGTGGTGGAACGCACAACCGCAACAGCACAAATACGAATACGACGACGAGTGTAGCGACGACGACGACGCAAAAAGGAGGAGGAGAAAAAGTCGTCGTCCCGAGAACGTTTAAGCTTTTGGAAGAACTGGAAGCCGGGGAGAAAGGGACCGGGGTGAACTCGCACCATTGCTCGTTAGGGTTAGCGGACGACGGTACTGTTACCTTTAACTTGTCTTCTTCTTCGTGTTTGTCTTCCAACCGGCGAGAGAGAGAGTGTAGTCTTTTCTTCTCGCGCGCGATTTCTTTTTTTCTCTCGTCATCGATCGTCTCGTGCTTTTGTGCGATTTACGCGCTAAACGCGGTATTCGATGCGTAACGAAACCCACTCATTTATGCGAACAAATTCTCTTTTTTCCTAACGTTTAACAATAAATACAATACTACTAATAATAATATTGATAACAACAGATGACAACGACGACTTGCGATATTGGAACGGTACCATCTTAGGCCCGATGCAATCGTCTTACGAAAATCGCATCTACTCTTTACGCATAGAAGCCGAGGAAGGGTACCCGATGCAACCGCCGACGGTGACATTCATAACGAAAATTAACTTACCGTCGTGCGTGGACGGGCGAACAGGGAAAGTTGATTTAGGAAAGATTGGTGTGACGAGAGGGTGGACGCCGCAGAATTCGATTAGCGACGTGTTGGGGGCAATATTCCACGCCATGGCGAGGTCGGAGAACAGAAAGTTACCGCAACCAGAGGAAGGAACGGAGTTTTGATATACACATATATATATATTATAATATATATAATCACACTAGCAGCGAGCAAGAAATTTGTAGTTAATAACAACACAATATCAACTTTTATAATAAAGCGTTTCTTTTCCTTCGTCGTCTTTCTTTCTTTCAAGCGTTGTGTTTTTTATTCTATTACATCTAAAACCTTTTCCTACTAAATGAATTCAAAATAACTCGCTATTTTCGGCCAACGCGCACGCGCCAAAGTGAATGCTCCCATCCGCTCTCTCCATGAATCCTTTAATCACCCTCTCCACGCTTTGTTTCAACAAATCTCCTTTCTCGATTTCCCCGTGGTCGATGGCGCTTTGCTTCCTCCCGTCCAGCTCGTACAATCTCCCGTCTCGCTCGACCAACGCGATGAAATGTAAATCAATCTTCGCATCGAGAGAAGGCACTTCCGTATCTCCCGCATTCACCGCTGTCGCGTGATACGACTCTAAATACGTGTCTGTTTCCACGAATTTCGCGCGTTCGTCCGGGGTCATGTCCTTCGTCTTTTCGAAAAATCTTCGAAAGTAATTTTTGTTTTCTTCGTCGTCTTCGTTTTGGTTTGTCAAAACGTCCTCTCGATTGTTCATGATCGCATGGAACACTCCGATCGTCCCGCACGCGTTTCCAACCGTCTGTTTCATGTAATACACGTTCGAAGAGACTTCATTTTTCCTTTTCCCGCTTTCAATCGCTTCTCGCTCTTCTTTTTGGTACCGTTCGGATCTGTCCGTGATTGGAAACAACAACACGACCGCTCGACAGTTCGGAGGAACCATCGCCAATAAATCGTCGTCGAAACCGAAAATGTCCGACCACGCGTACGAGGTGGAAAGACCCAACGCGTAGCTGAAATCGTTCAGAACGGATGGGTTGGATTCCAACGGGAGCCATTTCGGAGGTTTGTGTGAGGAGGACATTTTTTGTTTTCGTTGTGTGGCGTTTTGTTGCGACGGTTCGTTTTCCAGTCGGAGTTCAAATACGAGAGTATGTAGTAGTTTAAAACAATAAAACTTAAATGTATAACATAGGTAGTACAAAACGTGTTTCTTTATTATGTTCAATGGTGATTAGATTGCGACTTTGGAAGCGGTGTTGCGAACTTCTTCTTCTTGGCAGTCTTTGGCGTCGCCGCCGATGGATTTGGAATTTTCATTCAACGGCAACGACGCGTCGTTGTCGTCGCTGTCGTTTCTCTCCGTTCGGTCGTCGCTGGACGTTTGCTTCAATTCATTTTCTTCTTCATCTCGGGTCGGGTAGTGAGGCGTTTTCGGCTGCTCTCCTCTTGTATCCTCTTCTTCTTTTTCTTTTTCTTCTTCTTCTTCTTCTTCTTGAAAGAGAAGCGCGTCGAGAGGCGTCGGGTCAAGCGCGTCTGCAATGTTCGTTGCCTCTTCTGGCTTAACCGTCTTCTCGTCGTCGCCGTCGTCGCCATTATCATCCTTATCTACGATATCATCGCCACTTAACCCCAAATCGGTAATCATATCGTCGTCGACGATGACGTCGTCGTCGTCGTCGACGCCGTCTTCAACCTCGTCGGGATCGTCCAAATTTTCCTCTTCTCCGGTTTTACCGACGACGTCGTCGCCACCAACCGTCATGAACGTCGCGTTTGCAATCTGGTTGTCAAAGTCGTCGTCGTAGCCAAACATGGCAACATCTTCGGGGTTCTCTGCGTTAATTACTTCCAAATGTCTTCCAGTAGTAACCAAGAAAGATTTCAACGATTCGAGCTCTTCCAAGAGAATGACGCGTTCGCGTTCAGTCATTTGAGCCATTCTGTTCTCGCCTCCGGTGTGTTCTTGAAGTTGAAGCTGCACGCGCAAGTGCTGCGAAGCGGCTATCGCCAATGGCGCGACGCGATCTTTCAGCGCGTCGAAATGCTTACCCAAACGAGCGAGTCTCGCGGCGGAGGAGTTTCCATTCAGATCAACGCTTGCCAATAAATCCGCGTCGTTCTTGATAACTTTGTTCGTGTTAATGTTGTGCTTCGTTTTTCCTTTTTTGCTTTTGTTGTTGTGCGTTGATTTATTCTTTGCTGCTGTTGGTTTTGTTGTTGTTGTTGTCTGCTGCTCTTGTCGCTTCTTTGTCAAAGCGACGTATTTCTTTCGAATCTCTGCAAACTCTTCTTGCTTTCTCGCCACGCGTTTCTTCAACCTTTCCGTGAAGTTCTTTTCCGCAGATTCCATCGATCGTTTCACCGCGTTTTCGTATGATTTAGACGCCTTCGATTTCTTCAATACATCAAAAAAGGTGTTGTACGGTACGAGATCAGCGCGCAAACATTTAGCCGTGGAATCGTCGAAGAACGCGATCGTTCGGGTCGCGGATGATTCTTTGCCTTTACAGACGCCTGGCCACCATCCGTGACCTTTCACGCGTCCCCAAACGTGCGCACCAACTTTCGGCCAGCTCTCGGACATCTGCGCGACAATCTCAGACATTTTACCTTGCGCCGGTAACGTGACTTTACTCTTTGATTTCTTTGTTTTCGTCGTGTTATTTTTGTTTTCATCTTTTTCGTCGTCGGCGTCGCACCATTCGAGCGTATCCGCCTCGATGTCGATAAAATCCAAAACCCCTTCATTCTCTCTTTTCACCATGTCGTACTTCACGCAGTGCCTTTTCACCACTTGGTCGTAGTTTACGATCGTTCCTCGATGATATACTTGTTCGCCGATCCAAAAAACTTCAACTTTCTTGCCGATATACGCTCTCTTCGCCCTCAACTCTTCAAAGTCTATTTTGACCACAGCGGCGGCGGCGCCTGCGTTCGATTTATCCGCCGCAGCTGATTCAATTTTTCGTTTTTTAGTGTTTCCTTTGCTATTTCCTCTCTTGTTTTTCTTATTCGACGATCCCGGTCGTTCGTACGTGTTGATGCGTTCGTAGTCTTCGGTATCGTCGAACAAAATCTTTGGCTTGACGGACCTTTTCGATTTGCGAACACCATTCTCGTCGAATTCTGCGGCAACAATAGTAGGTGTTACCGTTGTTGTTGTTGTTGTTGTTGTTGTTGCTGTCGTCTTCGCCTCGGATCCGTCGCCTTCGCCTCGAAGCGTCGACGCGCTCACGAATTTCGTCTTGATGGGCAGTTCCCCAGCTTTCCTCTTTAACCTCTGTTGTTGCGAGAACTGGGTCTCGTCGATGATACTCGTCGGCGTCTTAACCGATGAAGAGAGAACGTGTGGTCCCGCCGCGGTGTTTTTTAATAGCAATTGTTGTTGTTCGTGTTGTTCTTGTTGATGATGTTGTTCCTTTTGAGCGCAAGCATCGAGAGGATTCTTCGACATTTTCACCGTCATCGTCCTCCCGTCCTCCTTCTCCAATCCGTCTTCCTTTCTTCCCATCAGTGAAGCTTTTTCTTCGTCGTCGTCGCGAGAATTCGAGCGCTGCTCCGACCTTGTGGAGTTGTTATTATTCAGCGCCGCCGCAACCATACTACGCCGAAGAGAGAGAGAAAGAGAGTCGTCTCGATGAAGACTGATGATGATGAGAGAATTACGCGGAGAGAGAATTAAGAGGTGCCTTCTCTCGAATTAGGGAAATAGTCTCTCTCTCTGAACGATGACGATCGATCAAAGCACACACGCCAATTCAATTGTGTCGTCGTCGTCGGTACTACGCGCTTTACTTTCTGCGCTCTCTCTGGAACCGTAAGAGTAGTATAACAGAGAGTGTTCTGATACGTGTACTACTTTTATACACGGAAGAGAGCGATATTACCACGAGAGAGTAATAAGGGAAGATTTATTCTTCGAGAGAGAGAAGAGACGATCACCGACACCGAGAGAGAGCACAAGAGAAGGTTTTTTTGGTTCTCTTTTCTTCCTCTCTTCTGTCAAAAAGGTGACTTCTTTGCGATGTTGTTTTTTTTTGCCTCCTCCTCTGCGTCTGCATTTTTTGTTTTTTGGCAAAAAACTCTTGCGCGTTTGTTGATTTTCTTTTCTGCATCTGGAAAACTTGTTTCTTTCCGCCTTACATGAAAGCCTCCAAAATTTTTCTCGCAAATTAATGTATGCACATAAAACATGAAACAACGATGAGTGAAGAAGAGAGATGACAACGCGTAGTACTCGTCATCGTCGTGGACTGCAGTTACTGCTCTCATCGCTGTCGTCGCACACAGAACGAAGCGCGAGGAGTCACCGCTCTTTAGCGTCGACTTCGAATTCTTCTTTGAGAAAATCATCCGCAACGACTACTACGACGACCAACAACAGCTCGTCTTCTTCATCTTCTTCCTCTTTAGTGCCTTACGCGAAAAACTTCCAAACGCAACAAGAATACGCGCGAGCGGTTGAACTTGGGAAACCTGCACCGGAAAACGCGTGGTGGTGTTACAAGTACTTCTGGGACCCGATCGTCGTCGAGAGTTTTATGACTACTAAAAATGATGTTGTTAATAATTCTAAAAAGAAGAAGAGAACAGATTACGTTTTGCGAGTGCAACGGTCGTCGTCAGGATTGGTGGGAGGCACGACGAAATACCCTAAGGAATTTGGCGCGATAAACTCGTACTTTCCTACGTTTGTGTTTAAGACATTGAGTGGGTACAGAGGACACTTACCGGCGAAAGAGTACGACGAGGAGAATCTCCTGAGTAATAATAACTTCCCGTGGATGTGGATGTGGCTGAGGCAGGCGACGTCTATGGAGTCGTGGTTCCCGACGCAAGTGCCGGTGTTGGCGCACGTCATCGGCGAAGGAGAAACGAAAAGGAAACCACCGCCGTTTAGCGGAACACCGAAGAAATTAACCAAGTATTATCAGTTGAAAGCGAAAAACACGATGGAGATGACCGTACAAGGTAATCAGTTGTTAGACTATATGAGCGCGAATAGTTTGTTGTATTACAGTTCGCAATCCGGGAACGACTGGTGGTCCAAATGGCCATTGAAGATGTCGCTGAAGAAGAGGAGACAGTTATGGTTAACCATCGTCGGGCTACCGAAAGAGGAAAGTTTGTTAATGCACGAGGGTTTACATAATCAAATGGTTAGGGACGCGAGTTTCGTGTACGCAACCGATTGGACGTTTTCGAAAAAGTTAAAGAAGACGTTTTTAGGGACAGTCGGCACAGCTTCGAGACCAGACTCGAGAGAACGCGATTTGGTTATCCGGAAGAAGGTAAAAGATAATAATAAGAAGAAGAACTCGGCGCAATGGGTATCTACGCATCAGATGAAAGAGTTGGTGGATCCGCACGTCGTCGCGCCGACGTATTTCCCGTTTCCATTTTTTAACAAAGAGGCGAGTAATAATCCGTTAGTCGTCGCCTTCGTTTTGCCGGCGAAAGCAAGAAATGAGAAAGCGGTGGAAGAGCTGTCGGACATTTTTAGATTCGCGCGAGAAACCAACGTGGACGTTGCCGTTTGTGGATTACAAGTGGAAGATAATAAGAGTATGTCGTCCCTCGACAATACTTACGATAAATGGCGATCCTTACAAAACGAAACCGTGAGGTTGACTCGAGAGGCATGCTCAATCGAGTGGGAAAATCGAATGGGCAATAAGATTATAGATCAAGAGAGAGCGTTTATTGATGCTGATTTAGATTTAGATGCGACTATAGAAGCCTTGAAAGCAGGTCAATGTACCTCGAGAAAAGCGAAAGAGAAGTTTGATGATATCGCGTGGACGTTTGCAAAAACGGACGAAGTGGGGGACAAGGAGAAGGACGGGTATCTCGGTCGCGCGATTCGTTTTTTCGTACAGCTGGGATTTGATAACAAACGCACCGACGACATGCACGAGTTTGAGAACTTTGGCACTCGAGCGAAAGTTGCCATCTTGGATACCATGAAATTTTTGAACGGGGAGATGACAGAAGGCGATATAACAAGCAGAGAAGCATCGCGAAGAGCAAAAGTCGAGACACTCTCTTCTTCAGATTTAGAAATATTCCCGCCTTTGACACAAGTAGAGGATGTTTTGCGAAGATTTAGACGTGCTTATAACGTAGCAAAAGCGAAAGAAACGGTTTCGGATTTTTTGACCTATAATTTAGTGTGGTGGGCGAGCGATTCGGTAATCCCCGTAGGAGTACTTCGATACGTCTATGAATCGAAAATTAAAAAATGTATCGATGAACTCGATCGAGCCGGTTTATCGAGGAAAGATCCGTATTTCATCAAAGTAATGGGAAATGTCGAAGCGTACGAGAAAATCATGACGTTTGAAGAACAGAATCTAGAAGACATGAAGGAAAAACTGAACGAGTTGAGATTTTTGTGCGACGACGAAGCGTCGCCTATTCTCGCGCAAGATGAGGAGGAAATCGACACTCTCATACATCGCGTGATCAAAGCGAACGAGGAAGCGAGCAAGCGATTCGCGTATTTCCAGGAGAGGGATAAGTTATCTCTCCTTCCGGAATGGAAGGACTACGTTGGTAAAGGTATTTCCTTCGCTGATATTAACTCGAGATCAAATGAGTTTACCGAACTCATGCAAATGATGGCCAGTCGATTGCAAAAGCTCAAGGATTGTAAAGAACTCTTTCGCGCGATGGATGAAAATGACCACTTTGCGTTGAAAAATAAAATCACCGAAGCGAACCTTCCGAACTCGGTGATTGAGAAAGCAATACTGCGTCAGAAAGAACTTCAAAAAGCGTATGCGCAGTATCTCAAAGATACGAGAGTGAAAAGAGGGATGAGCGCGTACATGCAACGGTACGAGGGTGAGGTAAACGCTGGGAAATCGATTTGGTACGACAGGAAAAAGGTTTCAGGCACGGGTTCACTTGGAGTTGTCGTCTATGAAGGGTATTTTGACGAGAAACATCCGACAACAGGCAAAATCAAACCGCACGATGCGGCGATTAAAAGAATCCCGCTCGATGCGGATAGCAAAAATGCGGACGAGCGAAGACAATTACTCCGAAGAGAGTTTGAGGTTCACCGAAAAATAGCATCGAGAAGAATCACTCGTTTATTCGGCGCAGAGTTAAATGTACACGAAGACGATGATGACTCAAACAAAGCCGCATACGTGGCAACGGAATTATGCGGCGAGACGCTTACATCCTGGTTAGTCAACGGCGGGTTTGCGCTCAAGAAAAAAGATACAGATTTTAAGAAAGCTCGTCAAAGCGTTCAAGAAATCCCGTGGGAGGAACGTGTTAAAGTTGTGAAGCAAATAGCCGTCGCTTTGAAGGAAATACACGCCTCTGGAGTCGCGCATAACGACATCAAGGCTGATAATTGTTTGAAAAGTAGGAATGACGAGATATTCGAAGAAGAAGGAGAAGAACCAACGAAAATCTTTAAAATTTCGGATTTTGGCCTCGCGAAAGAATTCGACGATCGCTTCCAATCGTTTGAAGGAACTCAAAGAAAGGCACAAAGTTTCACGTCGCAGTATGGCATGGGTCCTTCCACTGTAGGCACTGGAAGTATGCAAAATCCGTTGCGAAAACCCCCTGAAGAGCTCTCCTGGGACGGATCTGGGGTGGTGCAACTCACTCCGAAGAGAGACGTCTGGGATCTCGGGTGCTTGGCTTTTCAAGTGCTCACCGGGGCGTGGTCTCCTTATTCTTCGGTGGAAATCAAAGAGGACGATGTCGCCGCGATCACGAGGATGAATCACAAGAAAAGAGAAGGAAGGTACGAAAATTTGAACACTCTTTTACAAGTCGCGAATTTACCTCGGCACGTCCAAGTCGTCTCCAACTATCTGATTGGAAAAACGCTGCATCAAAATCCAAAAAAACGCCCAACTTCTGCGGAGTTCGTGTCAATGATGCAACTGTGTGATCCAGAGTTTTGTATGGAGCAGATAGAGGATGTTGCCGATAGATCCAACCCGGGCAAAGTCGGCAGAGCGAAGAGTTTAATCGGAGATCAAACCACACAAAATTTAGTCGAGAGAGCATGGGTTGGTCGAAAAGCCGACGTGAGGAGAGTGACGGATAATATCAACAACTGGAAAGATCACATCCTGTCGAGTTTATTACAAAGGTCAGAACGAAGAAGAGCGGAAGATAGTGGCAGCAGCGGTAGCAACAACGCGAGACCACTGACGAGATCCCAGAAACGGCGAGCGGCCCGAGAACGACGTCAGAAAGAGAGAGTTATTGCCCCCGATGACGCCAACGATAGCGAAGAAGATATCCAGGGAGGTAAAATGGAAACTCTAAAGGTATCTTCGGCTTCGTTAGAGTCCCTGGAAACCGAAATACCAGAGGACAAAAAGCAAGAACAACTCAGCGCCGGCGCGTACTCGAACGATTTTGCAGGTTTAGTCCTTTGCATTCGTAACATCTATACCCATCCACCCTTGGGGCACGGAGGAGAAGCGTTTCGAATTCAGCGCGAAATGAAAAGCTGGCTCTCCGCTAATGGTGCGCCGTTTGTGGAAAAACCAGGCGAAGACGAATACGTTAAACTCGAACGCCTCGTCGCGTTGTACTTTGTCACTCGTTTCCCAGACGCCGCGATTATCGCCTATCAATTGTTAAACGATAAGAAATGAGTAAACTATTATTAGCATCTATTAGAAACTATTAGTATTATTATTATACGCGTTGTTTAATTTCAGCAGAATATTTATGTAGCCCTCGCCGCGCGCGCTGCGAGGAGATGATGATATATACTACTTTTAGAATTGATTGACGATGCGCATGAATCGAATCTGGGCACTCACGCGAGTTTTCGATCCAAAGAAAGAGAATTCATCGAAAAAAGGGGAAGAAAAAAAATGGAAAAAAAAGAAATCTCCTCATTTTTTTACCCAGCAACACGCAACCACTCACTCCGCGTTGTGTTGTTGTTCTTGTTGTTGTTGCTGTTGTTGCTTTCCTATCACCACTACTACTACTGCTATTACTCGGACTAAAACGTTAAGCCCGCGCTTTGTCGCAAATGTCGCCACGCACTCACAGTGATGTCTTCGAGATATAATTTTTGAGTGCCAACAATTCTTTGCTTTTTGGGGAAACAGAAGAGAGAGAGATGATGAAGAATGTCACGACGCGAGACATTTCTCCGGCGAAAACAAACGATCAGATTGAAAGAGACATCGAAAAGGAGATGACGACAATGAACATCGTCGAGGATGTGATGTTGTCTTCGCCGCGGTTCTTCTCAGAGGAGGAGGAGGAGGAGAACGAAAATGACGACGCGAAATTTTTGATGCTGAACGTTGGTCCAGTCGGGACGAGGAGAGATTCGTTGAAAACGACGAAGCGAAGACGAAGGTCTTTAGATTTTACCGCCGCGTTGGGAGAGAATGAACAACAGCAACAACAAAAGCACGACGCAGTTGTTGCTACTCTTCCAATGCAACATCATTCCAAGAGCTTTTTAGCCTCGCTACCTCCGATTGATTCCCCGACGCTACTCAAGAAAGAGCAGAAGAAGAAACAGCTCGCCGCGGTTGCGGAGACGACGACGGCGGAGACTATTCCGTTGCACTCGTTGCACTTGCCGGACTCGTTCGTGAAATATTTACACAGGAAAGGGATCAAGAAGTTATACGATTGGCAATCGGACGTGCTAAACACCCCTGGTGTGTTAACGCACGGGCAAAATATCGTGTATTGCGCGCCCACGTCCGGTGGGAAATCCTTAGTCGCGGATATTTTGTTAGCGAGAAGATTGACGCAATACAAAGGGTGCATATGTTTGTTGGTGTTGCCATTCGTGTCCTTATGCGTGGAAAGAGCGAGAGACTTGGAGATTTTGTTGTCGAGCATACATCGATTGCGCGTGTTGCGTCACTTTGGTGGGAGTGGCGGCGGTATACCGAAATCTGGAACTGGGCAAACGTACTTGATCGTGTGCACGCCGGAGAAAGCCAACGCTCTGGTGACGAAGATGATTGAACAACACAGATTGAAAGATTTGAAGTGCGTGGTGGTCGACGAGTTACACATGGTTCAAGAACCAGGTCGAGGTGCGACTTTGGAGTGTTTGTTGACGAAGTTAGTGTACGCGACGGAAGAGAACGGGAGTGGCGCGCCTGGAGATGCCGCGAATACAAACACGGTGTTGGGCGACGTGTCGCAATACTCGTCCTCGGACGGCGGGTATTCCATCTTCTCGCCACCGTCTAAAGAAGGTGAGAATACATTGAATAACCAAAGACCGATACAGATTGTTGGCATGTCCGCGACGTTACCGAACGTAGATGCGCTGGCGGAATGGCTGGACGCGTCTTGTAGCATTAGTGACTATCGACCGGTGACGCTGGAAGTCTTCGTCAAATCGAGAAATAGTATTATCGACAGTGCGTCGGGCGAAGTCGTTCGTACGTTAGAGCAAGGAAACGATGTGGTACACGTAGGTAAACTGTGCATGGAAACGTTACAAGAAAATGGCCAGGTTCTTGTCTTTTGCGGCACGCGAGATAAATGTCGAGTACTCGCAGATCAGTTGGCGAAAATGAAATTTGTTGATGTTAATTTAGGTATCGGGAACTCGGTCGAGGCCAGAGAACAATTCGCCTACGACGCTTTACCGAGGAACGATAAAGATGTTTCGATTTCCAATATCGCCAAGTACATCATTTCAGGTATTGCGTTCCATCACGCTGGCATGCAAGTAGAAGAACGTCAAGCGATTGAAATTGCATATAAACGTGGCTTGGTTCGCATCGTATGCGCCACGTCCACGCTCGCGGCGGGCGTGAACATGCCCGCGCGAAGAGTTATCGTTCGCGACTTGCTCGTCGGTGGAACGCAAAAACTGGAACCGAGAAATCTGCAGCAAATGATCGGTCGCGCTGGAAGAGCTGGCTTAGACGATCGAGGCAGCGCTTACGTTTTCGTCAGTCAAGACGTTCCGGAGAAAGTCCTCGAGAAGAAAATCGAGGAAGTGCGCAACATGCTCGAAGGGGATTTACCCGAGTTGGAATCTGCGTTGGCACAAGCTGGCATGCGGCGCGTCATGTTGGAGGGATGTGCTTCAGGTTTAGTCCGACACGCGAGAGAAGTCAAACGCTACGCGCAGAAAACGCTATTATCCGCATTGAACGATTTCGACGATTACGTGCAATCCATCGCCGTCGAGGCGTTGAAGTGGTTGCAAGACGAAGCGTTGTTGAAATGGTGTCCGAAAACACACACGTATTCAGCCTCAAATTTAGGAAACGCCGCGGCGCAATCTGGAATGGTCAAAGTCGAATCGATTCGACGCGTCGAACAAGATTTGTTGTTAGCCAGGAAGGCTTTAGTCTTAGCCACGCCTCTGCACTTGTTGTTTCTGATTACTCCGACATTGGATTGGCGCGAAGAGGAAATCGTGCAAAAGAACGGCAAAGTCATCAAGAAGATGGTCCCGCCTAACCCGTTACCTCCATTAAATCAAAAATTCTTCATGGATTTGTACTCAAACTTAGATCCATTGCAAATGTCTGTTCTGGAAATGGTCGGTATTGATCGCACGTACGTCGAAAGTCGTTTACAACAAGGTAAAATGGACAACCCGCGAGACGAGAATCATGCGAGGCAACGACTGCTGTGCATTCGATTCATCAACGCGTTAATTTTACTCGACTTAGTCGAAGAAGTCAAAGTCGATCACATATGTAAAAAGTATTCCATCACCGGTCATACGTTGAAAAAGTTGCAGGAAGAATCGGTTCGTTTAGGATTCACCGTCTCGTCCGTGTGCGTGTACATGCGATGGCAGGATTTAGGCGATTTGGTAAATCGCGCTGCGGAACGGCTCATGGTTGGTGGCAGAGAAGATATTTTACCACTCACTTGCGTCGGAGACTGCATAGATGTGACTCGAGCGCGAGCGTTACTAGATGCGGGAATAAAATCGCCAAAAGATGTCGTCGGATTTGGAGTCAAAAGAGTGCAAAAAGCCATCAAACGTTTGAACACGGTGAAAAACTCGGCACACACGGCGAACCAGATTTTTAGAGCGTGCGAGAAATTTATCGCCGAGGAAGCGAAAGCGGCGAGAGAAGAAGCGGAACAGAGAATGCGTGAGTTGATGGAGGAGGAAGAGTTGTTTTGTTTGGAGGAGGAGAATAACACGACCAATAACACTACGACCACCACGACCACGATGCTTCTCAAAGAAGAAGAAGAAGAAGAAGAGCAAGCGGAAGACATGTGGGCGGGAGGTTGCAGAGGAGGCGTTAAAAAACGAAAAGACCACGTTTTGGTAGTAGATAAAAATGAGAACGCGAGGGATGCTTCTTCTTTCAAGCGCGCGAGAAGATATCCAACGCCGTTTACGGAGGAAGACGACGACGATTTCGATATCGACGACAAAACCCCGGGCATCGTCTTCTGCAGAGATGCGGAACAAGTCGCCGCGTTGACAAAGAAATGGCGCGAGTCCGAAAAATACGCCATTCTCTTCGAACCAAACCCATTGGAACCGTTTTCGTTGCCACCGGTTGGTATCTTCTTAGCATTTAGCGACGAGTGCGTGTACTTCATGCGCTTACGTGCAAAGTCAAGAGATGAGGCCGGCAACGAAGCGACGGAAATCGTAAACGAAACGAAAGACAAACCAGCGTGCGACGTTGCCACGGCGATTGAGATTTTGCGAGACGCTCGGTCGAAGAAAATGACGATTGATTTGAAACCGCAACTGAGAAGTTTACTCGGTGCAGAAACGTTCGAAGACCGCGAATCGAGATTGAAAAATTCAGCTCGTTCAGTAGCCCAACAACCAAACGAGCATTTCTTCGCGTTTTGTGGCGAGCGTGTTTTGGATCTTCGCATCATGGCGTGGTTATTGCGACCGGACGTGCAGACGACACCGTGCGTTTCTTCTGTAAACGCATGGGGATCTTCGCGAATGTTGCGTTCGTCTGGTGAAAGTAACAATAACAATAAGGTAGTCGTGAACATGTCATCTGCTGCGATGACCTACGAAACATCCTTGTGCGACGCCATCTTGAGAACGTTCATCGGCGACCTCTCACCCGCGCTGAACGTCTCGAAAATCGAACGCCAATCGACGTACGATCCCCGAGCAAAAATAAACAGGCACCGAAATAAACTCTCTGTGTTTCGACTAGAGCTAGCTAAAGCTGTGGCGACCATTTGGCACGTCTCGGAGACGTTTGAACACATGTGCAAGAAAAGCGACGTGTACCAGGCTTTGCGAACGTTGGAAATGCCCTTCGCACGAGCGTTGGCCGATATTGAAAATGTCGGCGTGCCGATTAATGCTGCAGCACTCCAACCACACATCGCAAAAGCTAAAGCGAGACGAGATGAGATCGAAATCATATGCATGCAATGGTATTCGCCTGAAATGCCCTCAGTGAATTTGAACTCGTCCACGGATGTGAGTATTTTACTGTTTGAAACGTTAGGTTTGACGCCGCCGGACGATGCAATAATTCCGGATTTTAACACCAAACGTTATAACGGTAACGGTAAAAATGACAAAATTAAACGCATGCAGAAGTTTAAAGTTGATGCGGAGTGTTTGAAGCAGTTGGCGCACCCAGTCGCGGCGTTGATATCCGAGCATAGGAGTTTGGGTAAGTACATAGCTACCGCCGAGGAGCTTTCATTGGTCGCATCTCGTCCCATACAAGAAGAAGACGGAGTCGATGAGGATAGCGTCGATATTTCTCGAACGAAAGACCGCATATACGCGTTCGCGAACCAAACCGATACGGAAACTGGACGAACGACGTCCGTTAATCCAAACTTGTATTCTATACCGCACGGCGCCGTTTCTGATGAGAAAGTGCCCACATCTCTGCGCTCACTCTTTGAAGCTCCACAAGGGCGGATTTTAGTCGCGTGTGATTATGCTCAGTTGGAATTGAGATTAGTCGCGCACTGTTCCGAAGACGCGACGTTGATTTCCGCGCTGAGTTCTAACCCGTTCGAAGAGGAATATGCGGATCCGTTTACGCGAATCGCCTCGAAATGGATGCGCGTGGATTACAACGCGGTGACTGACGAACAGAGGAAACAAACGAAAAATCTCGTATATGGTGTCATTTACGGTTCCGGCGTGAAATTGTTTGCAAAGAGCTTGAACGTCTCTGAGAACGAAGCGACGAAAATGCTCGATGATCTCAAAGGTACCACTTTATTTGGCGTCGAAAAATGGAAATCGCAAATCCTTGCCTTAGAAAAGACGAAAGATTCGCCGCGCGCGAGAACGTTATCGGGACGTTTCAGAGATTTACCAGAACTGAAATCCGAGAATTTCTCGCACGCTGCTACCGCGGAAAGAGTCTTCATCAACACCTTGATGCAAGGCAGCGCGGTTGACATCCTTAAAATGGCCACCATGTCCGCGCTCGAAAACTTGCGCAAGAAATCCTTGTTGAAAAAAACCGATTTAATCTTAACCATACACGACGAGTTGTTGTTTGAATGCGACGAAAATCTCGCTAAAATGGTTGGTCGAGAGACAAGGAAAGCCATGGAAGATGTCGGGAAACACTTCAATTTGAAAGTGCCTTTATTTGCGGATTTACGAATCGGTAAGACGTGGGCGGATTTGAGCAAACGAAAATAAGGTGTATGAAATGAATGCAATAGAGAACGCCGCGCGGCAAAGAATAAAACAGTGTGTAGAAATACGAAGACGACGACGAAAAGTCGTAGAGATGTATATAAGCGCGTGCGTTGTAATAATAATACCAAATCTGATGTTTACGTAGTAGGGGCGTTGTATAAAAAATACCATTTTTGCTCTCCCAAATTCTTTCGCATTACCTAATAATTATTCCCCTAGGCACGCCTCTAAAGAAAGATACACAAATGTTCGCCTCAGCGACGATATTGCCAATATTGCATCATCATCGTCAGCATCGCGGCGCGTCTTCTCGCACGAGTACTAAGACCGCAGCATTGCACGGCAGAAGAAGAAATCAACGACTCGTCGTAACCAACAACAACAATTCGATTTCGTGCGGCATTTGTGGCATCGATTTGGGCACAACGAACAGCGCCGTCGCGATAGTCACGGACTCTGGACAAACGGAAATCGTCCCGATACCGACGAACAATAACGTGGAAACGACGAGAACGATGCCATCGGTGATACATTTCACGAGTGCCGGTGAAGTTTTGACCGGGCACGATGCGGTTCCTTTTTTACGTTCCGACCCGAAAAACACGTTCGGTTCGGTGAAAAGGCTCATAGGAAGGAAATATCGGAAAGCGAAGGAGGATATGAAATCGGTGTCGTACGAGTGCTGCTTCGACGACGAGACAAAAAGAGTGGGCATAAAAGTACCGAATTTAGGAAAGGATGTTTTTTTACTTCCAGAAGAAATATCCTCGAAGGTTATCGAGCGACTCGTTCTCGAAGCCGAGCGGTATCGAGGTCTCAAGAGAGGGACGATTGAAAAAGCGGTGATTACGGTTCCTGCGTATTTTGATCAGACGCAAGTGGATGCGACCATAGATGCGGGGATGATGGCTGGCTTGAAAGTGGTGAAGACGTTGAGAGAACCGGTCGCCGCGGCTTTGGCGTACGGGGTGGACGTCATGAACCCGGACTTGGACGAAACGATTTTCGTTTTCGATTTAGGCGGCGGCACGTTCGACGTGTCGATTTTAGAAGTTGGCGGTGGAACGTTGGAGGTGTTAGCCACTGGGGGGGATTCTCGATTAGGTGGGGACGATTTAGACGTAGCCGTAGCGAAATGGATGAGTAAAGAGTGCGATAAGAAAGGGTGGATTGTTGATTTTAGAGGCGCGTTGTTAAACGCCAGGGGGACGAGAGAGAAACTGTCCGACGTGGATGTTGTGAACGTGCCTTTACCACCAGATGGGAAAGAGGTAGCGTTTACGAGACAGATGTTAGAGAAAGCTTGCACGAGCGTTTTGCGACGAATGCGACAGCCGTGCGTGGAATGCGCGGATAGCGCCGGGGTGAACTTGGAACGTCTCAGGCAAATCGAAGAGGCGAAGAACAAGAAGAAAAATAGAAACAAGATTAGCACGAGATCGGCTGGACGGCCATTTGATAGAGTGTTATTAGTTGGAGGAGCGACAAAAACGCCTTGTGTGAGAAAGTTTGTCGAAAACACATTTTCGAGGAAACCAGAGTTGGATCTAGTGGACCCGGACGAAGTCGTCGCGATTGGCGCAGCTGTGAGAGCGGGGAGTTTGTCTGGGACCATAGATAACGTAGATACGTTCAACCCGTTAGAAGCGGGACTTATTCGAGCGTTTGCTGCCGCAAAAGGGCTTAACAATACTGAATCTGGCGGCGCTGTTGGCGATTTGGAGGATGATGACGGTGAATACGATGAGTTTGTCGAAGCGTATTTGAAAGAGGACGAGGGCGAGTGGGAAGACGACGAGATCCCAGAAGACTTGGACGATTTGAAAGAGATGATAGAACAATAATAATACGAATAGAATTCTGCTTTTGTGTGTAGATGTACAATATATGGCAATAGATTGAATACGGTTACTGCTACTACACTGTATGTGTGTTCTTTATTAAGTTTTTTTACTAAACAAACTCTCTTTGAGTCTTTCCGTGATGCTCGCGCCTACGGGTTTAAGTTCTATCGTTCTAATAGTTTTTGGGTTATGAATGTCATTATTGCTATCATCTTCCTCCTCGTCGTCGTCTTCGTCGTCGTCGTTATCAATCTCTTCACTTTCATAGTCCAATGCGAGTAAATGCGCCTCGTGAACCGCTCCAAACTTGTTTTCAAAATCATCCTCGCTCGAGTTTATCTCAGCCGACGCCGATATGAACACGTCCACTCTATTCTCCGCTTTTTCAATCAAAGACCCCAACCTGTCCGGCCATTCGAACACCGACACGCTCGTATTTGAAAAAGTTTCCTCTAAATCAATCAACTGTTTCA
>Ga0114997_10001693_pt1 | contig 18076 bp, 9 predicted proteins | sample ArcticOcean_MG_C_2_FD_87045 | JGI IMG/M metagenome (GOLD analysis project Ga0114997, IMG submission 87045) | Marine microbial communities from western Arctic Ocean - ArcticOcean_MG_CB4_136 | ecosystem: Environmental > Aquatic > Marine > Oceanic | place: Arctic Ocean: Canada Basin | collected...
CGCGGCGTACCGTCTAGATACGCCGTCGCGCCGTCTAGTCACAGTGGCCATCCCACCAGGCTTAGGAGACTGAAAGTGTGAAGAACCCTCAATCGTGACGAAGACACACCAATGACGACAACCGGCCGTGACGACCCAGGGCCGGGGCCTTGCCGAAGGTGAATTTCCTCTTTTGTGTCGTCTTGCGTCGCCTCTGGCGTCCTGGGTAGACCTGGAGATACACCGCCACGCGGCCGGGGCGGGGACTGCATACCCTCGCCTCGCTGGGCCACAAACATGCCAGTGACGGAAGAGCAGAGGAGGCGCCTCCGCTACGAATCCACCCATGCTTCACCTGTTCACACCACGCGATCCTGGAGTGCTCTTCCCTTGGTGCGGGTTTTCTTGCGCTAGCACGGTGCGGATTCTCAGTGGCTGCCCCTTCGGGGTTTCCATGAGAGGCGAGTCAAAATACCCCCTATAGGGGGTATTTTGAGGGGAGCGTAGCGAGCCGCTAATGTACAAACCCGCACGTTATTGCCCTAACCCGCACGCTCCTGCCTAACCCGTACGCTACAAACCCTAAGCTGCAACATTAGCCTGGCCAGGCCAATATTGAAGTGGCACACACAAAATTGGCATTCCTAGTATATAAATAATGACTAGTAAGAAAAAACCTACTAGGGGGAGAGAGAGGAGAGGAGGAGAGGGCACGTCTCCCGTTTTTTTTTTTTTACTCAGTGAAATTCTCCTCTCTCTCCTCTCCTCCTCTCCTAATTTTTTGATTTTATTTTAAACCCGGCCTCGTTCGTGGTCTTCGCACTGGTCGGGTTCAATATGTTCTTCCGATTGGGCTTCCTCATGACGCGGGTTCGCACGCCACACGAAAAAGATAAACAAAAGAAAGAAAAGAAAGTATGCGATGTAGTAACCCCCCCGTATTTATCCCAGCGCGCGCATATACGTCTACAAAGTGCCCCCGGTGCTTATTGGACCGTTTCAAAAATATGTCTAAAAAGGCCAATCAGATTGGAATGCTAATCTCAAAGTGATTAAATTGAACTAGTAGCGGCTCCTCTCACACGAACCCCGTTGTGGTTACTCGCGGCGTGCGACGGGCGCCAGACCGGCGTGCAATACCGACACCACCACAGGGCCACGGGGAACAGATTAGCAGTAGCCGGGGGAGAGTGGCTGCATCGCGCGGTTACGTGTCCGAGCCGGTGAGGCGCATGGAAGGTCTGGATTCGAGTCAGTTTTCCAGCCCCGCCAAGAGAATGTCGTGAGACCAGCACTTTTGGCAGAGCAGGTAAGTACCCGGCTTGCCGCGGCCTGGTTTCCATCTCGGTGATGGCAGCGCTGACGTGCAAGGGAAGTAAAAACCAAGGCACCGTGACCTCGTTAACGACGGCCGACCAACCCCCGGCCGCGCCCTAGGCGGCCCTTCAGGGATTACGAAGGGCCCAGTCGCGCCCGTGGCCTCCGCTTGTTTTACGCCGGGCCGCATTCTCATCCTTGGTATCGCGGGTCGGACTGCGCTGGCTTTGTTGCGCAGATTTTGGGTTTCAGGGGCGTATGGATTCTATCGTGTTGTGGCACCGCGCGCCAAAATAGGCACTGGCAGTGTTTCCTTTGAGCACCATGGCGTAGTGTGTTTAGCCTGAGGGGCTCGGGAGAACGCGCGAGTAGCGCGCGCTACGTTTTGGGGGTGGAGGCGCGGTGTGGTTCCGGTGCACTGTCCGGTGCACTGGACTATTAAAGCGCAGGGTCTTAATACTGGAGCCTACCAATTGCGATGGGACAAATTGAGTTAGGGATACAGTACAGTGGTATCACTCGGTATCACGGCGTAGATTTCAGTGTAGAGCAAGAGGCAGGCTGGCGCAAGCAGAAATTAGTATAACATGGCCGATATGAGAGACCAAAGCAAACGTGATTTGTCGAATGAATCGAAGCGCATACACCGGCATGTTGGGGCTGTGATTAAAAGAGTTGAAACATTGGTCCAAGAAGTAGAAGAATTACGACAACAACAAGAGGCGCTCACTGCGAGGGTCGGTGTAGAAGTCATCGCTGGAAAATATGCTCTAGGACGTGTCACAGCAACTACACGCCATGTAGACCCTGTTGTGGTCTCTGCGGCGGAAGGAACGATCAAGCGACTCAGAGGAGAAGTCTTGAGGTTGGAACATCGTGCAGAGATTGGCATGGCGACTATGCAAGCGGTGCTACGGGATACAATTCCTGGCAGAACATTGCTTGAACAAGAGCAAAATGTCATCAACCAGTCCGAATTTTATGCAGTAAAAGAGCGTTTGCGAATGTGCGAAGACCAGGTTGCGGTCTTAATCGCCGTAAAGCAACAAGCTCTTGACGCAAGCAAGGTAGAGAAGTTCAATGCCTCAAAGTTGCTGACGCGGCCAAGCACCAATGTAAGTGAAAAAGACTTAATGCAGCTGGAGGCGGGATTGCAGACTAGACTTATGAGTCTGATTCAGAAAGTATCATCAGGCATGGCATGGACTGTGGAGCAACTAGCAGCAAAGCTGAACGAGCTACAGAAAAGTATTGAGTTAGAAGGGGTAGCAAGGGTGAAAGTTGAGGAATCAATCACGGGTGTCATCGAAAAGGCTGTGTGTGGTGTCGCAAAAGCCACCAACCACGAGATTGTGTGCTGTATGAATAAAATGAGACAACTCGATGTAAAACTCAGCGCATTTGATGCGTCCATTCTAGGTAAGGTAGAAAAGAGATGCTTGCGCCTCGAGGAAAACCTGGCGACTGTCATCACAGATTGTAAGAAAAGCATAGGAATCCTTAGGGGCGAAATGACACAGACCACGCACTCAATTCTTGATGAGCTAGTGCGGGGGAGAGATGCGCGCGAGCTTGCTATTGAACGTAGCCTAAGTAAAACAAATCAGCAGTTCAACTCTTTCAGTGAAATTCAGGGCACTGCGAGCAGAATGGCGCACGAAGTGCAGCACATTGCGATCATCAGGCTTTTGGTGAAGCATCTTAATACACAGAATCAGCAACATGAAGAGACTCTTTCCAATACTATCACATCCCTCCGCAACAAAATTGATAGGGAATTGGTAAAAATTAACTCGAAATGCACCGAGTCCTTTGAGGAAGCTGAGAAACGTGCAAGATGCATCACGAACGAACTAAGGAGCAAACAGGATGAAATCGAAGTGAGGCTGGTTCTTGCAGACATGGTCATGCATTTGGTTGAGACTGAGTCGGGAGAAAACCTAGATACATTTATGACGGGGTGCATCGCCAAAGATGCCGTCCACATGCAATCGGGAAAACGGCAATTTCAGACTATGGAGGCAGTCCTTGTTGCCAAAGCTGCAGACATGCGAAATGCTGACAGGGCTGAGGCCAGTCTATGGTTCAAGCAGCAGAAAAATGCCAACAAGATGATTCTCAATCAAGTCAAAGGCAACAGGCGTAATTTTCAGCAGGCTACAGTTGACTTAGAGGATAAATATACTACCATATACCGGGCGACTGTCGAACTAGCAGCTCGTATTGAGTCTAATAACGTTTCTCAATGTCTGGTAGAGACCATAGTTGAGCGTGAGAGGCAAGCACAAGCTACAAAGATGACTCTCGCAATTAGCGCTTTCAGTTTGAAACTCAAAACTCTCGAGGTTAATCTGGACAGCAAGCTCATCAATCGAATTTCCATCGTAGAGGAGGTTGTGTCTAAAGTGGCGTCAGATTGGGAAATAGCCGTTCAAGCAGCAGTCACGGCCTTTCGACCATCGGGACGTCACAGAACACCTGAGTTTGTCCGTTGTGTGTTTCCCTAGTAACTAGGAGAAGGGAGGGGATGCCAGATTTTGACGGTCCAGAACGCAAAATACTTCTGGTACGTAGCCCACAATACGGCTTTCATAGTCTAAGGTCCCTTACGTCCATTCCCAGCTTTTGATCAAGAAGTGGGGGCAAAAAAGTCGATATCTAACGACTTTAGTGGCCCGCGAACGTTGTGCCGCGTCACGCGATGCTTCTGACACTCCACCGAGCTTAACGGCCGCCCTTGAACATCCGGCCCACGCCGTTTGTACTCGAGGGCTCCTCAGAAGACCAAATTACCAGCGTGGGGGCGAATTTCGTTTTAGTTTGCGGCCGCGTTCCGCCTCGACAGTGGCGCGTAGTAAACTAACCCTGCTCCCCAGGGACCCTTCAAAAGAATTTGACAGGGAGGCTACTGCTGACTACCCTCGAACGACTGGCCTCCAGGGGGGGAATGGCCCTTCACCGTGACTGTTACGGTGCCAGTGGACCGCACTAGCGACGGCGCCATGCCGCGGCGTCCGTATTTGATTTGCCGCCCTCCCCCTGGTTTGCCTCCGTCTGAACGGCCCGGAATGTCCCTTTTCCCCAGCGGACAGCAACACTACTCTGCTATCGCAACATTGCAGGCTCGTACAAAGAAGCGTTTTATCTCACCGCCCCCTGACTGAGGGAATCCTGACTCAGGGAATCTTATTATACGGAACCTTTTTTAGAGCGTCGCGCGAATTAACAAGATAATCCAGGCTCCTGAGCCACTACGTTACATGACTTAGCGAGTGCCACTGTGACTTGGACGGTGTATGGCTCGGATGCTTTTCACATCGCTATCATGATTTTGTGACTAACTCGATGCTCTGCTTGGGTATCCTGACTGAACAGGAGGAGACTTTTAGGAGCTTGTGGCTCCCTCTACCGTGACCTAGATCTTCAAGTTTCTTCATATCAAGTTTTCGTGCATATTCGGGTTGTCCAAGTCACCGACGGGCGGACGGATAGCCATCCGACAAGCCAAGGCGGGTCACTGCTTGCAAAGTCGCCGGCCTCCGCCTGCTCGGGAGCGAAGCCTCAGACCATACTGTCTCGTTTCTCGGGGTGGAGGAGGTGGTCTAAAGGGGTGGAACAACCACCCCTAGAACCACCCTTAGGACCACCCCAACACCCAATCCAAATAGACACAATGAGGTGCGCTCGGGGTCCGTACTAGTGGGGCTAGCAACAATAAGCAGTCACACACACTCACGACTTTTTGGTGCGCCGCATCTATGAGGGGCTCGTGTCGAAGACGGGCCCCGGCTCGGGTCATCGAGGAACGGGGCGTTATACTTGGAACGCCCCGCGAACACCGCGAAGTGGCCCGGCCCCCTAAAGAAAGGGGCCGCGAAGAAGCTCGTTGGAAAAATTCTGGGGGCACGTCAATCGGCCGAGTTTGACCACGGCGCCGCTCACTTGTCAACTCTTCGGAATATGAAGGTCTGGGTGGATAAGGCCCGGTTCGGACTGCCGGAATACCTTACGCGTTCGTGCCCGTGCTCACTCCGCGAGGGACGGAGGCTCAAAACTAAATTCCAGATAGGATGCCACCCGCTCCGGAGTAGTGCGACTCGTATGGGGCGTGTCCGTAATGCGACATGCCCCTGCTGTGACACCGGCGATTCGGAGACGATCCACCACGCGTTGTTTGAATGCAGGGCACTGGCATTCTCCGACGAACGCGATGCGTTCTTGGCTGCGTTATGTTCTATTTGCCCCGATACACGACGTTTACCCGATGAAAATCGCATGCGCTTTCTCTTGGGAGACGCCTTACCACGGGAAATTGTCTGTACCGCTTTCTTATCGCTTTTTCGACGCTCCGGTTTGGTCACCGTGCCAGTGACGGTATCCTGACCAGGACTGAGCAGGGAGAAGGCCCTTAGGAGCTTTTATCTTTTATTAGGCCTCCCTCAATTTATTTATTATTATCATTATTATTAGAGAGCCTATCAGCCTAGGGAGTACCTATTTTAGGGGTACTCCCCATGTTAAATAAACTCGTACTAGTACTCCCCATGTTAAATAAACTCGTACTAGTACTCCCCGTATTGATAAATTCTCTTCTTCTTCTTCTTCTTCTTCTTCTTCTTCTTCTTCTTCTTCTTCTTATTATCATCATCATCATCATCATCATCATCATCATCATCATCATCATCAACACCAATGACTCATCATCCAGGCGCGTAAATGGCATTGTGGCGAGCAACGCCCGTCCTAGGTGGCCAACAGCCGTTTGCTAGCACGATTTCGGCGCGTGAGGGGCCGTTTAAGATCACCGATTACCTTACCCGTCCCGCGCTAAAAGAATGAGCTATCTTGACTAGATCGTCGAGTTGTACCGCGAGCCCACTCACACAATGGCGCATACGCTCGCGATCTACCGAAATGCCACTGGGTGCGACGGGCGTAGATGCCGGTGTGGCGAGATCGAGCGCAGGCGTCAACGGCAGATAGCACCGCTTCAGCGGTTTGGCTGCCTCTGAGTACCGTTTTTCTGCGCCACGCGCCTCTTCAGATGCCCTCGTTCGTGCTACCCGGTGCTGCTTAATGCGGATGTGGTTACAAACGTAACAAAATAGTGTCATAGAGGGTTCTCCACATGCGGCGGCGGTCGGCTCCACCCACCCCTTTGGCCTGGGTGGGTCGCCCGCCGCATGTGGCAGCCTGGCCTCGTCGCCGACTCCTTACAGACGGTTTTGCTTTTATTGCGGTCCGACTTACAAAAACTGCCACTGGCAGTCACCGTGACGGTGTCACTGACAGCCGCCGCAGCACTCAGACTGGCAGTCCTCCATGTCATAGCCCCATATAAGTCTCTACCAGCCGACAGAGGCATGAAGCCCCAAACGGCCACGCCAGAGGGCTCGAGGGAGTTGCCCGTCTCACCGCAGACTTTGAATACGATGATATGTATCATTAGGTACCACCTAGGTAGTACTAGTTTTATAACTTGAATAACATATAGCTGGCTGCGAAGATATATCTTTAGCTTAGTTTACAGCGCCCGTGTCGAGCAGTCAAGATGGCAACGATCGCGACTCAGAAGCGAATGAACCTGGAAATGAATGCGCTGCAGCTGAAGTCTGATTGGCATACACGACAGGTTGATACCACGAAACCTATTTTAAAAACCCTAATCAAGAGCATGTAGATGATCATTGAGCGAAAACGATTCAACGATTTAGAAGGCGCACTACGAAAAGCAGACGAACAGATCACACATTTTCGTCTGTCTACGAAAAATACGGCTGTCGATTTATTGAATCAACACAGATTTACTTTGAGGCCAGCCAAAGCTCGAACAGACGGTATTGATCCTTCCAAGCTGGCGGAGATCTCCAGGAAAAAATTAATATCTTCGTTTGAGCATCGCCTGAACCATATGCACATAAGGTTATCGCAATCAGAGAACTACAATGAAAAGCTAAAATTGCAGATAAACTCTGTGCGGAGGCATCGTGTGTCATCTGGCAAGTCTCGTGTCAAAATCGAGCAATCGATCCGAGAGGTCAACTATCGCGTCGAGAAAGTGCTAGAACGAAGCTATGCGATATCTGAAACACGTGACACGGTTGTCAAGCAATTGCGTGAGCTACATCGATCACAGGCAGAAGATCGGGCAACTTTCTCCAAGCAAATGAAATCTTTGTCTGAATTTATTGACCAGCAAAACCGCGAGTTTGAAGAGTCTATGGCGACAGCAGCAACATCATCAGTGACGCACAACAATGCCCTAGGAGAGGGATCCTTAACGCGAGGGTTGATGACGATCGAAGAGGAAACAAAGAAGGCAGGGCTTGTTGAAGAGCTCGCGAAGCAGATCGTAAACGAAAAAGATGTCATGCAACATACCAAAGATAAAATATTCCTCTATCGAACTTCGTTCACTGAGCTTAAGCGTGTTAGTGGAATCAATGCGCTTGGGGAGATTGTCCGCAAGTACGTTAAATCAGAGGAAGAGACGTTCTCGCTTTTTAACTATGTCCAGGCTCAGAACCAGGAGACCGACTGGACTCTAAAACGACGTGCAAGATTAGAAGCAGAGATATGCACATATGAAGATAAGTTAAGTGAGGAAGAGACACAGCGCGCAGATGCGATGGCCGATTTGCAGGGTAAGTGGCGAAGCGCAAAAGAAAATGCAGATGAGTGCAAATACGCTGTGCTAGAGGCACAGCGCGCCCTCGAGCAAATTGCAAGAAGGATTCAGTCTTTTTTTTTCAAAATACAGTGTGACCAGCTTGTTGCAATTGCACATGACGCCAGTGGAAATAAGGACGGACAAAGAGTCAATCGGTCGGGTAGAAGTCTTGCTCTTCTACCTGGCCGAGGAGTCACCAAATCTAACATCTTGGCTTATGCTGAGCTCATCGAACAGCGCGCGTTTGAAATCATGTCAGACTACAACCGTCGAATCAATAATCGAGAAAAATGTGCCACGGGACATACTCTGGACCCCAGTCGTAGCCTGACAACGGCTATCAGTCAGGACTACATTCATCCACCTGGCATCGAGGAGGATGAAAACGATTTGGCAAAAGATGCCGACGCCCGGCCTGTTGGTTTAGAGGAAATACGCCGCCGCACAGCGGAAAGAATATCCCAAAACAAGAGATATACGAAAGATAAAATGGCCTTGGTATGTGTATAGTGCTTATTTGATATGGGGACCTGTATGTCGGGTGTTTGCAGAGGTCGCATCCTAATTCGCACATCTTGCTCTAGGCGACTTGGTATGAGAGCTAGGCGCAAGGCCCTTGAGGGCCGCCCAGCTCTACTAGTACTTCTCGGTGGCCCTCAGTCCGGAAAGTGGTGGACTACGAGACTTGCACTGAGTACTCAGCCAACTGCTATTGCTCAAATCGTAGACTCACATCGGCAATGGGGTAGGTAGCAAGAGGTCTTTGGCAGCCGCAGTAAAGAGTCTAAAGACTCCCTCTGTATCCGGCGTACTACCCGCCGCCGCTGAGTAAGAGCAATAACAATAATAAATAAAATTAGTTTGTGGTTGGCCTGCCAGTGCCCGTCCCGGGCCACTGGCAGTGTGGTAGAGCCGCAGCCTGGGGCCTAGCAGAGCATGAGCCAAGTTCAGCGGCTTCAGCCTCCGACTTCCAATAACCTGACTCTCCAAGGCAGCTAGTACCCAGGGTATGATTCCTCCCTTGCGTAACGAACCCCGCCTTCAAGCAGGGTGCGACGCAAGGCCTTCTGGTAAGTGTTTGGTAGTAAGTGATTCGGCCCGGTTCTAAGTATTTGGGGTAAGTGTTTGGGCGAAATTCTAAGTGGTTAGGCGGGTTAAAAACAAGTAGTATTGTGGCTCACTGAGGTTGTAGGGGTTACGCCTGAGATATAAAGAGGCTTGATACCCCGGCTTTTGTTATGAGGCTGATCTGTGTGGTTCAAGGGAGCTTCACACGAGACGCACTGCCCAGAAAATTTGAGAGGATGCTTTTTGGGAAATTCCAGAAGTGGCACGAGCTTAGGCTCCCTTGACACAATAGCACCAAAATTGTTGTTTAAGGTTCTTTCCAGCATTCTGCTTCCTGCATCAAGACTCTGTTCAAGATCCCAAAATGAAGTTTTCTTGGCAAGTAAGTCAAGCATTTCAGCTCGTTTTGGACGGGTGTCTAGCTCATGCTTAAAATTCATAATTTCATTGGCACTCATTGTATCATCAACTTCTTGCGAAGCAATCTGGGAAAGAATTTGAGCTAGGTCTCCCCTGTCTGCCTTTGTCATGCGCATTTCATTCAGGGCGCGTTGCAACTGGGACGTTTCTCGACGGACATCATCGTCATCAGTTTCTGTGGCATGTAACGCTGATTGTAGGTACACCAATATCTCAACAAATCTGGCTTCAACCTTGACGTCCACATCTTCATAAGAAACTTTGTACTTGAGCTGATTCAGAATATCTATAAGCTGTTTTTCTGCTTCATTGATTGCGGCCAACATAGATGGTAAATGGCACTCTGCATCTGCATCGATTTTTGCCTGAACTCCTTCTAGCTGCAATGAATGGGAGCTAACGGTAGTTTCAATTTCTATTGAGGCTTTACTACTGATGGCTATAGCGTGGTCTTGCAACATCTTGCGCTGACACTCAACATCGGCCTCGTGGATTTCTAGTTGGTCCCGGAAGCTCACTAACAAGTGAGTCAACTGGGAGCCTCTGTCGTCTATGTTCTCAGACAGGCCAGCTTGTAGTTCGGTCGGTAGTGTCACGTTCTGTGCAGGAACCAACAAGTTCTCTTTTAGCTTGGCTACACGGGCTTGTAAATGTGATACCGCTTCTTCAACGGTCCCCAAACGTATGTCCACTTTGGATAGGGACGTCTGGGTTCCTTCGAAATGCCGTGTAAACCGTGCGTCCATGTCATTTGCCAACTTCTGAAGCGCGATGATTTGCCCGTCTTGACTGCATACTTTGTGCTCTAGATTCTTGAGAGTTGAGAGCCTGTCTTGCAATAATGAGGTTTGATGCTTAGCATCAATCAATTGATGTCTCGTCCCAGCAAGCTCTTCGGATTGCTTCCTGATGCTTTGCTCAGCCGCAGCTAAGAATTCACGCAACTGTCTCATCTCGTGGCGGGCTGATTCAAGCGACTCGTCGTGTCGATCAATAGTTTCTTGGGTGGCACTTAGGATAGTGTTGTGTCCTCTTAGAGTCTCCAAAAGAGTCTCTTCTGCCACGTAGGGCATGCTGTGCTTTGTTGCTCCTACCATGTCGACGTGTGAGCTCTCGATATCAAGCTTCATTTGCTTTAAAATCCCCACGGGCATAGACTGGCGACTTGCGACGTCAGAAAGCGATGTTTCAAGGCTAACTGGTTCAAGGTCAGCTGAGTCCATCATCGCGTTGTCGCGATTGATATATAAGACAATACCGCCGCGGGTAGCACTAGGACCCCCCCGGGCGTCACCCTAGTACTACCTTTGGCACCTAGTAATTAATTTTACTATCTCCTAGTGGCCGCAGCGGCGTGGGCCAGGACACTAGAAACCGCCTACCGGAGTAATTACCACTTGGGACCTCGCTGATGACCCAGCGGCTGGGCCTGAGGCCGCTACGGAGGTCCAAACCGCGACACTGGCAGCACCGTCATTCCGTCGAGCACAACTTGAATTCAGGCGGTCACGTTTTTTTTACTTGAAATGCCCCCTCCGAGTCCCATACTCTACCTACGCGCTTCGGAACTACCCGTGGGTATTTGTAGCTGCAACTTCAATCACGTCCGAGGGGTCATAATAGCACCTCCTTACGGCCGTGCCCTTGCTGTGTGGGTGTGCCACTGGCAGTGAATCACCGGGCGCTAGGCCGATTTGTCCAGGCGGGTGCCCCCCCCCCTCAAAAGCTAAGTGTTTTGTTGGTGTTTCGAGGCCGATTGAAAGTGTCATCGAGCCCTCCGGGGGGCGGAGTAAACGTTTCGTAGGTTTGTTAGGACGGTCGTCTCTGCGCGTGTACAATGTCATATGCGTGAGAAGTATCCGAGTCCACCTACGAACTTTTAAGTATGCGCTGAAACAAATGTCTGGGACAAACATTTAGCGTAACAAATCTAGTTTAATGCGTAAAGTTTACGTACTTGTAGCTTTAATATATTTCAGCGCGACTACGTCGACGCGGCTGCCGCGGAAATTGACAACCGATCCGCCATGCATAGGGTTTTCTTGCAACGGCGAGGTGCCTAGGAATCAGAATCCTTTTCCTTTCCCCCCATGCTCGCAGGAATGTCCTGACCACGAAGGGCAGTCCCGGAGAAGAACTGGGTCGGCTGGTGGGAATGTATTTGTGACTATTGTGGAAGCACAAAACCTAAACGATCGGGATGGTAAGACAACTCCTGATGCAGGCATTGCAAAATGGAGTGATGCTTATGTCCGCGTTCAGGTCGGTATACCCGGTTTTTGGTCGACCAGGGAAACTAGTAGAATTGGGAACGAGAATAAATATTGGTTGGGCAAGAAATTGTCTATGGGATGGCATCGTTCAGGTGAGGCACTGGTGTTCTTTCAGGTGCTGGACTACGACACTGGCCTAGAACTAGTAGATGGTGGCGATGATTTACTGGGGGCGGGATCTTTTTGGCTTCCTTTCTGCTCAAGCCTCGCTGTAGAGTACAATCACTCAGTTTGTGATGAGAGGGGCTGTGTAGAAAACGACATGCCCTGGGTTCTACAGCGCCGAAAGCTCTGTCGCGAAGAAGCCTGGATTCGCTTAAGTGCAAACGCATCAGCAGCCATTCGCGTAATTATTGAAATTGTGCCATTTCAGGTTCATGTAGTTGAAGGAGAAGACCGCCTGTCCACGACACTGTTTGTAAATCAAAGAAACGGTGGCAGATTAAATAGTACAACATCCCCTCTTGATGCAGGCGGTGCTCTTTTGTTGCAGACAACAAGCCATGTGAGCCCGTCTATAAATGCTCAGCTGGCTCTAAATGGACAGCTGGCTATATATGCAGAGCTTTCTATAAACGCAGAGGCCACGCTGACTCTCTGTCGCCCGACTAGCTGCCACAGGCTTCCAGATTGGCTTCGGGAATGGGAGTACGTTCTATCGATCCCAATTATGCAAGAGGAACAAAGCCTAGGCTACTCTTGTTGCCAACACGACTTTGACCCAGCTGCCCGCGACCAATATGGTATTATAACACAAAATATAATAAATCTTGGATGGCCAGAGTGCGAAATGGACTACTTTGTTGTTTTTGAACCGCACTTTGGCACGGGTGCTAAAGGGCACCGATGGCAAAATCGTTTCAAATGTATTGCGCTTCTTGTCAGGCTGATACAACTTGGAACTCCACTCCTTATTTATTTGTCAGGCGCTCTTAGATTATTGTCGAAGTGTAAGTTTCGACTTCACCGTTTGGGCGCACACATGCTCACGCCCAAGAAAGAAGGCGGGAAATTTACAGGGGCAGCAATATCAACCAGTTTATTTCAAAGCGAGGGCATTTCGATGAACAATGGCGAGTTTCGCCACAACTACTACTGGGCAACACGCTGCGCATTAAACATGCTTGCAGTGCCCTGGATTGTCTTCTGGACTACTGGCATCATTATTACCATGACCGTGCGACCGCCACACGTAGGAATTTTCATAATTTTGATTGGCACTGCCATTCAGTCGCTTGCATTTGCTCTCGCTCTTTGGAAACTTGAGCGATGGCGTCTCACGCGATCTAGCTTGAATGCTTTAGTGTGTAGTATGACATGTTCCTTTTGCTTTCTAATTGTTATTGTTGTGTTCGGTCCTTCACTAGCAAGCTATGATAATTATGTAAAACAAAAGATTGACTTCCTCTCATTCGCAACAGTCTTGCTCACGTTGGGGCTCATTCCTTTCACTCTGGAAGTCATGGAATTCAATGCAGATATCTGTCGCGCAAAAAGTGCACTCGTGCATGCACTTAAGTATGCGGCAACACTTATTAAATCGAAGCACCCCGATGGTGTAAACCAAGACTACTGGCTAATGAAGGAATGCTATAGTGCTTCATCTTCTTCGCCTTATTTTGATTTCGTACCTGATATTGCAGGACATCTCTGCGGGTTCAGCAATTGTTTGAATTCAAGAGAGATGGCTGCGGTGCGTTGTGCATTACTCCGCACAGTATCTCGATTAGTGTTCCTTGTACTTGTTGTTGGTGCTTTCATGTTGACTCCAAAAGGATACCTAGCACTAGTTTATACCCTCTTTCTTAGTTTGACTGACGCCGTCCATTCTAATCTTAACCTTAATTGTGCCTGCTGGTCACCGAGTAAAACAGTTTATCTCATGATTGCTTCACGTGCAATTGTCGTCCTCATAGACACACGATTTTGGATTCTTGGTCTATCTATGGTGTACTGTGTATATGGAATATCTCTACTATGCAATATTGTGAACAAGCGCCTGCCGTACATTGATCATCTAGAGGCCTGTAGTATGATTTTCCTTGCGACAAGAAGCAAGAAGCAGAAAGTTGTCTACTCGTCCTCCTTTGATGTAGCTAGTACGCCAGAGGGTGCTTTGTTGGTGTTGACAGCAACGCTGTTTGTTATCACTCTGGTTGCCGAGTACGCAAACCCATCTGGACTGTCTTTGCCCCACATGCGCTTTAGTAATCATGCAGAGCTCCCTACTCGCGTTATACCAATTGTGGTCTGGCTCTTTGTTGCATTTGCTGGTTCAGTACATGGTTACATCCGAGCAGCCTACCTTGATACTCAAAGTCTGTTGATGGGTGGTGCAGCTATGGCATATGTTGTCACTCCATCATTCAACTTACCCAAAATATTGGCAAGTCTTGCGTATCTATGTCTCATTGCAATGGGCTTACTGTTATGGGGGGCTTCGGAGGCGCCTGCGGCCCTTGCTGTTTGTGCCATCGGTCCACTATGTGCCATCAGCTTTGTACGTACCTTTTCAATTTGGCTAGCCAATGATTGTGAGGTCATCACCTGGCCACCTGTCACTGGATACGTTCCCAAAGTAGATGACTCCGAGTCAAAACTTGCATTTGAAGTACTACAGGTAATGATGAACAAACCTCAGAAGCGATCGGAGGGCGTCAAAACTTTAAGAACTCTTCATATGCCGCATGTCGTACGAGTCGGAACTGAGAATCAACCAGCAGAGGATACTGTTCAAATGCCGGTTCTTCCGCCAAAATCCATCATTAAGCAGCGTGCATTCTCATTAAGGCGGCTGTACTCTCTCCCTGCTGCTACATTGCCTCAACGGCGAAAAGTTGTTGAACTTGGCTTGCATGCATGTCGTGTCACTAAACTAAAACGGAGCCTCAACGATGATTCTCACAAACGCAAGGAATGTAAATCATTACCTAATCTCACCTTGATAGAAATTTGTACTCACTGCACTGGGCTTATATGTAAAAGTATGACCAATGAACCTTACGCTTGGCAAACAGCAGACCAGGATTGGTTTGAGATCCCGTTGTGGGAGGCAATTCTGACTGGTTGCCTCCTCCCAGATGAATACATGACTGTGATTTGTGTCGTGCTTGTACCTCTCCTAGTAATGGTTCTAGGCGGTCTCCTTTCACATCTTGCGTACCCTCCGTACGCTGGTCATCTTCTCTGGACTGTGAGCACGTTTCTGTTTCTAACTATGTTTCCCATAATAAAATGGTTCAAAACCTACGAAGCTGAATGGAACACGATTGTCGCCAGCTTGGTCGGATATTTGCTGTTTGTCGGTACATTAGGGTGGGCATACAAAGCCTGGTTAGACGCGCGAATTGACGTTGTTGAAGCAGTGTGGCTTATTGATGCCCTCATCCTGTATCCCGTGGGCCTATATAAGCTCTGTCAAGTAATGGCTTGGGTTGACAACGGCTACAAAGATCAAGGTTTACTCTGGGGCAATCCAAAATTGAACGACTCACGCAACAGGAAATCTGACTCAGGAAATTTTAGTGTGTCACCTATATTCTACAGACTATACTTGGGTTTGGTGCAGATAGCGAATCACTTACTAGTTGTTTTCATATGGGCCCAAATCTATCTCTGGAGCTCACCAGTGAATGCACTAGCCTGCTGCTTCACTTTACTATTGTTTGTGGGCACATCATACTTTATATGCACATGGGCAGAGAACGCGTTTTATCTACCGCCAAATCTGTTGCACTCATCAGATATTGTGATCGGCAGTGGTTCTATTGTAATGATTTTGTGTGTTGCTGTTGTCACTGGTTCATCATCTATACTGATCCTCTCTTTTTTTTTCGTGCTACAGCTGTGCAAATGCATTATAAAGATAATGGACCTGGTCCACCTGGACACAGATCGAGTATATTGGTTTGCTCCCACTCTCTTTCCGGTATACTCATATTCAGCACAGAATGGTACCCTAGTAGATGAAACGCAGCTTACTGTCCACTGTGTCATGTTTTGTGGAATAGGGTTGTGTTGGACTGCAGTCCTAGCTTGCTTCAGCCAATGTATTTCTCTTGGGACCACTCTTTTCTTTTTTTTCATTTCGCTGGTTGTTTCAGTCTTTACCAATGTCTGCTCACAAGTGCCCCTGAAAATGGGCGTCGTCGCCTCGTATCCTTCCTCAGGAATTTTTGTAGATGCCGCCCTAGCGACGTTGCGTAGATATGAGGGGGATATTCGCGCAGAGACATCAAAATTTGAAGTTCATTGTGATGAATGGGATGGTCCTGAAGGTCAACATGACGTCAATCACCATGAAAGCAATTCCCAACGACACAGCAATCCAAAGCTGACAGAGAGTAAACCAATCAGCACAGGCGACTCTGATTTCAGGTCATCGGCGCAGGCAATAGCGATGAGGATCGATGCCGCAGAATGTGCGTTGAGGCTAGTTACCCTAGGCAATGAACAGCAGCCGATATGGCGTGCAGATGCCATTTACACCGACCGTGATGCTCTCGCAGAAACATGCGCATCTCGTGGCCCTTTTGGCTACATTGGATCTGTGGCTTGGATATTCTACGGCTTCGAGTTGAAGACTTTGTGCAGTTGCCTCAGAGATTTTGATAAGGAGGGGCAAAGAGTCCTCGCACAAGATACGGTGGAAATGGAGGCTATGCAGGCGATTCTTTATCTTCTCGAGCTTGATGCCTCTTTCTGCAATCATTTTACAGGTGAGCTCAAGGCCCTGGCCCACTTTCACTTCCTTGTGATAACATCCAACGACGCTCATTTGACACACAAGCAAATTACTTTCAAAAAGTTTGTGCGTGAGAGTCGTTTCAAATTGATTTCTAATGGAATTTTACCACCAAACAAAGTGCTTCAAGCGCCCGACTCCACGATGCTCAACATGCGGCTTGCTGCATCGTGGCTTCAGTCTCTTGGCCATGATCAACGTGAGCGTTTCTACTTGCTACAAGATAATTTTACTGTAGAACAGATAGATCATGAATTGAAAGTAGATCAGCAAGACCGTGATGAAATTGTGGCTGCGCGTGCACTTTCCCAAATGCGTGCCCACCGTGAGCAAGAGAATGCCGCCAAGAGAATAAGTGCTTGCTTAGTTCGGCGTTCTAAGCGCACCTTAAATTGGCTGGCATCTCTGAGACCAGAGGATAAAAAACGCTTTATGAATGTACTTCAACGGCAATGGGAAAGCAACATGCACCCTACGATTGAAACCGGAGATGAGCCCATGCGCAAGTCTTATCAGCTGCACGTGCTTCTGAATAACGACGAGACATTGGGAAATTGCCGTGAGCGCCTTGCGGAGCTCGAGGCAGGTGAATCAGACTGTTATCCTTCAAGAGCCCGTAAAGGGACTCTGCAATTTATTGACCCTGAATTTCAGCCTAGCGAATCGACGTTGGGGCCCTGCTTTGGAGCTAATTTTATTGGTACATGGAATCACGCCCTCTCGGTCAATCCACACGCTGTTCTCTTCGCGGAAGGCGGCGAACCTGATGATGTCCGCCCAGGGGCCTGTGTTAATGACAATTGGCTTATTGCCGTGCTCTCTATGCTGTCCACGGTTGGTGTCAAAGACGATGCTGATGCAGGTGCTCAGATTAAAAAACTTTTCATCAATATGATCGATCTTGAAGGCAACATCATATATGACTCTGCTATCGGAGCATTTGGCCTCCAATTATTTGCCAATGGTCAGTGGGAAGCCGTAGTTGTAGATGATGCACTTCCAATGCTTGGCGATGGCTCAGGTGGCAGTGGCATTGACGCACTTGTTGCCCTTGACACATTTAGGCGCGAGCAGAACTCATTTCAGTATCCTGACTGTGTGGACCAAAAGTTGAAGCTCAATGTGGCTGCTTCTATAGATTCAATCTTACTAGAGGCCTATAAAGAACGTTACAAGGACTGTGCGGGTTTCGCTATTGCACACGTCTCTGAGATGGCTGAGCTTTGGCTGTCCCTCCTAGAAAAGGGTGTCGCGAAATACTATGGCAGCTATGGTGCCATTGAGAGCGGATTTGTTCATCAAGGGCTTGAGTTATTGACTGGAAATCGTGCTGAGTGCCTGCACATCGCACAGGCTTCTCGTGGCTTTGGCAAACGAGCACTTTGGGGTAGCCTCCTGCGCTCGCATCGGAGTGACTATATTCTGGGGGCTAGTGCTATTCCAGCTGAGCATGCTGCATTGTCGCTTCATCTCTCTGGACTTGTGTTTGGAGCAACATATACTATTTACGACATCATCGATGTGTTTCCGGAAAGGCACAAGTTAATCAAGCTGCGCAACCCTGCTGGCCACACAGAGATTTTCAGAGGTGCATGGTCGCACTCA
>Ga0114997_10001695_pt1 | contig 18056 bp, 19 predicted proteins | sample ArcticOcean_MG_C_2_FD_87045 | JGI IMG/M metagenome (GOLD analysis project Ga0114997, IMG submission 87045) | Marine microbial communities from western Arctic Ocean - ArcticOcean_MG_CB4_136 | ecosystem: Environmental > Aquatic > Marine > Oceanic | place: Arctic Ocean: Canada Basin | collected...
TCAAATTTTAAAAGTAGTTGATTTAGATTGGTCATTTAATGTTCCAACTTTCATTATTATTTTCTACTTCAAATCCAGAATTTTTAATTACATTTATTAGTTTTCTTGGTGCTCCATTATAAATAATTTTATAATAAGTTTTTTCACTATTAAAAGTCAAAACATAAGAGTTAGAAATTAGATCCAAATTTTTTATTAAATTTTCAAATAATTTAATTTTACGCAAATCTTTTGATGACAAAGATATAGTTATTGGTAATTTAATCGATGTATTAATTATATTTAACTCTTTCCAGTAATCTTCATAAATATTTTTTAATTTATATATAAAATTTTTTCTTGATTCCTTATTTTCTAAATCTATTTCTTGATAACTACTGTTAACAATTTTGTAATTACCTTCTAATTTTATTTTTGATAAAACTTTTATATTATTTTTTTCTTTATAAATAATATTAATTATAAAATTATCTATTGCATATTTCTCAATAATTTCTTCAAAATCATAATCTTCAATTAACTTAAGGTTTGATTCTAATAAACCCCTATCTTCTATATCTTCATTTGGAAGGATATAATTAATTAGGTCTGATTTTTTTAGATTTTCATTCCAATTATTAAAAATTGGATTTTCATTAAAAATCATTAATTGTTCACTTTGTGATTTTATTAAAATAGGAACAAATAAAACATCTACTTTTTTAGGAATTGATGGAAATATATTATTGTCTTCAAAAAATTTTAAAGTTTTTTTTTTATCGAAGTTTACATTAAATCTTGCAAAATATTTTTTATTAAAAAATTTTTCTTCACTTATAGTAAAAGAATAAATTAAACTTTTGATGTCTTCCAAGCTGGTCTTATTTAGTTTTTTTTTATAGTTTGATACAGTAATCATTAAAGTTAACTGACTAAATGCTGCTTTAAATGCCTTATCAAAAACCTTTCTTTTATTGAAATTTAAATCAAAATCCTCTGAAATTTCTATTTCAGATATTTTGAAAGAAACTGCGTGTATTTCTAAAATTAAGAATGTATTTAAAAATAAAACAGATGTAATAATAATTAAATATATTTTTTTAAATTTCTTTAATTTATTTATAAATAGCATATTGAATAATAATGAAAAAACATAATTTTACATACGAAAAAAGTGGCGTTAATATTGATGCGGCCGATAATTTTGTTAAGTATATATCTAATATTTCATCAAAAAATAAAGGCAATAAAAAGTTTAAAAATATAGGAGGTTTTGGCTCAATTTCAAATATACCGAGTAATTTTAAAAGACCCAAAATTGTAGCTTGGACCGATGGCGTCGGTACTAAGATTGAAATAGCAAATACTTTAAATAAATATGACACTATAGGCATAGATTTAGTTGCAATGAGTGTGAATGATTTAATTGTTCAGGGAGCAAAACCTTTGTTATTTTTAGACTATATATCTATTAATAAAATTAATTTAAAAAAACTTAAATCGATAATCAAAGGCATAGTTAAAGGTTGTAAAATTTCAAATTGTGAATTGGTTGGTGGTGAGACAGCTGAAATGCCTGGCACTTATGAAAAAGAAAAATTTGATATAGCTGGATTTGCTGTAGGTGTGGTCGATGAAAAAAAAATTATAAATATAAAAAATATTAAAAAAAATGATTTAATCTTGGCTATACCTTCAAATGGTATCCATTCTAATGGATATTCTTTGGTGAGATATGTTCTTAAAAAAAGAAAAATTAACTTAAAAAATAATAATTTTCTTAAAAAAGAATTATTAAAACCAACTAAAATATATGTAAAAGAAGTTCTAAGTCTAATCAATAATAATCTTATACGTGGATGTGCCAACATAACTGGTGGTGGACTTAGCGATAATATTAAAAGAATTATTCCAAATGGACTAGTTGCTGATATTAGTTTGAATAAAGTTAAAACTCAAAAAATTTTTAAGTGGTTAAAACAAAATAATATTGAAGATACAGAAATGTTAAGAACATTTAATTGTGGAATTGGTTTTTGTCTAATAATTAATCCAAAAAATTTAAATAAGATAAATAAATTTTTTAATAAAGATTATGAACCATATGTTATTGGAAAAATAACTTCTGGTAGAAATAAGGTTAAACTTCATGGAAAAATTGACTGGTCTTAAAAAGGTAAAAACTGCTGTTTTTATTTCAGGAACAGGAAGTAATTTAAAAAACCTAATAAAATTCTCTAAAATAAAAAAATCACCTATTTCAATCCGTTTAGTTATCTCAAATACAAAAAAAGCTAAAGGTTTAATATATGCAAATCAATCAAACATTGAAAAAATAATATTTAATTTTCACAATATTAAAGTTGCTGAAAAAAAAATTTTATCTCTATTAAAAAAAGAAAAAATAAATTTGATTTGCCTTGCTGGATTTATGAAAATTTTATCTAAAAATTTTATAAAAAAATTTAATGGAAAGATAATTAATATTCACCCTTCGCTACTTCCAAAATACAAAGGATTAAACACACACATAAGAGCTATTAAGAACAAAGATAAATTTACAGGTTGCACAGTTCATTACGTGACATCAAAATTAGATTCTGGAAAAATAATTATGCAAAAAAAAGTTAAAATAACAGCCAAAGATAATTCAACTTCACTTGCAAAAAAGGTCCTTAAAAAAGAACACACATTATATCTTGATTCAATTTTGAAAATTTTTAATTAGTCTTTAAAAAAGAAATCAATTTCTATTTTGGCATTTTCAACACTATCAGAACCATGAACAGAATTTTTATCAATAGAAATTCCATATTTTTTTCTTATAGTTCCTTCTTCAGCATCTTTTGGATTGGTTGCTCCCATTAGCTCTCTATTCCCTAATACTGCATTTTCTTTTTCAAGTATCATTACAACGATTGGTCCTGATGATAAATATGCACATAAATCATGGTAAAATGGTTTTGTTTCATGAACTTTGTAAAATTGTTCTGCTTCAGGTTTTGCTATTTGAATTTTTTTATCTTTAACAATATTAAATCCCTTATTTTTAAACATTGCTTTAATTTCATTGTCTAAATTTCTTTCTACAGCGTCTGGTTTAATAATTGATAAAGTTTGTTCTAAGTTACTCATAATGTTCTTCTATTAGTTGATTTAATAATTTTACACCAAAACCTGTTGCTCCACCTGGATTTAAGTTTGCTGCTTTTTTAGAAAAGGCCATTCCAGCTATATCTAAATGTGCCCATGGTGTTTTGCTCGTTACAAATCTTTGTAAAAATTGTGCAGCAGTAATTGATCCTGCCCCACCAGAATAGTTTATATTTTGAATATCTGCTATTGGTGAATTTATTAACCTGTCATAATTATCATGTAATGGAAGTCTCCAAACTTTTTCTTTTACTTTTTCTCCTACTTTAAATAATTTATTTGATAGATCATCATTATTAGAAAATAAACCAGCATACTCTTCTCCTAATGCCACTATTATTGCACCTGTCAAAGTTGCAAGATCTATCATAAATCTTGGTTTAAATTTTGCTTCTGTAAAACTTAAGGCATCAGCTAAAACTAATCTTCCTTCAGCATCAGTATTTAAAACTTCAATTGTTTTCCCATTATAGGCTTTAACTATGTCGCCTGGTCTTTGAGCATTACCACCTGGCATATTTTCAACCAAACCAACTACACCAACCGCATTTATTTTTGCTTTTCTTGTAGCTAAAGTTTGGATTAATCCCGCAACAACAGCTGAGCCTGCCATATCATATTTCATTTCTTCCATAAATTTTGCAGGTTTTAAAGAAATACCACCTGTATCAAAGCAAACTCCTTTACCCACAAAAGATAAAGGTGCTTTTTTATCTTTTTTATTTCCATTCCATTCAAGTGTAACAAGAAACGACTCGTTTATACTACCTCTACCAACCCCCAAAAGAGAATGCATTCCTATTTTCTCGAGCTGCGCCTCATTATAAGCAGTAACTTTAATTCCTAATTTTTTTAATTTTAAAAGTCTGCTTACATACTCTTTAGGGTTAAGTACATTGGGTGGTTCAGAAACAAGATCTCTTGCAAAAAAAGTCCCCTTTTCTATTGCTTTAAATCTTAATTCATTTTTTATCGTAAATTTATTTTTTTTTCCAATAACATTTATTGAAATAAGTTTTGTATCTTTTTTAGACTTGTAGAGATTAAATTTGTAAGATTTTAGTTTTAATCCATGTAAGAAATGGCCAATAAAATTTTCAAATTTTCCACTTATACTATCAGAATTTACGGTGTACTCACTTTTCTTATCATAATTTATATAACCATGAAATTCTGCTCCTAGATTTTCTATATCTGATGTTTTTAGATTTTTTTTAATGGATACCAAAAATATTGTTTTTTTAGAATTAACTTTAAAAAAAAGTAAATTCTTTTTCAAATCACTATTTTTTAATAAGTCGTTTATGTAAGAAAACTCGACTTTAGAAATGTGTTTTTTTAAACCACTAATATCGAAACGTTCTTCAACAAATAATACATGATTATTTGAATTTTTCTTGTTTTTATAGAGAACTTGAATAGTCATAAATTATTAAATATATACTTAAAGTTGTATGTTATAATGTATACTTAAAGTTGTATGCTATATATGAACAAATTATTAAGATTTCAATGAAAAAATTAATTTTTAAAAAGTTTTATTTAGACCATGCGTTTTTTTTTTTATACGTGGCTTTCAGTGTAACTTTAATAGTTTGGGTTATACAGGCTGTAAATTTCCTAGATATAGTCTCAGAAGACGGACACAGTTTTAGAATATACTTTTTTTACTCTCTATTAAATTTACCTAAAATTTTAAGCAGAGTTCTTCCTTTTATTTTTTTTATATCTTTGTTTTACATCATAGTAAAATATGAAAATCATAATGAATTGATAGTTTTTTGGACTATAGGTATCAAAAAAATTAAATTTATAAATGAAGTTGTAAAATTATCTTTATTTTACATTTTTGTACAATTAGTTTTTACATCATATATTGTTCCTACATCACAAGATAAGGCAAGGTCATTTATAAGATCCTCTCAATTAGAATTTTTTCCTTCCTTGTTTAAAGAAAAAAAATTCATAGATACTGTAGATGGATTAACTATATTTATTGGTAAAAAAAATAAAGATGGATCATTTAAAAATATTTTTTTAAAAGATCAAATAAGTGAAACAGAGTCACAAATAATTTTTTCAAAAAATGGTTACATAGTAAATAACCAAAATAATAAAAATTATTTAGAACTTAGTAATGGAAAAATTATAAATAATAATGGTGACAAATCTACAGTGCTAAGTTTTAATAAAACTAGTTTTAATCTTTCAAACTATTCAACTAAAACTACTACATTTCCCAAGGTACAAGAAATTAGTACAAAAATTTTGCTTAGTTGTGTCGTTTCACTTACCAACATTAATATTATAAAAATTGATAATAAAATTTTTAATAAATACTTTGCATGTAATGCAAAAAATTCTAACGGTATGAAGCAAGAAATTTTTAAAAGACTCGTTTTACCATTTTATTTACCTTTGCTGTCTTTAATAGCATCAATTATGGTAATAAATTCTAAAGACAGTTATAATTATCGAAGATTTCAATTTTTTTTATTCTTTATAGGAACATCAATTATAATTTTTTCTGAAGTATCAGTAAGATACACGAGTATGAGTAATTTTTTAGTTCTTTTTTTTTCCTGTATGCCAATCATTTTTTTTATTACTTTTTACTTATTTTTGCTAAATAAATTAAAATTTTTAAAATGATTATAAAAACTTATCAATCCTATATTATAAAAACTTATATTAGTTTGTTGTCACAAATAACTCTAATATTTTTTGGATTAATATTAATACTTAATGTATTTGAAGAAATAAGTTATTTTAAAAATATTAATGTAAGTGGATTTTATCCCATTTTAATGTCAGCACTTAATTCAACCTCCCTTCTTTATGCTGTATTTCCTTTTATTTTTTTAGTGTCGACACAATTTTTTTTTCTAAAAATAGAAGAAAAAAATGAATTATTTTTACTTAAGCATTCTGGGTTAACAAATTTTAATTTAATCAAATTAATATCAATAGTTTCTTTTTTTCTTGGTATTTTAATAATTACTTTTTTCTATCATTTCTCATCGAAATTAAAACATATACATCTTGATATAAAAAATCAATTTTCTAATGATAACAAATATCTAGCTGTTGTTACTGATAATGGTATTTGGATGAAAGATGAAGTAGACAATGTTGTAAGCCTTATCAATGCTGAAGCAATTCAAAAAAACAAATTAATTAATGTTTCTATAACTCAGTTTACTAAAAACTTTGAATTTATTCAAAATATTGAAACTAAAGAAATAAACGTAAAAAATAACGACTGGATAATTAAAGAGGCAGAGATTTCAAAGGATAAAATTAATACAATATATGAAAAAAATTTAGTTTTAAAAACAAATTTTAATATGGAAAAAATTAACAATCTTTTTTCGAACTTGTCCTCTCTATCTTTATGGGAGTTAAATAAATTAAAGAAAGACTATAAGTCTTTAGGATACTCAACTTTAGAGGTGGACTCACATACTCTTAAAATTTACTCGTATCCTCTTTATTTGATGATAATGACAGTTTTTTCAAGCATAATTATGATTAATATCAAAAAAGATAAACCAAAAATTTTTAACCTAATATTGGGGATATTGTTGTCTGTTGTTATTTACTATATTAACTATTTTTCAAATTTACTTGGAGAAAATGAAAAGTTGCCAATTCTTTTAGCCGTATGGATGCCGCAAATAATATTAATTTTATTAAGTTTAATTGGATTGGTTAAAATAAATGAAAAATAATTTTATATTCTTTTTTGTAAGTATTTTTATTTTTTTATTTAATATTAATGTTGCCTTTTCTGATGATTTTAGTTTCAAAGCATCTGAAATAATATTTTTAGAAAATGGAAATTTAATTAAAGCGAAAAATGGAGCAGAGGCATCAACAAAAGATGGAATGATAATTAAATCTGATGAATTTGAATATGATAAAATAAAAAACATATTGATTGCAACTGGCGAAGTTAAAGTTTTTGACTCCAAAAATGAATTAACCCTAAATGCTCCAAAAATATCTTACTTTAAAAATAATGAAATTATCATTACAGAACAAAAAACAATTGTTTTAATTAAAAACCAATTCACTTTAAATTCTAAAGATATTATTTTTGATAGAAAAAAAATGGAAGTAATATCAAAATACAAAACAGATATTAATGATAATTTTGGCAACTTATTTTACTTAGATGCTTTTAAGTATTGGATAAAAAAGAAGTCATTAAAAGCAAATAAAATTAAACTTATAACAAATATAAAAGATGAATTTTTATTTGAAAATGCAATGATTAATTTAAATACAAATGAAGTTATTGGTAAAGATATAAAGATAAATTTTAGTAATGACACATTTGGTAATACAAATAATCAGCCAAGATTAAAAGGTAATATTTTTTATTCAGATAATGAAAATACAAATATATCCAAGGGTGTTTTCACTACTTGTAAAAAAAGAGATGGTTGCCCTCCGTGGGTAATTTCAGCTAGTGACATTAGACATAATAAATCAAAAAAAACAATGTATTACAAAAATGCTTGGCTTAAAATTTATGATATTCCAGTTTTATATTTTCCAAAATTTTTTCATCCTGATCCTACGGTCAAACGTCAAACAGGGTTTTTAATACCAAAAATAATTAACTCTAATAACTTGGGTACATCTTTTACTTTACCTTACTATAATGTAATTTCAGAAAGCAAAGACTTTACATTTAGCCCACGTTACTTTAATAGTAAGAAATATTTGTTACAGTCTGAATATAGGTCTGTTAGTAAAAAAACTAAACATACAATTGATACTAGTATACTTGAAAGTGATGAAGCAAAAAATACTAGTAACCATTTTTTTTCTAGTTCACTTTATAATTTAGGCTTAAGTGGATTTGATTCAAGTTTTATTAATTTAGAAATTCAAAAAACATCTAATATTGATTATCTAAAAAAATATAAATTAAAATCTACTCTTATTAGTAGTGAATCATCACTAAATTCAATCTTAAATTTTGAAGCTAACAGAGAAAATTTGTCTATCAAAACTTCTTTAGAAGCCTATGAAGATTTATCCGAAAAAAATCCAAATGATAGATATGAATTTGTTTATCCAAATATTGATATTTTAAAAAAATTTAATACGGAAGATAATTTAAATGGAAATTTATCACTTAATACGTCTGGACACCGTAGACAATATAATACAAATACTGAAGAAATAAGTTTAATTAACAATCTATTATTTGTATCTAACCCACTAATTCAAAGTAGTGGCTTTAAAAATGGTTATAGCTTTTTATTAAAAAATGTTAATTCTGATGCAGAAAAATCTACCACATATAGAAATAATAACTCTCATAAAATGTTAAGTACATTTTTATTAGAATCTTCATTTCCACTTAAAAAAAAGAGAGATAACTTCAATAGTTTTTTAACACCCAAAATATCATTAAAATACAGTCCTAATCCAACAAAAAACATAAGCAATCTAGATCGGAGAATGGATGTTAATAATATCTTTTCACTAAATAGAATTGGGGTAAATGATGCAGTTGAAGGTGGCCAATCTTTAACTATTGGTACCAAATACAAGAAAACTACCAAAAATAATGAAGAGCGACTATTACTAAATTTAGCTACAGTTTATAGTGATAAAAAAAATATAGACTTACCCAAAAGAAGTACATTGAACAAAAAGAATTCAGATATAGTAGGAAATTTAAAAATTACTCCTAATAATTTTTTAGATTTTGATTATAATTTTTCATTAGACAGCAATTTAGAAACATTGAATTATAATTCTATTAATACTTCTTTAACTGTTAATAAATTTGTTACAAGTTTTGAATTCTTAGAAGAAAATGATTTTATAGGTGGTGAAAGCTACATAGGAAATAAAACATCATATAGTTTTAATGATGACAATTCGCTTAAATTCTCTACAAGAAAAAATAAAAGAACAAACCTAACCGAGTTTTATAATTTAATTTATGAATATAAAAATGACTGTTTAGTTGCGGGAATTGAATATAATAAAGATTATTATAGTATTGGTGACGCAAAACCTGAAGAGCAAATATTTTTTTCTATAACAATAGTTCCTTTTGGCAAAACAACCGGTCCAAATGTAAATAAATAATGTTTCAAATATTTTTAAAAAAAAAATTTCTAATTATATTTTTTTTAATAATTAATATAAATAATGTCTTATGTAACGAAGCAAGTATAAAATTTAAAATTGATAATGAAATAATAACTAATATAGATATTGAAAAAGAATATAATTATTTAATAGCTTTAAATACAAACTTAGAGTCATTAGAAAAAGAAAAAGTGTTTGAAATAGCACGAATATCACTAATTAAAGAGATAGTTAAAAAAATTGAATTAAAAAAATATTATGATTTAGATCAAAATCCAAAATACATGACACAAATAGTAAAAGAATTTTATGAGAGTCTGGGTATTAAAAACGAAGAAGAATTCAAATCATATTTGATGCCATATGGATTAAAAATAAATGATGTGAAAAAAAAATTAGAAATTGAAGCAATTTGGAATGAGTTAATTTATAAAAAATATAATAATCAAGTTAAAATAGATGAAGATAAGTTAAAAAAAATACTTGATGAAAAAATAAAAAACAACAATATTCAAAAAAAATATCTTTTATCAGAAATTTTTTTTAATGCAGAAAGCACAAAAGAATTAATGGAAAAATATGATTCAATTAAAAAAAGTATAATAGAAATTGGGTTTGAAAATACAGCATATCAATTCAGTGAATCTGACTCTGCAAGAAATGGAGGTAGCATTGGTTGGATTAAAGATTCACAACTCTTAGATGTTATAAAAAAAAATGTAATTGATTTGGCGATAGGTAAATATAGTAAAATAATAAATTTACCTGGGGGAAATTTGATTATTAAAGTTAATGATATTAAGGAAGAAAAAATTAAATTAAATTTTGAAGAAGAATTTAAAAAACTTATTGTATATGAAAAAAATAGACAACTAAACCAATTTTCATTAATTTATTTTAACAAAATTAAACAAAACGTAAACTATAGTGAAAAATAAACCTCTAATAATAGTTTCAGGCGAACCTTATAGTGTTTTTTTAGAAATTTTTTTAAAAGCCTTTAAAAAAAATATTTATAAAAAACCAATTATTTTAATTGTTTCAAAAATCCTATTTATTAAACAAATGAAAAAGTTGAATTTTAGATTCAAAATTAATTTAATTGATAAAGAAAGCTTTGACTTAGATAAATTAAGTAAAAAAAAAATTAACATTATTAATATTGATTTTAAATTTGAAAAAACATTTGATAAAATTTCCGATAAATCAAATTATTACATTGAAGAATGTTTTAATGTTGCGCTTAAATTAATGAAGGATAATGTTGGTAAGGGATTAATTAATGGCCCAATCTCAAAAAAAGAATTTCTGAAAGAGAAATTTTTAGGAATTACAGAATATTTGGCTCATAAAACAAATAAAGATAATAAAGTTGCGATGTTGATTTATAATAAAAAACTATCTGTCTGTCCTATTACCACACATTTACCATTAAAATTAGTTAGTAAAAATTTATCAAAAAATAAAATTATTAATCAGGTTAAAATAATTACTGATTTTTATAGATATAAGCTTAATAAAGAACCAAGGTTTATTATTACAGGTTTAAATCCACATTGTGAAAGTAATTATAAATCAAGTGAGGAAAAAAAAATTATAATACCTGCAATTAATTTCTTAGTAAAAAACAAATATAAAATAAAAGGTCCTTTTGCAGCAGATACAGTATTTATGAAAGAAAATTTAAAAAATTATGACGTCGTGATTGGGATGTATCATGATCAAGTACTGTCACCTATGAAAACATTATTTGGATTTAATGCAATTAATATAACTTTGGGGTTACCTTTTGTAAGAGTTTCTCCTGATCATGGTCCTAATACTAATATGTTAGGAAAAAATATATCTAACCCTAAAAGCTTAATAGAAGCTCTTAAATTTTTCAATAAATAAGTGGCTATTTATGCAAAAAAGAGTCTTGGGCAAAATTTTTTAGTCGATAAAATTATACTAGAGAAAATTACAGAAATTACCGAAATTGAAAATAAAGAAGTTTTAGAAGTTGGGCCGGGAACAGGAAATTTAACAGAATATATCTTAAAAAAAAATCCAAAAAAATTTTATGTAGTTGAAAAAGATGACAACTTAGCTCAATTATTAAATGAAAAGTTTAATGACAAAATTAATATCATAAATGATGATATTTTAAATATATCAGCAGATAAGATATCAGAAGCAAAAATTATAGTTTTTGGAAATTTACCCTACAATATTTCTACAGAAATTCTTTCTAGGTGGATAATTAATCTAAAAAAAGATTTTTGGTTTACAAAGTTGATTTTGATGTTTCAAAAAGAAGTTGCAGAGAGAATAATAGCCGAAGTAAATACGTCAAATTATGGACGCTTGTCTATTTTATCAAGCTGGAAACTATCAGTAAAAAAAATTATAGATATAAAACCAAATAGCTTTTTACCTAGACCAAAAATAGATAGTTCTTTATTAGTTTTTTCACCCATAGAAAATTTTCTTGAAATAAAAAATCCAAAAAATCTTGAAATGATTACAAAAACATTTTTTGGTCAAAGAAGAAAAATGATAAAAAAACCTTTTAATCAAATATTTAATAATGCCCAAGAAGTTGCTAAAAAACTTAATATCAACTTAAATCTTAGGCCACAGAATCTTTCTCCCGAAACATATTTAAGTATTACTAAAGAGTATGAAAAATTAGGAAGTTAATAATTCAACGTGATTTCTAATAAGTTCTTTATTATAGTTATTTTTTTTATTATTAATTTCTAAATCTATAATATTACTTATTTTTTTATAGCATTCTTCTAGATTGTCATTTATCACAACAAAATCATAATTGATCCAATGTAAAACATCTCTGCTAAATTCTTTCATTCTTTTTTCAACAATTAATTTATCTTTCATATCCCTATTAGATAATCTCTCAAATAAAACTTTTCTGCTTGGAGGAAGTACAAAAAAAGTAATTAACTTATACTTTAGTTTTGTATTTTTAATTTGGTCTGCACCTTGCCAATCAATATCAAAAATAACATTTTCACCATTTTTTAATTTTTGTATAACTGGAGATTTTGTAGTACCATAAAGGTGATTAAATACTTTAGCATATTCTAAAAATTCATCATTTTTTATTAACTCTTGAAATTCATTATTTTCGACAAAATAATAATCTTTTTTATCTTCTTCATTAATACGAGGTTTTCTTGTTGTGTGTGAAATAGAAATATTAAAATTTTTATTTTTAGATAATAATTTTACTAGTGTTGTTTTACCTGCCCCCGATGGGGATGATAAAATTATCATTATCCCATCTTTTTTTGTGGACATTAATACAATCTAATTACTTTTGCCTTCAATAAATTTTACCGCGTCACCTACTGTAAGAATTTTTTCAGCTTCACTATCTGAAATTTCTGAACCGAACTCTTCTTCAAAAGCCATTACTAATTCAACAGTATCTAAACTATCGGCACCTAGATCATCTATGAAGCTAGATTCATCAGTAACTTTAGCTTCGTCAATACCTAAGTGATCTGCTACAATTTTTCTAACTTTGTTTGAAACGTCTTCTGGCATATTCTTCTTCTTCCTTTATTTATGTTTCGTTAATAGATTAAAAAGTAGTTTTGTCAAGCCATATACATGCCTCCATTAACATGTATTGTTTCACCAGTAATATATGATGCTGCGTCTGATGATAAAAAAGCTACAGTATTTGACACATCTTCACCGGTTCCTAACTTAGACATTGGAATTTTCAATGTTAATACAGCTTTTATACTTTCATCAATTTTATCAGTCATTTTAGACTGAATAAAACCAGGAGAAACACAATTTATAGTAATATTTTTTCTCGCGTATTCTATTGCAAGGCTTTTTGACATTGCAACCATGCCTGCCTTAGAAGCTGCATAATTTGATTGTCCTAAATTTCCAGTATGACCTACTATTGAAGTTATATTTACAACTCTACCATATTTATTTTTTAACATTTTTTTTATCGAATATTTACACAAATAAAAAGTAGAACTTAAATTTATATCAAGCACTTTTTGCCATTCTTCATTTTTCATTCTCAGTGACAAGTTATCCATAGTGATGCCTGCGTTATTAACAACAATATCTAAACCTCTTAGTTGAGAAGAAACATTTTCAATAAAATTTTCTATTTTTGAATGTTCGGAAATATCAAATTTTAAAATATTTATATTTGGAAAATTTTTTTTTAAATCATCTAATTTTTCTGTATTTGTACCTGTTGCAAGAACTGTGCCATTTAATGATAAGAATTTTTTTACAAGCGCATTTCCTATTCCTCCTGTTGCACCTGTAATTAATATTTTTTTATCTTTAAAATTAATCATTTATATTAATTAAATTTATATCTTCTTCATTATTTATTGCACTAACTTTAACAGTTTTATCAATTCTTTTAATTAAGCCAGATAATACTTTTCCTGGACCAATCTCTATAAATTGACTTACACCTTTATTTATCATAAATATTACACTTTCTCTCCAACGAACTCTGTTTTCAATTTGTTTTATTAGCAAGTCACTTAATAAAGATAAATTTTCTATCTGAGTGCCAGTAACATTGGAAATTAAAGTATTTTTTGGTTTTTTAAAATTAAGTTTTTGAATTTCTAAACTCATAATATTTGTTGCTTTTTTCATCAGTTTACAATGAAATGGTGCACTTACTGATAGTTTTATATTTTTAATACTATTAGCTTTTAAATCTAAAATAAAACTATCTATATCTTTAATGTTTCCGCTCACAACTATTTGTCCATTAGAATTGTCATTAGCAATATAACACTCATAATTATTTTCGTTATTTTTAATAATTTTTTCTATTTCTTCAATTTGTGATCCTAATACGGCGAGCATTATTCCTTGTCCTTTTGGAATTGAGTTCTGCATGGCTTGTCCTCTAATTTTTAATATCTTTATAGTATCACTAAAACTTAATGCTTCTGCACAAGCTAATGCTGTATATTCCCCTAGTGAATGTCCTGCAAAAAAATTTGCTTTATTCAGATCAATATTATGTTCTCTTTTTATGACTTGAAATATTGAGTATCCAACTAAAAATATTGCTGGTTGTGTATTTTCTGTTAAATCTAATTTTTCTTTAGGTCCATTTAAAATTAAATCTGAAAGCGGGAAACCTAATACCTTGTCAGCTTCATCAAAAAGATTCCTAACAATTTCAAACTTTGAGTGAAATTCTTTACCCATTCCTACTATTTGTGAGCCTTGCCCAGGAAAAATTACTGAAAACATCTAAATATTTTAATTTTTATTATTGTTTTAAGTGTTGTAATTCAATAATTATAATAGTATATCCTCATTTTTTATTAAAGAAGAATTATGAATTTATACGAACACACAATTATAGCTAGACAGGATACTAGTCCTTCTCAATTAATACAGTTAACTGAAAAATACTCGAAAATAGTTGAAAAATTTAAAGGAGATATAATAAAAACAGAGAATTGGGGCTTGATGTACTTATCATATGTGATTAAAAAAAATAAAAAAGGTAATTACATTCATTTTAAAATTAAAGGCAAAAGTGATTTAATTTCAGAATTAGAAAAAAATGAAAAAATTGATAAAAATCTTTTAAAATACATGACTATAAAAGTCAAAAAATTTGATTTAGAAACGAATTACTTTTCTGCAAGTGAAGAAAAAGAAAAAAAGGAGTATAAAAAATATTAATTATGCCCTTTAAAAAAAAAACAAATAATAGAAAAGGCGGCCAAAGTAATTTTGCTAAATTAAGCATATTTCAGCCTAATAAATATAAATTTGGTAAAAACTGCCCTTTATCAGTAAAAGGTGCTCCTGTGATTGATTATAAAAATATTAAATTGTTAAAAAAATATTTATCTGAAAATGGTAAAATTTTACCTTCAAGAGTTACAAATGTTTGTCAAAAAAAACAGAGAGCATTATCTTTATCTATTAAGAGAGCAAGAAACATAGCATTGATTTAAATGAAAATTATTTTATTAGAAAATCTTAGAAAAATTGGATCTATAGGTGAAATAATAGATGTAAAAAGAGGTTTTGCCAGAAATTACCTAATTGCTAACAAAAAAGCACTTTATGCTTCAAAAGAAAACATAAAAGAAGTAGAGAAAATTAAAAATGAATTAGGAAAAAAAGATCTTGGTAAAAAGAAGGAAGCAAAAAATATTTCAGAAAAAATTAATGGTAAGGAATATTTAATAAAAAAACTCAGTACTGAAAATAACGAATTGTATGGTTCTGTTAAACCTACAGAGATTTCAAAGACTATTCTTGCACAAGATAGCTTAGAAATACAACCTGAGATGATACAACTCAATAAAGAAATAAAATCATTAGGAACATTTAAAGTATCAATAAATCTACACTCAGAAGTTCAAGCAGAATTAAATATAAAAGTTATTGCTGCTGAAACAATTCAGTAGTTTATACATTTTTTTCCCCAGTATTTTTTAATCATTTTTATTAAATATTTTTCAGATAAGATTTAACAATGGAAAATAATCTAAGTATTGTAAAAGAAACATTTAAAGACTTACCTAATAATATCGAAGCTGAACAATCTGTAATTGGTTCAATATTGGTTAATAATGAAATATTTGATGAAATTAATACTATAATTTCAAATGTTAATTTTTATGACCCAATGCATCAAAAAATTTTTTCTGCAATTGAAAGCCTTGTTTATAAAGGAATGCTAGCCAACCCTATCACCTTAAAAAATTATTTTGAAAATGAAAAAGATGAACTAAATGTTCCAGAATATTTAGTTAAAGTTACAAAATTTTCGACACCACCAAGACAAGCAATTGAATATTCAAGAATTATTTATGATATGTTTGTAAGGAGAGAACTTATAAAGATTTCTGAAAATACAATAGACTCCGCTAAACTTAATGACTTAAATGTTAATGGACAAAATATTATAGAAAATTCTGAAAGATTATTGTTTGACCTTGCTGAAAAAGGATCTTTTAATTCATCGTTAATTAAATTTGATGAAGCAGTGAGACAAACTATAGAAATGGCATCAATAGCATACAAAAATGATGAGGGCATTGTTGGTGTACCTACCGGCTTAAGAGATTTAGATGATAGACTTGGTGGACTTCATAATTCAGATTTAATTATCATAGCGGGTCGCCCATCTATGGGTAAAACTGCTTTAGCAACAAATATTGCCTTTAATGCTGCACAAAAATTACAGGAGAAAGGACAAAAATCATCTGTTGCATTTTTTTCACTAGAAATGTCTTCAGAACAGTTATCAACAAGAATTCTAGCTGAACAATCTAGAATTAAATCAAATGATATTCGTAGAGGAAAAATTTCAGATGAACAATTTGATAAATTTATTGAAACATCAAAAAATATTTCTGAACTACCTTTGTATATTGATGAAACTCCTGCAATTAGTATTGCCGCAATGAGTAACAGAGCTAGAAGAATTAAAAGACTAAAAGGACTAGATTTAATTGTAGTTGACTACATTCAATTAATGAGGGGATCGGGAAATAATAGGGACGGTAGAGTACAAGAAATTTCTGAAATCACACAAGGGCTTAAAGCAATGGCAAAAGAATTAAGACTTCCCGTTATAGCTCTTTCTCAATTATCAAGAGCTGTGGAACAACGAGATGATCACAAACCACAATTGTCAGATTTAAGAGAATCGGGCTCTATTGAACAAGATGCAGATGTTGTGATGTTTGTTTATAGAGAGGCTTACTATCTAGAGAGAAAAGAACCAAGACCTGCCACAGTTGAGCATGCTGAATGGCAAGCAAAAATGAATGATGTGTCAAATCTAGCAGAACTTATTATTGGGAAACAAAGGCACGGTCCTACAGGAAATATAATGCTAGAATTTGAAGCAATGTTTACTAAATTTAAAGATACTCAAATCAATTAATATCAAATATAAATTGATAGAAAATGTTGTCTCATTTATATCAAAATACAATTCTTAAAAATCCTAAAGCAATATTTTTATTATTAATTGTTGCGTTAATAAGTTTTGGGTATTTTTCTAAAAATTTTAGACTAGACGCTTCATCTGAAACACTTTTAATCGAAGGAGATCCAGATCTTAAATATTTAAAAGAAATTACAGATAGATATGGTGCAAAAGATTTTCTGGTCATTACTTATACTCCAAATGAAAAAATGATATCTGAAAATTCTATTAACAATTTATTAAGTTTAAAATACAAAATTCAAAGTTTAGATTGGGTTCATAACGTAGTTACACTTTTAGACATTCCTTTATTAAATAATTCTGAAGAACCTTTGCAAGAAAGACTTAAAAACTTTGTTACACTTAAAGATGAAGGAGTTGATAAACAAAGAGGTTATAATGAAATTTTGGAGAGTCCAGTTTTTAGAAACTTTGTAATTAGTGAGGACGGAAATACAAGTGGAATTATTGTCTATATTAAAAAAGATGAAACTTTAAAACAATTACAAGGTAAAAACAAAAATGAAATAGAAATTTATAAAGATACTTTAAAAAAAAAAAATCATCAAAATATCGTTCAAATTAGAAAAATTATTAAATCTTATGATGAAGTAGGAAAAATTTATCTTGGAGGTATTCCCATGATTGCAGATGATATGATGTCATTTATAAAAAGTGACATTATTGTATTTGGTGTTTGGGTATTATTATTTATTATTGCCATTCTTTGGTTTGTATTTAGAATATTAATTTGGATTATAGTTCCAATAAGTAGTTGCTTTTTTTCAGTTATCATTATGACAGGACTGCTTGGATTATTGGGTTGGAA
>Ga0114997_10001697_pt1 | contig 18037 bp, 19 predicted proteins | sample ArcticOcean_MG_C_2_FD_87045 | JGI IMG/M metagenome (GOLD analysis project Ga0114997, IMG submission 87045) | Marine microbial communities from western Arctic Ocean - ArcticOcean_MG_CB4_136 | ecosystem: Environmental > Aquatic > Marine > Oceanic | place: Arctic Ocean: Canada Basin | collected...
ATACCTAATAGCCTAAAACCACTTTCAGTCATTCCATCTGGGTGATTTAAAAATAAAGTTGAAATGAATAGAAGTGGGCCTAGAAGTTTATATAATGTTGATTTAGTCATCTTATTAATAGTTGCTATAATATAAATTTTTGTCGAATTTTTTCTAAAATAACTTGAGCCATTTTTTCTTTGGATTCATAGCTCCATCCAGCTATATGAGGACTTAAAATAACGTTGTTAAACTTTTTAAGTTTCTCAAAGCTTTGACTAGTAGCCTTATTAAGATTAAAATTTGAAGACTCAATATCCAGAACATCTAGACAGGCACCAATAATTTTTTTAGAATTTAATGAATCGATTAGATCTTCTACCACCAGCGATTTTCCTCTAGCAGTATTTATAACTACAATAGGCTTTTTAAATTTTTCAAAAAGAGAGCTATTCATCATTTCAATTGTTTCAGTGCTTAATGGAGTATGTAAACTCACAATATCAGCTCTTTGAAAAATTTCTTCCAAACTAACTTCTTCAACATGGCTGTTTCCAAATCCTGAAATATATTTGTCATAAGCAATAACTTCCATTTCAAATCCCATAAGTCTTTGTGCAAAAGCTTTTCCCATATAGCCATAGCCAATAATTGCCATTACTTTTCCTTTGAGCTCCGTTCCTCTATTTTTTTCTCTTTCCCAAATATTGTTTCTAACTTCAACATCTACAATATTTAAATGGTTTAAAAGAGAAAGAAGCATCCCTAATGTGTGCTCAGCCAAAGCATCTCTATTTCCTTCAGGACTTCTAAAAACTTCTATATTATTTTCCTTGCAATATTTTAAATCAATATTTTCTAATCCAGATCCAGGTCGACCAATAAACTTTAATTTTTTGGCCATCAGAAGATGCTCTTTGCTCAATGGAAATTTAGATCTTATTATAATTCCTTCTAATTGGCTGGCATTTTTTTTATAATCTTTTAAGGACCAATTTTGTCCATTTATAACTTGCCAATTCCAATTGGATAGAGTTTGTTGAATAAGTGGGGAAAAATCATCTAGAAGAGCAACTATCATAGCTAAAAGTATAGAGCCATTCCTATTAAGAAATAGATGAGTAATCCAATAATGTCGTTAGTGGTGGTGATAAATGGGCCTGTAGCAAGTGCAGGGTCAATTTTGTATTTATTTAGGATTAAAGGGACAAATGTTCCAAAAAGTCCTGCATAAGTAAATACTGCAACTAAAGAAACTCCAATAGTTAAAGCAAGATAAAAATCGCTTCTTGTTACCCAACAGAATATTAAAGCTATTGTTGCACAAATAACACCATTGAATAATGCTACAAGAAGTTCTTTAAATAGTTTTTTAAATATAGAGTCATAATTTAAAGTGTTATTGGCCAAGGATTGAACGATAATTGCCGAAGATTGCACACCAACATTCCCTCCCATAGCTAATATTAAAGGAATAAATGTTGCCATTACAGCATTTTCTTTTAGCTGATGCTCAAAAAAACCAATTACATATGCCCCGAGAATTCCTCCAACTAGCCCAATTAACAACCATGGCAATCTAGCTCTACTAATTACAAATAATGAATCTGAGGATTCTACTTTTTCAGAAATTCCACTGGCCATCTGGTAATCTTTTTCTGCTTCTTCTTTGATTACATCTAGTGCATCATCAATTGTAATTCTTCCAACTAGTTTATTGTTTTCATCTACAACTGGTATAACAACTAGATCGTATTTCTCCATTTTTAAGGCTACAGATTCGGAGTCCTCATTTACCAAAACTGAAATCGAATCTTTTTTATAGATGTCTTTTATTAAGGTTTCATCAGATGCATATAGAAATCTTTTAAGAGATAGTATTCCTTTTAATTGCTTGGTAGAATCAATAACATATATAGTATAAACTTGGTCTACATTTTCTACTTGTTCTCTTAGCTTTTGAAGTGCATTTTTCACTGTCCAGTTCCAATCTGCAGAGACAAAGTCTACATCCATAATACCACCGGCACTATCTTCGTCATAGTTCATTAACATGGTAATGTCAGAGGAATGTTCTTCGTCTTTTAAAGCTTCAAGAACTTCTTCTTGGACATCTTCAGGTAAATCTTGTATTACATCTGTTGCGTCATCCGCATCCATTTTTTCTATGGACTCGGCAATTTCTTCAGGGGAAAATGATTCAAGAAATTGTTCTCTAGTATCCTCCTCAATTTCTACCAAAACTTCTGAAGCTAACTCTTCGTCTAAGAGTTGATATAGATATTGTGCTTGTGGAAGTTCAACTATTTCCAATATTTCGGCAATATCAGCAGGATGCAAAGGGTTAATAGCTTCTACTATATAGCTATTGTCTTCACTTTCAATTGCTGAAATGATATTATTTATAAATTCTTTGGTTAATTCAAACTGCATTTAAAAAAAGTATGAAATATAATCTACACGAAAATATGAATTATTAACTGGTTTTTAGCTAGTTAATTTTGGATTCTAACATATTGGTAATTTCAATAAAGTTTTTTATGGAAAGTTCCTCAGGTCTTTTAGTCATTAAGACATGGTCAATTTTTTCATCGCCTAACAATGATTTAAGTGAGTTTCTAGCCATTTTCCTTCGCTGATTAAAAATTGCTTTCACTACTCGAAAAAATAATTTCTCATCACAATCTAGTTTAACTATTTCATTTCTAGTGATTTTTATAACACCAGATTTAACTTTTGGTGGAGGGTTAAAAACCTCTTCATTTACAGTAAATAAATATTCTGTATTGTAAAATGCTTGAATCAAAACAGATAAAATCCCATATTTTTTTGACCCCGGACCTGAACAAATCCTTTCTGCAACTTCTTTCTGAAACATCCCCACCATTTCATCTACAATAGTCCTATTCTCATATATTTTGAAAAGTATTTGTGAGGAAATATTGTATGGGAAATTTCCAGTAACCGAATAGTTCCCCACAAATATTTTAGTCCAGTCAATCTTTAAAACATCTTCATTGTAGACTGTTAAGTCAGGAAATTCAGTATTTAAATATTTTATTGATTCAATGTCTAGTTCATAGGAAATTAAATCAATATTTTCATGCAATAGAAACTTAGTTAAGGCACCTGTTCCAGGTCCAATTTCCAGCAAATTAATTTTATCAGATTGTGAAATAGATTCAGCTATTCTCTCGCTTATTTTTTCATCAATTAAAAAGTGCTGACCTAAATATTTTTTTGGTTTTATATCCATTATTCGAAAGATTGCATATCTATAAATTTTTTGTAAAAGCTATTTTTAGATACCAACTCTTTGTGATTTCCCATTTCTACAATTTTTCCACTATCTAGTACTATAATTTTATCTGCATTTTGAATAGTTGAAAGTCTATGGGCTATAACCAATGAAGTTCTGTTTTTCATTAATCTATTTAAAGCTTCTTGAACAGCTTTTTCAGATTTGGTATCTAGCGAAGAGGTTGCTTCATCTAGAACAAGTATTTCGGGATTTTTATAAATAGCCCTTGCTATGCTTAATCTTTGTTTTTCTCCGCCTGATAATTTGTTTCCCGTATCGCCAATAAAGGTTTCGTATTTTTTGTCAAGATTTTGAATAAATTCATCAGCATTAGCCATTTTAGCAGATTCCAAAACACGAGAATTGTCTATTTCAACTCCAAAAGCAATGTTATTTACAACACTATCGTTGAAAAGAATTGAATCTTGAGTAACTACACCCATTAAGTTCCTAAGCTGACTTAAATTAATCTCTTTTACATTTAAATTGTCAATATTTATTTCGCCTGAAACAACGTCATAAAATCTGATTAATAAATCTGCTATTGTTGATTTTCCTGCTCCAGAATGACCAACTATAGCTACGGTTTCTCCTTTTTTTATTTTAAAAGATATATTGTCTAAAACCTGTTCCTGATTATACTTAAATGATACATTGTTAAAACTTATTTCATTTGAGAAAATAACTGGTTCTGGATTAATAGGGTTATTTTTGATTAATTGATTTTGTAATGTTATTTTTTCAATACGTTCCAATGCTGCAATACCTTGAGAAGAATCGTAAATTGCCTTAGAAATAGACTTAAATGGACTTATAAGCTGAGAAAACAAAATCAGATATCCAATAAAAACATCTGGCTGAATAAAGTCGTTAAGAACTAAATTCCCACCATATAATAGAACACCTGATGTTGCTAGAACTCCTAAAAATTCACTTATAGGAGAGGCTAAGTAAACTCGTCTATTTATGCCAAGCATTAATGAATAAAGTGAATTGCTTTTCCCCTCAAATTTAGTATTCATAAATGATTGGGCATTAAAGCTTTTTATAATTCTTAAGCCAAATAAAGTTTCTTCTGTTAGAGATAAAATATCGCCCAAGTTTTCTTGTCCTTGTTTAGATCTTTTTTTTAAACCATTACTTATTTTTGAAATAATTATTCCTGCTACAGGTAAGAATAATACAATGAAAAATGTCAACTTAAAACTTATTATAAAAAGAGTTGCAAAGTAGCCAACAACATATAACGGATCTTTGAAAATCGCATTGGTAGTTGCTTTAATGGCAAGTTCAATTTCTTTTAAATCTGCAGAAAAAGTCGACAATAAATTTCCTTTTCTTTCATCCGAAAAGAAGGACATGGGCAAAACCAGTATTTTTTGGTACATGCTTTCTCTCAATTTTTTTACAGAACTTTGGACTAAATCTGAAAGAAAAAATGTGCTCAAAAATGTGAACATATTTTTCAAAAAAACCATTACTACTAAAAATATGCATATCAATATTAGGGTAGAATATCTTCCTTCATTTATTGCATATTTGGCTAAGTAATAATTGATATAGCTTAATACTCCATCTTTTGACCAGTTGAAATTCCCGTTGTAGGAGCTAATTGTTTTTTCAAAAACCGCTGTAGAAGAATTAAATATAATTCTTAACAAAGGAATGATCATAGCAAAGGAAAAGATGGAAAACACCATTCCTAAAATATTAAATCCTAAATTCAAAAAAAGCGTTCTTTTGAATTGCAAGGTTATTTTAGCTATTCGAATTAAGTTTTTCATCTTTAATTATCTTTTACAAAGTTAACATACTTCCTTAATTGGTAATATCAACTATCAATATCCTAAACTATTGTGTTAAAGTGATCTCTTTTTCTAAATTTGCATTCTATATGAGTGTAAGACAAGAAAAAATAGCTAGTGTAATTAAAAAAGAATTGGGAACTTATTTCCAGAGAAATGCAATTACCATTGGAAAAGGCGCTATGGTTACAGTTACGACAGTAAGGATGAGCCCAGATTTATCTATAGCAAAAGTTTATATAAGTATTTTTGGTGGTAAAGATAACGATGATTCATTTGATCATATTCATACCCAATCAAATTCTATAAGATACGAGATTAGTAAAATAGTAAGAAACCAATTAAGGAAAATGCCTGAATTGCATTTTTACAGAGACGATTCTTTTGATTATGCCCAGGAAATTGACAATCTTTTGAAATGAAAAAGCTTTATAAATTTCTACTTAACACTCTCCCAAGACCACTTTTAATAAGGTTAAGCTATTTATTTAAAGTTTTTGCTCCATTGGCTTATTATGGAAGCGAAGTACATTGTCCGGTATGTGAGAGAGATTTTAGAAAATTCCTTTCTTATGGTTCCAATACTGCTCATAGAGAAAATGTTTTATGTCCTTATGATCTGACATTAGAAAGACATAGATTAATGTGGCTTTACTTGAAGCAGAGTTCTTTTTTTAAAGATGATCTTCAAAAAGTACTTCATGTTGCACCAGAACAATGTTTTTATCCAATTTTTAAAAAGCAAAAAAACCTAAGTTACACTACTGCAGATATGGAATCTCCTATTGCTGATTTACATTTTGATTTGCATAAGATTCCTTTAGAAGATGATTTATTTGATGTTATTTTTTGCAACCATGTTTTGGAGCATGTTAAGGATGACCATCAATGTATGAAGGAGTTGTATAGAGTGATGAAAAAAGGTGGTTGGGGAATTTTTCAGGTTCCAATTGACTACACAAATAAAGAAACTTATGAAGACTCTTCTATCAGCGACCCCAAGCAAAGAGAAATTCATTTTTGGCAAAAGGACCATGTTAGATTGTATGGTCTAGATTATCCAAAAAGGCTAGAAAAAGCGGGTTTTAAAGTAGATGTTTTTGATCCTAAAACTGCTTTAGGAGACATTGATTATGAAAAATTTAGATTGAATTCTTCGGAACTCATTTTTATAGCTCGTAAATAATGTATAATAAATCCTTTACTGTTAACAAACTTCCCGAACTAAATAATGTTGCTATGGAGATAGCTAGCTTAACAAAATTTAATAATTTATTTTTATTTGAAGGGAAAATGGGAAGTGGAAAGACTACTCTTATAAACTCTGTAGTTTCTACTTTAGGAGTTAAAGATTCTAATTCTCCAACATTTAGTATTATAAACACTTATTTAGGGGCTAATAGCCAGACTATTTACCATGTAGATTGCTATAGAATAGAAGATGAAAATGAGGTTGAAAACATTGGTTTACTAGAAATAATTAATGATCAAAACCTTTGTTTCATAGAATGGCCACAAAAAATTTATAACTTTTTACCATCTAGTTGCGTAAAGGTAAGTATAACAGTAGATAAAGGTCTACGTGAAATTAATATTAAGATATGAGTTTATCTGGAGATGCACTTAAATCATTAGCTCTTCAAGCTTCACTTTCTCCTCAGGAAGAAATGCTAGAAACTGGCCAGAAGAATCAAAAGTTATATATCGGAATTCCTAAAGAAACAGAATTACAAGAACAGCGAGTTGCATTAGTTCCTGAGTCAGTAAATTTGTTAGTTGCTAATGGTAATCGAGTTGTAGTTGAAACTGGAGCTGGTGAAAACGCCAATTTTTCAGATTCTGATTACAGCGAATCAGGTGCAGAAATTATTTATGACACTAAGGAAATATATAAGGCAGATATAATTCTTAAGGTTAGCCCTCCCAATGACAAAGAGATTGCTTTAATGAAACACAAGCAAATACTTTTTTCTGCATTGCAGATTACTGCACAACCTGAAAACGCATTAAAAAAATTAATGGCTAAAAAAGTTACAGCTATTGCCTGGGACTATATTGAAGATAAGAGTGGTTCTTTTCCTCTTATAAGGTCTATGGGAGAAATTGCTGGAACCTCTTCCTTTTTAATTGCTGCCGAGCTAATGAGCAATGCCAATAATGGGAAAGGACTGATGATGGGAGGAGTAGCTGGAATTACTCCGCCAGAATTAGTTATAATTGGAGCAGGGACTGTTGGCCAGTTTGCAGCTAGTGCAGCTTTAGCTCTTGGTGTTTCTGTAAAAGTATTTGACAATTCTTTATTTAAATTAAGAAGACTACAAAATGAAATTGGCCAAAAGGTATTTACATCTGTAATTCAGCCCAAAGTTTTAGAAAAAGCTTTAATGAGATGTGATGTAGCTATTGGAGCATTGAGCGCACCTCATGGTAGAACTCCTTGTATTGTTAGCGAAGATGTAGTAAAGAAAATGAAATCAGGATCGGTAATTGTAGATGTAAGTATTGATAAAGGAGGTTGCTTTGAAACTTCTAAAATTACTACGCATCAAAAGCCAACATTTACTAAACACGATATTATTCATTATTGTGTCCCTAACATTGGCTCTAGAGTTTCAAGAACTGCAAGTTTTAGTCTAAGTAATATATTTTCTCCATTACTAATTGAAATTGCAGAAACTGGAGGCTGCGAGAAATTAATTCAGTACTCTAAAGGGTTTAGGCACGGTGTTTATATATACAATGGGACATTGACTTCCTCTATACTTGGAAAGGCATTTAATATTCCTTACAAAAACTTGGATTTACTTATTTCTGCTCTTTAGTCTTTAACTTACGTAAAGACTAGATTTTACAGCATCTATAATTTTTTTAACACTTGGAAGAGCTTCCTCAATTAAAACTTTTGAAAAAGCAAATGGTGTATCAGATTGCATAACTCTCATTACTGGAGCGTCTAAATAGTCAAAGGCATGTCTTTGTAAATGGTAAGCGATTTCACCCGAAATTGAAGCAAGAGGCCAGCTTTCTTCCACAACTACACATCTGTTGGTTTTCTTAACTGAATTTACAACTGCGTCATAATCAATTGGTCTTACAGATCTAAGGTCGATCACTTCACAAGAAACTCCTTCTTTAGCAAGTTCTTCAGCTGCTTGGTAAACAACTTTTAAAATTTTACCAAAAGAAACTATGGTAATATGGTCACCTTTTCTTTTAATATCTGCTTTGCCAATAGGCACTAAATATTCTCCTTCAGGAATTTCTCCTTTATCTCCATACATTTTTTCAGATTCCATTATAAGAACAGGGTCGTTATCTCTAATTGCTGATTTTAAAAGACCTTTGGCATCGTATGGATTGGATGGAGTTACTACTTTAAGTCCAGGAACATGGGCGTAAAAAGATTCGAAACTTTGCGAATGAGTTGCAGCTAATTGACCTGCTGGACCATTTCCACCTCTAAATACTATAGGACATGAGTATTGTCCGCCACTCATTTGAAGAATCTTTGCAGCGCTATTAATTATTTGATCTGAGGCAAGAAGGGCAAAATTCCAAGTCATGAATTCTACTATTGGTCTAAGACCATTCATTGCTGCTCCTACAGCAATTCCTGCAAATCCAAGTTCAGCAATTGGAGTATCAATTACTCTTTTAGCACCAAACTCGTCCAACATTCCTTGTGACACTTTGTAGGCACCATTATATTCAGCAACTTCTTCACCCATTAAAAAGACCGTTTCGTCTTTTCTCATTTCCTCTACCATTGCTTCTCTAAGAGCTTCTCTATACTGAACTGTTCTCATATCGTAAAATTTGGCCTAAAGTAAATCATAAATAAGACTTTTTAAATTAAATTAATATTTTTTTGAAAAATTATTTAAAAAAATTCTTTTTTAGACAAATTTTATTGTGAATATGATAATTTAATCCAGTTAATTATAATTGGTCTAAATAGAATTATTTACCTTTGTTAAATAAATTTAAATAAACTTTTTTAAATGAAAATATTAGTGTGTATTAGTAAAGTGCCCGATACTACCAGTAAAATAAATTTTGTAGAAAACGACACAAAATTTGATGAAAATGGAGTACAATACGTAGTTAATCCCTACGATGAGTGGTATGCTTTGGTTAGAGCTTTGGAATTAGTGGAGGCCAATGGCGGAACAGTTACTACAATAACAGTTGGAACATCTGCAGATGACCCTACCATAAGAAAAGCGCTTGCTATCGGGGCAAATGATGCTGTTAGAATTGACGCAGATCCAACAGATTCATTTTTTGTTGCCAAACAAATATCAGAGTATGCAAAAAATGAAAATTTTGATATTGTAATGACTGGAAAAGAAACTATTAATTACAATGGTGCTCAGATTGGTGGAATGATTGCTGAATTACTCGACATGCCATTTGTATCTTTGGCAAATAAGTTAGATGTTAACGGCACTCAAGCAACCCTTGAGAGAGATGTTCCAGGAGGAATAGAAGTTGTTGAAGTAGATTTACCATTTGCTTTAAGCGCATCAAAAGGAATGGCTGAACAAAGAATACCTAATATGAGAGGGATAATGGCAGCACGAACTAAGCCTTTAAATGTTAAACCTGCTACAGATCATAAAAAACTAACATCTGTAGTGAAATTTGAATTGCCAACTCCAAAAACTGGGTGCAAATATTTAGATCCAGAAAGTATGGATGAATTAGTAGAGTTATTACACAATGAATCAAAAGTTATATAATTATGTCAGTATTAGTATTTGTTGAAATCAAAAATAAATTAAGTAAGGCTGCAAAGGAAGCGATTACTTACGGTAAAAAATTAGGAGAAGTTAATGTAGTTACTTACGGCGATGCAAGTAATGAAGCTCTTTTAGAAATGGGAGAATATGGTGCTAAAAATATTTGGGTTTACAGAAATATTAACGAGCCTAATGATCAAGTAATTTCTAAATTAATTTTGAAGGCAGTAGAAAAATTGGAAGCAGAATTTGTTGTGCTTTCTCAAGACCAAACAGGAAAGTCAATTGGACCAAGAGTTGCTGCAAAATTAGAGGCAGGACATATTTCAGGAGCTATATCTTTGCCCGAAGCTACAGATGATTTCACTGTAAAAACCAATGTATATTCTGGAAAAGCGATTGCTTATGTATGTGTGCATTCTGATAAAAAAGTTATTTCTATACTTCCAAATTCTATTCAACCTGTAGAAAATAAAGTAGAGGCATCTATTTCTGATTTTGCAGAAGATTTAGGAACGGGAAGGATTAAAACTATTGATTTAAAACCTTTGGGAGACGGCATTCCATTGCCTGAGGCGGAGCTAGTTGTTTCTGCTGGTAGAGGACTAAAAGGTCCAGAGAATTGGGGGATTGTTGAGGATTTAGCTAAGTCTTTGGGTGCTACTACTGCATGTTCAAGACCAGTTGCAGATATTGGATGGAGACCACATCATGAACACGTTGGGCAAACTGGAGTTGCAATAAGACCAAACCTTTATATAGCGGCAGGTATTTCTGGTGCTATTCAACATTTAGCAGGTGTAAATGGAAGTAAAGTAATAGTTGTTATTAATACAGATCCTGAAGCGCCATTTTTTAAGGCTGCTGATTACGGTGTAGTAGGGGATGCATTTGAAGTATTGCCAAAATTAACGACAGCAATTAACAATTTTAAAGCTTCACAAGTATAATTACATATTTTAGTTATCTTTATGTTTAACCCTGAAATGTAGTTTTATATTTAGTCCACTATGGAGAAAATCAAGTTAGATATTGCTGGATTGTCCTACAGCCAAACCCAGTCTGGCGCGTATGCTTTGGTACTCTCTGAAGTAATTGGAAAAAGAAGATTGCCAATTATCATTGGCGGTTTTGAAGCTCAAGCTATTGCAATAGAACTTGAGAAAATGACTCCAAGCAGGCCTCTGACCCATGATCTTTTTAAAAATTTCTCGGATCATTTCAATATAAATTTAGTCGAAGTAATTATATATAATTTGGTGGAAGGCATTTTTTTCGCAAAATTAATCTGTGAGCAAGAAGGTAAAGAAGTTGAAATTGATTCTAGAACTTCGGATGCTATCGCTTTGGCAGTTAGGTTTGAATGTCCAATTTATACTTTTGAATTTGTATTAAGTTCCGCAGGAATTATTTTAGATGATGATGATGCTGAAGAGCTAGAGGATATGAATTCCGAGATAAATCTTGAGGAAATCACAAAAAACCCGACAGAAAGAATGAGTCTTAAAGATCTCAAAAAGCATCTGAAAAAATCAATTGATAATGAAGATTACGAAGCAGCTTCAAGATTTAGAGATGAAATTAATAAAAGAAAAGAGAATTAAAATTTTCAAATCATTACTTTTTTATCTGACTTTAAATCTCTGGTTTACAGCTTGCACTAGCTCCGTGGAGAGCAAATTAATTGGAGTTTGGCAAATTGATCATGTAGATTACAATGACCAAAATACCTCTACAGTTCCGGAAAATGAAAGGTACTCTATGGAATTAAGTAAAGAAAACAATAAAAAAAAGTTTTCAATTGATGGTGTTATAGGTTCTTGGTTACTAAAGGATTCCACCTTGTTATTTGAAAATATTCCAGAATCAAAAACGTATATAGATTCTATGTTTGTTATTAATGATGCATATGGGAATTCTACAATTATCCTTCAGAATGGAGATCAAAAAATTGCAACTATTAAAGATGGATTTGTAGTTCCTGAAAAAGTGACCTACAAAATGAAGGTTATTTCTGTTAACTTAGAAGAACTTATTCTTCAAATTGATGAAGATTTACATACTTATAATAAAGTAAATTAATATTTTGGACATTTCTTTTCTTTCTATTTTTAGAGGTTTAATCGGAATTGCGGTTATTATTTCAATTGCTTTTTTATTTAGTGAGAAAAAGTCTAAAATATCTTGGAAAGTTGTCGGTATTGGTCTTCTGTTTCAATTAATTCTAGCATTTTTAATTTTAAATCCTTTAGGAATCTCTTTCCTTGAATATTTCAGATTGGGATTTCAGCTACTAGGCAAGGTGTTTGTTGCTATTCTTGATTTTAGTACAGCTGGAGCTGATTTTCTCTTTGGATCTTTTTTAGATACAGAAAAACATGGTTTCCTTTTTGCATTTCAAGTTTTACCTACAATTATCTTTTTTTCAGCATTAACAAGCTTGCTATTTTATTTGGGTGTTATTCAAAAAATAGTTTACTATTTTGCTTTAATAATGACTAAACTATTAAATCTTTCAGGTGCTGAAAGTCTTTCAGTTGCAGGAAATATTTTTTTAGGCCAAACAGAGTCTCCTTTAATGATTAAAGCCTACTTGGCCAAAATGTCTAGATCTGAATTGCTTTTGGTTATGACTGGTGGAATGGCAACATTGGCTGGTGGAGTTTTAGCCGCCTACATTGCTTTTTTAGGTGGTAATGACCCAAACGAAAGATTAATATTTGCTAAACATCTTTTGGCAGCTTCTTTTATGGCAGCGCCTGGCGCAGTTATAATTTCAAAAATTCTAATTCCTCAAACTCAAGAAATTGATTCTAATGTTGAGGTTTCTAAAGAAAAAATAGGTAGTAACGTATTAGATGCTATTTCAAATGGAACAGTGGAAGGATTAAAATTGGCAGTTAATGTTGCATCCATGCTCTTAGTTTTTATAGCATTTCTTGCAATGGGGAATTTTTTACTTCTTAAAATCGGCTCTGTTACCGGTTTAAATTCTTTTATTTACGATTTTAGTAATGGCCAATTTTCCGTACTATCTCTTCAAGTAATATTGGGCTATATTTTTGCCCCTTTGATGTGGCTTCTAGGAGTATGTAGTGAGGATATTACTATTGTTGGTAGATTAATTGGAGAAAAATTAATAATGACTGAGTTTATAGGCTACATAAGTCTTGGAGATTTAAAATCCTCAGGATCTTTCGCCGAGGAGAAGTCTATAACAATGGCTACTTACATGCTTTGCGGTTTTGCAAACTTTGCTTCTATTGGTATTCAAATTGGTGGAATAGGTTCACTTGTTCCTAGTAAAAGAAAACTCCTTTCTGAGCTCGGAATGAAGGCTTTGTTAGCAGGAACATTGGCATCTCTCTTATCTGCTACAATTGTTGGTATGACTTATTAACTTCTCGTTGATAAGTTTTTAAACCTTTTCTTATTTTTTGACCAAATACATTCTATTTTTAGAATCTAAAATTTTTATGAAACAATACCATAAATTATTATCCCATATTCTTGAAAATGGTGTTCAAAAAGGGGATAGAACAGGAACAGGAACCATAAGTACATTTGGTTATCAAATGAGGTTTGATCTTGCCGAGGGTTTTCCGTTATTAACCACAAAAAAACTTCATTTAAAATCTATAATTCATGAATTACTTTGGTTTATAAAGGGAGAAACAAATACTAAGTATTTAAAAGAGAATAATGTTAAAATATGGGATTCATGGTCTGACGAAAATGGCGATTTAGGACCTGTTTATGGACATCAGTGGCGAAATTGGAATTCTGACGGTGTAGATCAAATCAGTATTTTAATAGATCAAATTAAAAACAACCCTAACAGCAGAAGGATGATTGTATCGGCATGGAACCCAAGTGTTTTGCCCGACACTTCTGAAAGTTTTTCTAAAAATGTAGCTAATGGTAAAGCTGCTTTGCCACCTTGTCATGCTTTTTTTCAATTTTATGTTACAGAAGGGAAATTGTCTTGTCAATTGTACCAAAGAAGTGCAGATACTTTTCTTGGTGTACCATTTAACATAGCATCTTATGCTTTATTTACCATGATGATTGCGCAAGTTACTAATTTACAAGCTGGTGATTTCATTCATACATTCGGGGATGTTCATCTATACAACAATCATTTAGAGCAAGCAAAAGAACAATTGTCTAGAGAGTTTAAATCCTTGCCCACAATGAAAATAAATCCAGAAATAAATGATATTAATGACTTTAAGTATGAAGATTTCGAGTTAATTAATTATGATCCACATCCACATATAAAAGCAGCTGTTTCCGTATGATTATATCTATAATAGTGGCAATTAGTAAAAACCAAGTTATTGGGAAAAACAATCAACTAATTTGGAACCTACCAAAAGACATGAAATATTTCATGGACACAACTATGAATACTACCGTAATAATGGGAAGAAAGAATTATGAAAGTATTCCTAAGAAGTACAGGCCATTAAAAAATAGAAATAATGTAATTATTACTCGAAACAAGTCTTATAAAGCTGAGGGATGTCTGGTAGTAAATAGTATTGAAGAAAGTCTGGAATCTTTAAGAAATGTTGAAAATAAAGAGGTGTTTGTAATAGGCGGTGGAGAGATTTATAAAAAGTTTTTAGAAAAAGGATTGATCGATAGAATGTATATTACCCACATTGATGAGCAATTTGATGGAGATACTTTTTTTCCGGAAATCAAATATGATTCTTGGCAATCATCTGAGTTTTTAAACCATAAAAAGGACGAATCTAACCCTTATAATTTCAAAATAATGGTTTACAATAAGTTAAATTAAGCTACTTTAAGTTTGCTGATTTTCGATTTTGAAAACTGTTTTTCTGCATAAGATAAATCAATAACTAATTCCTTTACTTTTTGATCTGGGGCATTGTACATAGAATCTGTTAGGATAGCTTCGCATATTGATCTTAATCCTCTAGCTCCTAAATTTAAAAGCATTGCTTTTTCGACTATAAAATCTAAAACTTCCTTTTTTATAACAAGATTTATGTCGTCCATCTCAAATAATTTGATGTACTGCTTGGTAAGTGCATTTTGAGGGTCGGTTAAAATACTTAACAAAGTTTCTTTATTTAATGGATGGAGATAAGTAAGAACTGGAAACCTGCCTATTAGTTCTGGAATTAACCCATACTTTTTAACATCAAGTTGGTTTACATTAGACAACATTTTTTCTTCATTAAAATCCGAGTCTGACATTGTGTTAAACCCAATAGCCTGGCTCTTTACCCTTCTTTCAATAATTTTAGTAATTCCATCAAAAGCTCCCCCGCAAATAAAAAGTATATTTTTAGTGTCAATTTGAATCATTTTTTGTTCAGGATGCTTTCTTCCACCTTGTGGTGGAACATTTACTGTCGCACCTTCTAACAATTTTAGCATTGCTTGTTGAACACCCTCACCAGAAACATCTCTTGTAATAGAAGGATTATCACTTTTTCTAGCAACTTTATCTATTTCATCTATAAAGACTATGCCTCTTTCGGCTGCTTCAACATTAAAGTCTGCTGCTTGGAGTAATCTAGAAAGAATACTTTCTACGTCTTCTCCAACATAACCTGCTTCGGTTAGTACGGTAGCATCGGCTATACAAAATGGCACTTTTAAAAGATTGGCAATTGTTTTGGCGAGTAATGTCTTACCAGTTCCAGTTTCTCCAACCATGATAATATTAGATTTTTCAATCTCAATATTGTCTTTTTTTTTGTTTTTTTGCGTGAGTCTTTTGTAGTGATTGTAAACAGCTACCGACAACACTTTTTTAGCTTCATCTTGTCCAATTACATGTAATCCTAAATTTTCAACGATTTCTCTAGGAGTAAGAAGTTTAAGAGTGTCTTCAATTTCATTTTTGGATTTCACCCCTCCTTCTTCTTTGACTATTAAGTGGGCTTGACTTATACAAGAATCGCAAATGTGGCCAGTTATACCAGCAATAAGAACATTTACTTCTTTCTTTTCTCTACCGCAAAATGAGCAACGTATACTTTCTTCTGAAGTTTTTGACATAAATTATTTTCTAGTTAATACTTCATCGATCATTCCATAGTCTTTTGCTTCTTGGGATGTCATCCAATAATCTCTATCACTATCTTTCCAAACTGCTTCGTAATCTTTCTTAGTGTGATGAGAGATTATATCGTATAGTTCTTTCTTTAATTTCTGTATTTCCCTAGCTGTAATTTCAATATCTGAAGCTTGACCTTGAGCACCTCCTAGTGGTTGGTGAATCATCACTCTAGAATGTTTCAGTCCTGTTCTTTTACCATCTGCTCCTGCACATAACAATACCGCACCCATGGATGCAGCCATCCCAATACATATTGTAGAAACATCTGGCTTTATGTATTGCATGGTATCGTAAATTCCAAGTCCTGCATAAACAGAGCCCCCTGGAGAGTTAATATATATTTGAATATCTCTTTTAGCATCTATAGACTCTAAAAAAAGTAATTGTGCAGTAATAATATTTGCAACATAATCGTCAATTGCAGTTCCTAGAAAAATAATTCTATCCATCATTAATCGTGAGAAAACATCCATCACAGCAACATTCATTTGTCTTTCTTCAATAATATTTGGAGTCATTCCTACAGGGACATTTGGTAATATTGAACTGTAACTATCCAATGTTGAACTGGATATTCCCATGTGCTTTATGGCATATTTTCTAAACTCTTCGCTACTGTTGTGCATAATATTTATCTTTTTTTAAAGTTAGGAATTTATTAATTCAGCTCTGCAACCTTTTTAGTAAAATCTTCGTGGGCTAAAAACTTATCGTTAATTTTTAAGGTGTTTTTAAGATATTCCATTACTTTCTTATCGTAGATCATATCGTTAATTTTTCTTGCTTCATCTTTGTTGGCAAGGACTTTTTGAGCAGTCTTTTTTAATTCATCTTCTGCAGGAATCATCATTCCGTATTGGACATATTGGTTCCCCATTAAATCCATTGTGAAGTTTAATAATTCCTCTCCCTCTACTTTTAATTTTTGATCTTTAATGATGAAGTTTTCAATTAACTGCCATTTTAGACCTTCTGCATATCTGTCGTATTCCTTTTCAATATCTTCTTTTTTAGCTTCTTTATTTGAAGACAGAATCCATTTCTTTAAAAAGTTATCTGGCAACTTAATTTTAAGTTTTTTTATTAGAGTTTTAGAAATATCGTCTTTTAGAAGTCTGTCAATATCTGCAATAAACATTTTATTTAAATCTTCATGTACTTTCCCTCTAAACTCTTCTACATTCTTAGCTTCACCGGCACCATAAATCTTGTCGAAAAGTACCACATCAACATTGGCTGGTTCTAAAGTTTTAACCTCATTGACAGTCATGAATACATCGTTTATGTAGTTTTTTGCTTTTTCTTTATCAATTCCCAACATTGCTGCCATGTCAGTATCTCCTCTAGATATTTTCTTAGGATCTAATTGGAAAGTATCTGTTGGTTTACAACCCGTAAGCTTTCGCTTTGATTTTTTATCTGTAATAAATTCCAAGGATACTGTAGAACTTTGATTAAAACCGTCAACAACAACATTTCCATTTTGGTCTAATTCTTTGAAATTAGCCATAATCATATCTCTGTCACCAGCTTTTTCTACACTGGTAAGCTTTCCGTATCTTCTTGCAAAGTCGTCTACTTGTTTGTCAATTAGAGCTTCGTTTACCTTTGGTTGGTATTTTGTATATTTTAATCTTCCTGGTAAATCTGGTAAAATTTCAGGCGCCAATCCTAATTCGTAATGAAATTCAAAATCAGAAGGATTATTCCAATCTACTTTAGTTTTATCATCTTCAACTGGAATAGGATTTCCAAGAATATTAAGTTTATTTTCTGTAATATGATCGTATATTGATTTGTTAATAATTTTGTCAATTTCATCTGCTAAAATTGAAGGACCATATTTCTTTTTAATAATACTAGTTGGAACGTGGCCTTTTCTAAAACCTGGAAGTTGCATTTGCTTCCTATGTTTTTTTAATGAAGACTCGAATGGTGTTTTATAATCCTCGTTCTCAATTTTCACAGTAAGAACAGCATTCAGGGTATCTATATTCTTTACGCTAACATCCATGTTTTTTATTTAATATAAAAATGGCATAAAGCTTTTCTCTATGCCATTTGATTATTTAGTACGGGTGAAGGGAGTCGAACCCCCACGCCTTGC
>Ga0114997_10001700_pt1 | contig 18015 bp, 23 predicted proteins | sample ArcticOcean_MG_C_2_FD_87045 | JGI IMG/M metagenome (GOLD analysis project Ga0114997, IMG submission 87045) | Marine microbial communities from western Arctic Ocean - ArcticOcean_MG_CB4_136 | ecosystem: Environmental > Aquatic > Marine > Oceanic | place: Arctic Ocean: Canada Basin | collected...
CAACATTTACTGTAAGTATAGTTAAAATTAATAAACTATTTCTTATATTTTTTAAAATTTTCAACATAGTCTCTTGCATTTTCTTTTATGTGTTCTATTTCTTCATCGGTTACTTGTCTGACTATTTTGCCAGGACTTCCAAGCACTAATGATCTTTCTGGTATAACTTTATTTTCTGTAACAAGCGCGTTAGCACCGATAATACAATTCTTACCAATCTTTGTTTTATTTAAAATTGTAGAACCAATGCCTATTAAACAATCGTCTGCAATTTCACAGCCATGAAGCATAACCATGTGCCCTACCGTTACTCCGTTACCAACTATTGTTGGGCATCCAGGGTCAGTATGTATAACACTTCCATCTTGAATATTTGAATTCTCACCAATAATAATAGGCTCAAGGTCTCCTCTTAAAGTTGTATTAAACCAAATATTAGAATTCTTTTTTAATTCAACTTTCCCAATAATAACTGCATTGGGTGCGATCCAACTACTTGGATCTATTTTTGGTTTGTGACTCTTAAAATCATAAATCATATAATTGCTGTAATCTAAAACTATATCACTTATACTATAATATGACTTTAACAAAAACGCCAGATTGTGATTTAGGAAAAAAAGCTTACAAATTTAAATTAAAATCAATAAATAATGAGTTAATTTCCCTAGACGATGTTAAGGGTGAAAATGCTACACTGATAATGTTTATTTGTAACCACTGCCCCTATGTAAAAGCTATAATCGATGATCTTGTAGATGATTGTAAAACACTTTCAAAAGAAGGGATTAAATCTATAGCTATAATGTCTAATGATAGCAAAAACTACCCAGAGGATTCTTTTGAAAATATGGTTAAATTTGCCAGTAGTCATAAGTTTGGAGATATTGACTATTTGATTGATGAAACTCAAGTAGTGGCAAAAAAATTTGATGCAGTGTGTACGCCTGACTTTTTTGGATATAATAAAAATTTAGAACTACATTACAGAGGTAGAATCAGGGAATTGAAAGATTTAAAGCCTATAAAAAAAGGTGATAGCGAGTTAAAAATAGCAATGAAATTGATTGCTAGAACACAAAAAGGGCCAGATAAACAGTTCCCAAGCATGGGTTGCAACATAAAATGGTTTAATTAATGTTTTTAATTTCAACTAGAAATTTTCCTCCTGACATAGGTGGAATTCAAAGTTTAATGGAAGGACTTGCAAAAGCTTTAGTAAACCATGGTCCGGTAAAAGTTTTTGCAGATAATCATGGGGATGCAGAAAAATATGATGACAAGTCTTTATTAAATATACAGCGTATAGGTGGTTTAAAAATATTTAAAAAATATAGAAAAGCGAACCTAATAAGTGAATTTATTGAAAATAATAGTGTCAGAGCTATTTTTTTCGACCACTGGAAGAGTCTAGAAAATATAAATGAAGATATTGTAAAAAAAATACCAAGTTTTTGTCTAATACATTCTAAAGAAATTAATCATCCATTAGGATCAAATTTAAATAAAAGAATGATAAAATCATTGAGCAAAGTTAAAAATATAGTTGCAAACTCAAATTTTACAAAGGAATTAATTTTACAATTTGGAACTATAAATAAAAATATTACAGTAATAAATCCAGGTTGCGATTATCCTTTAAGTATAAATCAAGAATTTAAAGAAAAAGCAAAAAAAATATTTGGAGATTCATTTCCAAAAATTATTACTATTGCGAGACTAGATAAAAGAAAAAGTCATCAAAATATTCTAATGACAATTAAAAATCTTAAACAAAAATATCCAAAAATAAAATACGTTTGTATTGGCGATGGTGATGAAAAAAAAAATATAGAAGATTTAAAAAGAGAGCTTGGTTTGAGTGAAAATGTAATAATTTTAAATAAAACAAACGAACAATTAAAAGTTTCTTTATTAAATGAATCTCATTTATTTTTAATGCCTTCAATAATTTATAAAAAATCTGTAGAAGGTTTTGGCATAACATTTATAGAGGCAGCATCTTATGGAGTGGGTTCAATTGGAGGAAAAGAGGGGGGTGAAAAAGATGCAATTATCGATAAAGAAACTGGATATATTTGTGATGGAAATGATTTAAATTCAATTTATGAAAATGTTATAAATTTTTTTGAAAATGAAAATTATAAACAGCTAGGAAAAAATGCACAGAAATTTTCAGAAAAATTTAAATGGGATAAAATAATAAAACAATATCTAAATTTAATTTAATTTTTTTTTACTTCGTTAAATACATGCCCTACCTTTAGGTCTTCTAATTTAGAAACTGTAATGGCCTTAAAATTTGTATTCTCAATACTAACTTTTTTTGCAGAAGTGTGACTACCAAATAAAACAATCCCATTTTTATTTAAATGACTGGAAATGTGTGCGGGACCAGTATCGTTGGCTATTATAAATTTAGATCGATTAATTAGACTAATTAATTGAATCAGAGATAAAGAGACATCATTGTCTAAAATAACTTTTGCATTCAATTTTTTTGCCTCTTCCAGTTCATGAGGCCCGGGAGCAACTAAAATAGAATATTTTTTTTTATAAAACTCTCTAATTTTTTCAACTAACTTCTTATAATAGGGCCATTTTTTATTTGGATGTTTATTTGAACAAAAAGGAAATATCAATATGAATTCTCGTGAAGTATTTTTTTTTATGATTTTTTCTATATCTACAATAGCCCATGTTAAATCTATATTTTTAATAAAATTTGTTTTTATTCCACTTTTTTTTAATTGGATTTCCATTCTATCTAAGACCGGGCTTTTATCAAAATTACTTTTTTTTTCTCCCTTTGCTAAAGAAGTTTCTGCTGAAGACCACTTTGGGCTTTTTAATAAAAATTTTTTATAAAACATTGTTCTTGAAGAATTTTGCAAATCAAATACATGTGAAAAATTGTACCTAGCTAGAAGTTTTTTAAGTTTGTGAAGATAAAAGAAGTTCCACCTAGGCAATCTCTTATCTAAAATCACTCCGTCAACATAAGGACACTCCGACATTAGACTGATAAAATTCTTCCCTGTAAGTAATAAAATTTTAGAGCTGGGAAATGATTGTTTAATATCAGCTATAGCTCCGTTTGCTTGAATTACGTCACCAAGTGACCCATGCTTAATAATTAATATATTTGACATTATTTTAACTGCATATAATTATTGCACTATTATAACCAAAAAAAATATTATGAATACTAAATTAGACAAAATATTGGCAGAAATTTCTGCCGGTGAACTAATCGATAAAATTACTATTTTGGAGATTAAGAAATCTAAATTAACTGATAAAGATAAATTAACAAGTGTTAATAAGGAATTAGAATCGCTGAATGAAACATTTGTTAAATTTATACCCTACACGTCTAAAATAAATGAACATAAAAATTATCTAAAAGAAATAAATCTTAAACTTTGGGATATAGAAGATGGTAAAAGAATGGCGGAAAAGAATAATGATTTTGGTAAAAGCTTCATCGAATTGGCTCGAAAAGTTTACAAATATAATGACCAAAGAGCTAAAATTAAATTAGCTATAAATGATGCTCTTGGATCAAGAATAAAAGAAGTTAAATCTTACGAATGATTAATCTGATTTAAGACTCGGAATAATTACTCTTAATTTTTTTGGTAATTGAGGATCAATTAATGCTGTAATAACACCCTCTTTTTTATTATTTTGTTCTTTTATGATTTTACCATCAGGTGAGAGGATCAATGAATGGCCAAATGTCTTCCTGCCATTATAATGTGTTCCTCCTTGTGCTGGTGCAAATATGTAGCAAAAATTTTCAATAGCTCTTGCTTTTAACAAAGCGTGCCAATGTTTTTTTCCAGTGGTTTCTGTAAATGCCGATGGAATTGAAAAAAAAATTACACCTCTTTTTGCTAACTTACGATATAAATTTGGAAATCTCAGATCGTAACAAATAGTGAGACCAAGTTTACCCCACGGCAAGTTAAATGATTTTATTTTATTTCCAGGTTTAAAAGTGTGGGACTCAAAATATTTTTCTTTTTTACTTAATCTAGCATCATACATGTGAATTTTATCATAAAATGATTTAATTTTACCACTAGTATTAATCAAAATAGATCTGTTAACCAACTTATTTCTATCGAGCTTAATAGTTAAAGATCCTACTAAAATCCATTTTTTGTGCCTCTTTGCTAACTTTTTAATTCCTTTTAAATAAATATCTTTATCCATAGATGTGCAAATTTTAAGTAATTTTTTTTTATTTAAAGAAAATAAAGATGAAACTTCAGGAGTTAAAATAAAATCAGCTTTTTGATTTATAGCTTTATGTATTAATTTTTCAGTTTTTTTTAAATTAGAATTTATATTATTGTTCGATTTTAGTTGAATGCAAGAAACTCTAAACATTAATTATGACTCATTTTTTTTTCAGCAAATTTGATCAAGTTATGTATTAAAAAAGTAAAAAATAGATAAATAGATCCCGCAAAGATAAATACTTCAACAGGATTAAAATTAGTTGAAATTATATGTTTTGCAGCACCAGTTAAATCTATAAGTGTGATTGTACTCGCTAGTGAAGTTCCTTTTAACATTAAAATCATTTCGTTACCGTAAGCGGGCAAAGATTGCCTTATAGCTATAGGTAACTTAATTTTAATGAAAGTATTCAGGTTTGAAATTCCTAAAGCTTTTGCAGCTTCTAAAATATTTTTATCAATTTTTTCAAAGCCTGATCGAAAAATTTCTGAAGTATAAGCGCCCGTATTTAGTGAAAAAGCTAATATTGCACACGCAAAAGGTTTTTTGAGCACTATCCACATAAAGGAATCTCTTATGAAATCTAACTGTGCTAATCCAAAATATATAATAAATATTTGAACGAGGAGTGGCGTACCTCTAAAGATAAAGGAATAATAGTAAGCAAAATTAAATATGATTTTATTCTTGCTTAATCTTAAAATAGCAAAAAATAATCCAATAAATATTCCAATAATTAAAGAAAATATAGTTAATTCAATAGTTAAAATTGAAGCTTTAAATAATTTGGGAATATTTTCTATAAGCATGTTCATTAATGAATAAAATTATATTTTTTTTCTAATTTATTAAAAAAATGCACGCTAAATGTAGTTAGGATTAAATATAAAACTCCAGCAAATAAATAAAAAAATAAAGGATTTCGAGTATATCCGGCAGCCATATACGATTGCCTCATTATTTCTACAAGACCTGTAACTGAAATTAAAGAAGTGTCTTTAAGAGTTATTTGCCATACATTCCCAATGTTAGGTATTGCTAGTCTTAGAACTTGAGGCATTATTACTTTTAAAAAATATACTGTTTTTTTTAAACCTAGGGCTTTGGCACCCTCAAATTGATTTAACTTTATTGATTGAATTGCTCCTCTTAAAACTTCAGTAGAATATGCGCCAGAGATAATTCCAATAGATATCGCTCCAGTAAGAAAAGCGTTAATCTCAATATAACCATTGTGTCCAAAAATTTTAGCTACGTACATTATTGCGCCACTTCCACCAAAAAAAAATAAATAAATTATCAGTAATTCAGGTACACCTCTAAAAATTGTGGTGTATGCATTACCTAAAGTAATTAATATTTTATTTTTAGATAATTTAAAAGAAACAATTATTGAAGCAAAAAGAAATCCAATAAATAGAGCTACAATAGCTACTGCAACTGTCATTAGAGTAGCCCTTAACAATTCATCTCCCCAACCATTATTTCCAAAAGATAAAAGTTCCATAAGAATCAGGCGATAAGTAAATTACCGCCTGAAATATTTAACTACATAGAGGCGTCAAAGCCAAAATGTTTGATAGCTAGTTTTTTAATTATTCCTTTTTTTCTAGCTTTATCGATAGCAGAATTAAAATCAATAAGTAAATTTTGATTATCTTTTCTTACACCGACTCCAACTCCATTGCCAAAAGTTCCCCCAGAAAAAGTGGGGCCAATTAAACTTACTGTGTTCCCAGCTTTTTCATTATAGTCAGCAAAAGCTACAGCAGCCGCTAAAGCCGCATCAATTCTGCCCGACGAAAGATCAAGGTTGACCTCATCTTGAGTTTTGTATGTCAAAACTTTTACTTTACCTATTAAACCAGATTCTAGAAAATTTTGGAATATAGTTCCTGACTGAACACCAATAGTTTTTCCTTCAAGTGATTTTTTAAGTTTATTTAATGTTTTTTGTTCTTTTGCACTGATGTCATTAAGACTTATAGACTCAATAGTTTTAATTTTTAAAAGTTTAGAACTTTTAAGCGTAGCAAATGAAGCTACTTCATCTGCGTAACCTTGTGAAAAATTAATTTTTTGTTTTCTTTCGTCTGTAATTGACATGCCTGCCATTATAGCGTCGAATTTTCCTGACTGTAAAGCTGGTATCATACCATCCCAATCTTGCTCGACGATTGTACAATTTTTACTCATAATTTTACATAGCTCTGTTGCTAAATCCACTTCAAAACCAATGAGTTTTCCTGAGGCATCTTTGGCATTCCATGGGGGGTACGCTCCTTCTGTTCCAATCTTAATATTATCAGAAAACGCATTTCCAGATAATAAAAAAAGAGAGGCAAAAAAAGTAATAAAAAGTTTATTAAATGTTTTCATATATTCTCCTATTGTTAAAAGTGTATTGTAATTAAAAAAAAAGAATTTACTAGAATTTAATTATCATATTATGCCCATAGTTATTTCATTATTGATGAGGCGAAATTCCAATTACAATCAAAACTTGGAATATACACGCCAGAAACTTTGACGTTTCCAAAGCTTTTATCTAATACTTTACACCAATTATCTACCTGCTTAGGTTTTTTGTCTTTACTTCCTACTTGTGCAGTAATTACCCCACCCTTTTTAAGAATTCTTTTTAGACCTTTCATATTTTTTCTTGCTAAATCAATACAATATTGGTCGTCATTTAAATCTACAAAAATTTTATCATATTTAGAATCTTCAATAGATTTTATACTTTCAAATGCATCGCCCCAGTAGGTATTTACACGATTACTTTTTTTAACTTTCGAACAAACTTTTGGAAGGTGTCTGTAGCAAGACTCAACAATTTCAGAATCAAGTTCATACCAGTCAATATAGTTAGTGTTATTTTCCAAGCATTCCCTGGCGACACCGCCGTCGCCCCCACCAATTATTGCGACATTATTATTTCTTTTACTTAAATCGTAACTGGACTTAAAAAAATTTGAGCTATAAATCTTTTCGTCTTTTTCAGCTACTTGGATTTCGTGATCTATGAATAAAGCATTGCCAAATTCCTCTAAATTCATAACTTCGACAAATTGGCCGACTTTAGAAGTAAATGACTCCAATATGTTATTAACCACATAATATTTTTTTTGTCCTGGTGTACTATAAATATCGTCATAAAGACTGACACTACTTCTGTCAAAATTTTTTGTTACAACTCTCTCATGTTGAATTTCTTTTTTAAGTATTTTTAAAGCAATCTTAGGGTGAACCTTTCCACAGGTAAAGAAGTCAAAGCTTATAACACCTCGTTCTGGAAATGTATGAAAACTAAAATGACTTTCAGATAATAATGCCACTAAAGTAAAACCTTGAGGTTCAAATTTATGAGTACTTACATTAAGAATTTCTACTTTAGCTGCTTTTGCAATTTTATAAATTATTTTTTCGTAAAATGAAGAGGTATATTCTTTTTTTACTCCTAAAAAATCTAATGTTATATGTTCACCAACTTTTATCATTAAAAATTAACTCCTTTTATAATTTTTAAACTTTCCTAAAACTATTTTCATTTCTTTTTTTGAAAGTATCTTAGGTATTCCAATTCTTAGGGCATTTATATATTGATGGCAAATATTTTCGATTTCCTGAGCAAGCTCAAAAGCTTTGTCTAAATCATCTCCAAACGCAACTTGACCGTGATTAGCAATAAGACAACCTGTTCTATTTTTTAACGCTCTAATAATATTTTTAGATAAATTCTTGGTTCCAAAAGTAGCATATTTTGTACATTTTATGTCATCACCGCCAACAACTGCAACCATATAATGAAATGCTGGAATTGGTTTTTTATGTGTGGAAACTGCTGTAGCACATGTTGAGTGTGCGTGAACAACGGCTTCAGCTTCTTTTTTATTCACATAAATATCTTGATGAAATCTCCATTCAGATGATGGTTTGTTCTTTTTTTTGTCAAAGATTCCTTTTAAAGAAACAAAAACAATATCTTCAGTTTTTAATGTAGAATACTTTTTACCAGATGGAGTGATGTAAAAGCCGTCTACACCCTTCTCTTTTACTCTAACTGAAATATTTCCTGATCTCAAAGCTGATAAATTAGTTGTATTTAGTTTCTTTGAATATTTAATTACTTTTTTTTTAAGGATATTCACTATAATAAATTAGTCTTAAAAAAACTTAAAAATTCTGGAACAAACTCAGCGCCTTGGTTCCCGCTTAAAACAACTCCTCTTTTAAAGCATTTTTTTTTTTTTAATAACAACATCATTATTTTAAAATAATTTTCATTTAAATAATTTTTTCAATTCTTTTTCAGATGCTTTACAAACACCTTTTTCTGTAATTAAACCCGTTACATACTTAGCAGGTGTAACGTCAAAAGCTAAGTTCATTGCTTTGCTTTTTTGTGGATAAATCAAAACTTTTTGAAGTTTATTGTCTTTATCCAATCCCTCAACATGTGAAAGTTCCTCGGAATTTCTTTCCTCAATTGGTATTTCTTTATGATCTTTAATATTCCAGTCAATTGTTGAGCTGGGTAAGGCAACATAAAAAGGAATATTGTTATCTTTTGCAGCAAGTGCTTTTAAATAAGTTCCTATTTTATTACAAACATCTCCATTAGATAAAGTTCTATCAGTGCCAACTATACACATATCTACCTGGCCTCTTTGCATTAAAATCCCACCAGTATTATCAGCTATAATAGTATTTGGTACCCCTTCTTCATTTAGTTCGTAAGAAGTTAGATTGGCTCCTTGATTTCTTGGTCTTGTTTCATCAACCCAAACATGAACTTTAATTCCTTTTTTATGAGCATGATAAATTGGTGATGTTGCGGTTCCCCAATCTATTGTTGCAAGCCAGCCTGCATTACAATGAGTTAAAATATTTACTGTGTTTTTTTTTTTGTTTGCTATTTTTTCAATTATTTTAAGTCCGTTTAAGCCAATATTCTTACAAAAATTTACATCTTCTTCCGCAATTGCTTTTGCTTCATCTAAAGCCATTTTTAAAATCTCATTGCTATTAACGCCTGATAATTTTTTCATCACTCTATCTACTGCCCATTTTAAATTAATAGCCGTAGGTCTTGATGAAATTAAATTTTCACTAGATTTTTTAAGGTATGATAAATCGTTTTTTTCTATAATGGATAAAACTAATCCGTAAGCTGCGGTAACGCCAATCAATGGCGCGCCTCTAACTTCCATTGTTTTAATAGCATTAATTGAGTCTTGAACTGTTTCTAGGTCTTTAATTATAAATTCGTGAGGAAGTTTTCTTTGATCTATAATTTTTAGTTTGTTGTTGTCAAACCAAATAGTTCTGTATGCTTTACCTGCAATTTTCATTAACTTTTATTTAAAACTCTACCTGCAACGTGGTTTAATTTCTTAATCGTTTTTTTTGTTCTTAGCTTTGAATCAGTAATAATGGCAACATCTAAACAATTGTTAGCGGGATCTTTGTCTACAGAATAATCTTTAAATGTTTTTATAACTTCTTTGATCATATTTTGTGCGTTTGCAGCATTTTTTTTTAGAGTTTGTATTACCATGTTTACATTAACTTCATTATGATTTGGATGCCAGCAATCATAATCAGTCACCATAGCAACTGTACAATATCTAATTTCGGCTTCTCTCGCTAATTTTGCTTCAGGCATATTTGTCATTCCAATTACATCGGCATTCCAAGATCTATAAAGATTAGATTCTGCTAATGTAGAAAATTGTGGTCCTTCCATAACAACATATGTTCCATTTTTTTGATGACTAATATTTAATTTTTTGAGCGCTGCTACGCAGCATTTAGATAAACCAGGGCTAGTCGGTTTTGCCATCGATACATGAGCGACGATCTCTTGGTCAAAAAAAGTTTTTATTCTAGAAAAAGTTCTATCTATAAATTGATCTACAATTACAAATTTACCTGGTTCTAAATTTTCTTTTAGTGAGCCAACTGCTGAAACGGAAATAATATCGGTAACACCCAATTGTTTCATTATGTCTATATTTGCTCTAAAATTAATATTAGTTGGGTTAACTTTATGTCCCCTACCATGTCTTGGTATAAAAAATATTTCTTCTTTTCCAAATATTGCTATCAAAACCTTATCTGAAGGACTTCCCCAGGCTGATTTGATTTTTTTCCACTTGGTTTTTTCAAATCCGTCCATTTTATAAAGTCCGCTTCCACCAATTATCCCTAATTTTCTTTTTTTCATCATTTAATTATTATTACTTTTTTGTTAGATATTGAAGCTAAATATGAATTTAAAAAAATATATAAGATCCATACCTGATTATCCAAAAAAAGGAATTTTGTTTAGGGACATAACAACTTTAATTAAAGATCCTGAGGCTTTTAATTATTCGATAGATAAAATAATTCAGATATCTAAAAAAATTAAATTTGATAAAATAGCAGCAATTGAATCTAGAGGTTTTGTTTTTGCGTCTGCTGTATCGTACTTAACAAAAAAACCTTTCATTTTATTAAGAAAAAAAAACAAATTACCAGCCGAAAGATACTCAGTTGATTTTCAACTAGAGTATGGTGATGCTACAATTGAAGTTCACAAAGATTCTATTTATAAAAAAGAAAAAATTTTAATCATTGATGATTTAATAGCAACAGGAGGAACCGCGGAGGCTTCGGCTAAGTTAGTTGAGTTATCGGGTGGGACAGTAGCCGGTTTTATTTTTGTAATTAATTTATTTGATTTATCTGGAAATGATTTGCTTAAAAAAAAATCTTATTTTACTGAAAGTTTAATGGATTTTCCGGGTCATTGATCAAATTTCCTTATTTTTCCATGTCTCTGGAGTAAGTTCGTTATTAATTTCTATATCAATATTGTAATCAAAAGGTTTTACCCCCCTATCCTTAATGTATTCAAAGGTTTTTTTTATTCCGTCAAATAAATTAACTTTTGTTTTATAATTTAATAAATTTCTTGCTTTATCTGCTGAACAAGTAGCGTGTTTTACTTCTTTAGGTCTATCTTTTTTATAAATTGGATTTAAATTAACCCCAGTTATATTTGAGCAAATTTCTGCAACTTTATTTATTGTTACGAATTCCTCATCAGGACCAATATTGATTATTTGCTTATTTAGGTTTTTTTGATCAAGCATTGGTATTAAGCAACTTAAACAATCGTCAATATAAGAAAAACATCTAGTTTGCTCGCCATCTCCATAAATAATAGGTGCCTTACCTTGCATCATTCTATTAATCATAATTGAGACTACATTTCTAAATGGATCATCGTATTTCTGTCTCGGTCCAATTATATTGTGAGGAACAGCTATTACCCATTCTATATTGTTAAGCTCGCAAAGATTTTTAAGAACTTCTTCGGAAGCAACTTTAGAAATGGCATATGGGTCAACAGGCATTGGTTTCATGCTTTCGTTAAAAGGCGACTCTTGTTCTCCGTACCTAGCCATTGAGGAGCAGAAAATAATTCTTTTCACCTTTTCATTTACTGCAGCTGAAAATATAGAAACTGAAGCTAAATAATTATTTTTTGTAATTTCATATGGTGAAAAAACTGACAATCCTTCGTGTGCTGTTGCGGCGCAATGATAGACAATATCTATATCTTTCATAATTTTTTGAACTTTTTTTAAATCACAACAATCAATTTTATGAAAGGCTATATTGCTTGGAACGTTATCCTCATAGCCACCAATCATACTGTCAATACCTATAACCTCATGACCAATTTTAGATAATTGTTCAGACAAATGTGAACCCAGAAAACCAGCTACACCGGTTACTAGAATTTTATTTATTTTAGACATGATGGATTTTTATATTTTTAATTGTAGGAAATCAAACAAATTAAGATACTTTAGGTCTGTACCAAGATTTTTTTCCCAGAATAGAATTGATTATACCTGAGGCTCTTTGATAATAAATGCGCATTTTATTCTTATTGAAAATAAAGAAATACATAATAGTTTTAAATATTGCAGAAAATAATTTTGGTAGAATATTAATTAAGGATGAAAAAAAGCCTTTGTATTTTTTGTTAAAGTAAAATGTTGACCACATCCAATGCCAATTACGAGACAATTCCATGTTATAATTAATTGACTCATCATGAGAACTACCGCCTGAATGATAAATTCTTATATTAGGATCCAAAAAAATTTTTTTGTTATTTTGTATTAGTCGTTTGCAAAGATCTATCTCTTCGAAATAAATGAAAAAATTGTCGTCGAAAAAACCAATGTTTTCAAACTGTGCTAAATTAAAAAACATCGCAAAACCTTTAACATTATTAACCGGTATTAATTCAGCTTTACTTTCATCCGCTTTAAAATTGATTTCTTTTTCTTCCTGGATAGATGGAGAGATTATTGCAAAATTTTGATTTTTAATAACTGAAGTAAAAAAATTATCTATAGCGTTCTTTTCCAAAATTGCATCTGGATTAAGTATTAATGCATATTTAGTTTTAACCTTGGATAAACCAAAATTATTCCCTTTTGCATATCCAAGATTTTCTCCTGCGAGTAAACAGGTTACATTTGAATATTTCTTCTCTATTTTTTCTTTAAATTCAACTCTGTTGGAGTTTTCCACCATTAAAACTTTTATATCTCTTTTAATTGAATTTAAGCAGGATATTATTTTATTATCGCTTCTAAATGTGGTTATAACAACTGTAATTTCGTGATACGCCATAGCTAATACTATTTGATTTTAAAAGATAATTCTTTTATTAACTTACTATATTTGATTGTACTATTCTTGTAAATTAAAATGAAAAAAATTGTAGTCACTGGTGGATCTGGGTTTATTGGAAGTAATTTAATTAACTTTTTAATAAAGAAAAAATTTTTTGTTATAAATGTTGATAATAATTCCTATGTATCACAATCTTATAACTTAAAAAAAATTAACAAGAAAATGTATAAATTCCATAAATTGGATATTAACAATAAAGCAAAACTACTTGCTCTTTTTAAAAAATATAAACCGTTTGGAGTTTTTAACTTAGCTGCTGAAACGCATGTCGATAGATCTATAGATAATCCTTCTAAATTTATCAAAAGCAATATACTTGGTGTCTTCAATTTACTTGAAGCAATCAGAAATTATAAAAAAAGTACATCTGAAAATTTGAGATTAATACATATTTCAACTGATGAAGTTTATGGAGATGTTATAGGAAAAAAAAGCTCAGACGAAAAATCACAATACAAACCAAGTTCACCTTACGCAGCATCAAAAGCAAGCTCAGACCATTTAATCAAAGCTTATGTTCGTACCTACAAATTAAATGCAGTTATTTCAAATTGCTGTAATAACTATGGTCCAGCTCAATTTCCTGAAAAACTATTACCCACTTTAATATTAAATATTATTAATGATAAGCCTTTAACAATATACGGTTCTGGCAAAAATTATAGAGAATGGATTCATGTTTTAGATCATTGTGAGGCATTACTTAAATTATTTAAACATGGTAAAATTGGTGAAAGTTATAACGTGGGGACAGGCATAAACTTAAATAATTTAAATTTAACAAAAAAACTACTTAACATTCTTAAAGCTAAAAAAATTAAAATAGGAAAAAATGTAAAAATTAAATTTGTTAAAGATCGACCTGGTCATGATTTAAAATATTCGCTTAATAGTCAAAAAATTAAAAGAATCATAAAATGGAATGCTAAGATAAAACTTAATGAGGGTTTATTTGAAACTTTTACATGGTATTTTAATAATCAGGATTTCTTTAAGGCTTTTTCAAAAAAATTGTTTTATAAAAGAATTGGTTTAAAAACATGATTAAAAAAGGAATAATTTTAGCAGGAGGTAGGGGCTCAAGAATGAGTCCACTTACAAAAGCTGTAAATAAGCAACTTTTACCTATATTTGATAAACCGCTTTTATTTTATCCACTTTCAATTTTAATGTTAGCCGGAATAAAAGATATTTTAATTATTGTTAACAAAGGTCAAAAAAATCAATTTAAAAAAATATTACCTAATGGGAACAATCTAGGGATTAAAATTAGTTACGCAGAACAGTCTAAGCCAAAAGGTTTGCCTGATGCATTTATAGTTGCTGAAAAATTTATCGGCAAAGACAATGTTGCATTAATACTAGGAGATAATTTTTTTTACAGCCAAAATCTGACAGAAAAATTACGTAATGCTGTAAAGCTAAAAACAGGTGCTACTGTATTTTTGCATCCAGTAAAAAATCCAAATCTTTATGGAGTGGCTATAAAGAGTAATAAAAATAAGATTTTAAAAATAATAGAAAAACCAAAAAAATTTGTATCTGATTTAGCGGTAACTGGACTTTACATGTTTGACAATAAAGTTGTTCAATTGAGCAAAGTGTTAAAACCTTCTAAAAGAAACGAGCTAGAAATAGTTGATCTTTTAAATATATACAGACAAAAAAATAAATTAAGTTCGGTACTACTTGGTAGAGGAAGTGCTTGGCTTGATGCGGGTTCTATTCAAGATTTTTATGACACTACTTACTTCGTGTCTGCGATAGAAAATAGACAGGGGTTTAAAATAGCTTGTATAGAAGAAATATCACTAAATAATAATTGGATTACAAAAAAAGATATTTTAAAATCAATAAAATTTTATGGAAAGTGTTCTTACTCGATATATTTAAATAAATTAATAAAAAAATATAAATGAAAAAAATCTTAGTCACTGGCGGTGAAAGTAGATTTGCTAAAGTTTTAAAAAATATTAAAACATCTTATAAATTTATTTTTTGTGGTAAAAATCAACTAAATATTAATAAGCCTAAATCTATACAAAGAATAATTAAGCTGTATAAACCGAATTACGTTTTACATTTGGCGGGGTTATCAAGACCAATGAAAATACATGACACTAATATTGCTAAAAGTATTACATTAAACATTATAGGCACGTCAAATCTTGTTAAAGAATGTTCACAAAGAAATATTAAGCTAATATATTTTTCCACTAATTACGTCTACGCAGGATCAAAAGGGAATTATAAAGAAACAGATCCAGTATTACCTTGGTGTAATTACGCATGGTCAAAATTAGGTGGAGAGTGCGCCGTTCAAATGTATAAAAATTCTTTGATTTTAAGAGTTTGTATGACAGAAAAACCATTTATTCATAAAAAAGCCTATGCAAATGTAATGACTAATTTTATATATCACGAAAATTTAGCAAAATTACTTATTAAAATTATTAACAAAAAAGGTGTATTCAATATTGGTGGTGAAAAAAAATCACCATATAACTTTGGAATAAAAGAAAATAAAAAAATAAAAAAATTATATTCAAAGGGGGAGTTTCCCCTAAAGCAAGATATGAACCTGGGGAAGTTAAAAAAATATTTGAATTAAAATGAAAATAATTAACACCAAAATAAAAAATTTAAAAATTATTTACCAAAAAAATAATATTGATTCCAGAGGTTGTCTTAGAGAAACATATAACAAACGTTTAATTAATTTTGATAAATTTATTTTTGATTATTGCACTACTTCTAAAAAAAATATATTAAGGGGATTTCATTTTCAACATAAGTTTCAACAAGCTAAATATGTTACTGTAGTAAAAGGTAAAATACTTGACTGTGTAATTGATCTAAGAAAAAATTCATCAACTTTTGGCAAAGTATTTAAAATTATATTATCCGAAAAAAATTGTATTTCTTTGTACATACCTAAAGGTTTTGCTCATGCTTTTTTTAGTTTTGATAAAATAAATATAATTTATTACAAATTATCAAATTATTATAAACCTGAGTTTGAAGATGGAATAAAATGGAATGATAAAAAATTTAAATCTTTATGGCCAACTAAAAAACCAATTGTTTCTAAGAAAGATAGTAAGCTAAGAACATTCCATGAGTTTTGCAAAAAATTCAAGGGCTTATAATTAAAAATCACTTAAATCTTTGAAATATATCGGCATGATTTTATATTTGGTATTTTTTTTAAACCAATAAGACATAAATCTTTCAGCTAAAAAACCGTATATCCGTTGCATACCATAACCTTTTAAAGTTTTAAAACCAAATTCGTTTTCACATTTGAGCAGCCAAGGAAATATTGTTTCATAATAGCTAATTAAAATTTTTTTTGATTTGCAAATAAACATATTATGAGGGTGAAATGAAATGTTAGTATTTATATATTTTTTAAAATCATCTCTATTTTCTTCGTCTAAAAGTGCTATAGCTTTATCAATATTACCTTTGCCGTGCATTAGATCAAAATGAAATTTAATAGTCCTTTTATTTTTATTAAAAAGAAGGGTTGGATTTAAAATAATTGATGGCAATCCTTTTTTAATAAATTTAGATAACTTAAATTTATTTACATAAAATGGCTCCCCTATTATCGACTCATAATTATTGTCTTCATTTAAAATAGTTTTTAAACAGACATTTTTTAAATCTTGGAAAGAAAATAAAGGGTCAATTATTGTTTCATTTACCCAAAATTTTCTATACTGGCAAAAACCAATCCAATTTTTTGGTAATTCGTTAATATAGTTTTTCCACAACCAATAATGAAAAGTATATTCCCCATAATAATTATTTTTCTGAGAGATATTAATATTGTCTTTATCTGTTATCCATTCTTTATTAAAATTTTCTTCTCCCAAGCCTACGGGTATGTAATTTAACTCCTTGATTTTTTTTAAGTGATCAGGGTTTAGTGATAAACAAAAAATAGAAAGATTATTCATAATCTTAAGAATTTTTTTCCCACAAAATAGAGCTTTGTACTAAATATTTAAGATTATTGTACTTAGGTTTCCATTTTATTAGTTTTAAAATTTTTTTATTTACAGCAATAATTTTTTCCATATCGCCTTTTCTGCGCTTTTTAAACAATATTTCAACACTCTTATTACTTTGCTTTTTAAACTCATTAGCGGCTTGTAACACCGAAATACCCTTCCCATATCCACAATTTAAAATTACAGACTTATTAATATATGATATTTTATCTAACACTTTTAGATGTATTGCTGAAAGATCACTAACATGTACATAATCTCGAATAGTTGTTTTGTCAGGTGTATTATAGTTTTTACCATAAATTTTAAATTTAGGATTTCTTTTTAGCGTTTCAATTGAAAAATTTTTAAACAAGTGATCGGCTTTATTTATTAAACCAATTTTTCCCGAAAGACTAGAACCAACCACATTGAAATACCTTAATATGCCATAATTTATCTTGTATTTTAAGCAAGTTTTTATAATAATTTTTTCAGCTTTTAATTTAGTTTTACCATAGACACTTTTTGGTTTTAATTTAGATCTTTCAGTTACTTTAAATAATCCATCTTTATAAACAGCTGCGGTTGAAGAAAAAATAAAATTTTTTACCCTTGATGCTTTACATGCATTCAATATACTTTCTGTGCCTAGTACATTATTTTTATGGTATTTCTTGGGATGTTTTTCTCCTATACCAATGCTTAAACTGGCTGCTAAATGGATCACAGAGTCAATATTATTTTCAATAATAATTTCTTTTAACTTTTTTGTGTTTAAAATATTTAATTTATAAAATTTTGCCTCTTTATTAATTAATTTTTTATAACCAGTTATTAAGTTATCTACTATAGTTACATTATATTTTTTTTTTATGAGAATTTCTATTATGTGACTTCCAATATAACCTGCTCCACCTGTAACTAAAATGTTTTTCATATTTTTTTGGTAGCGAGAGGCGGATTCGAACCGCCGACCCCAGGCTTATGAGTCCTGTGC
>Ga0114997_10001701_pt1 | contig 18013 bp, 6 predicted proteins | sample ArcticOcean_MG_C_2_FD_87045 | JGI IMG/M metagenome (GOLD analysis project Ga0114997, IMG submission 87045) | Marine microbial communities from western Arctic Ocean - ArcticOcean_MG_CB4_136 | ecosystem: Environmental > Aquatic > Marine > Oceanic | place: Arctic Ocean: Canada Basin | collected...
AACTACAGGAAGCAAAGATTGGGCGGTTTGGAATCTGAATGATATTCGAATGTCTCCAGTTGGCAAAGATAACGAGAGGCACATCTCGAATCTAATCTACAATGGTGGGCAGTGTCTTGACCTGTGGGTTGAAGGGAATCCGCTGATGCAATCGGGGAAGATAACAACCATCGATGAGACCAAGTTGCTAGAAACTTTCAACGATGCAGTCAACCAATACTACTCAAATTAGTTACTAGACGACTAACGTAGATTGTTTTTATACTGCCTACCGCCCCGTTTTAATCATGGTTGAGGATAAAACATCTGAAAATTATATTCATTGGAGAATAAAGCAAGGGTTTGATTTGCAGCAAGCTGATTTTCTTTACCATTCAATTGAGAACACTCCTCGGAGAATAAAAGAAATTGAAACATGGTTGGTATCAAATGAAACCGAAAGAGCAGCACTTTGGTCACCAACAATAGATACTATTGTCGCTGCCCAAAAATCGATTTATGAAAGGCATGATCGCTTAGCCAAAAAATTAATTCCAAGATTACATGTCACTCTCCCCCGAATTAAAAATTCGACAAAACTTGCACTCACTGGCCATTATTATGAAGCATTGGTGTTACTTAGATCAGCAATAGAAGGATTTCTACGATTCACTTTGGACCTAGTATATGAATTTAGATTCCATCTAGCTGAAACACTCGGCGAACTAGAAGATGAACTATGGAAAGATGCTCGCAAAGTAGAACATGCGCTTGCTATAGGTCCAATGTGTAATTGGTTGAAGAAAATGAAATTAGCAGGAAACCCGCCCTTTACGAGTAAAAAAAATTTATACAAATACTTGGATATCGATTCTTTGAATTATTACACTCATTCAAATATAATCCCAATGATTGGTAAAAATGATGGTATTTTCGATTCAGAACGTTTCGAATATTATGTTAATTTACATCGGAAAGTTATAGAATCTATTATTATTATTTGGCAAAATCTGTCTGATAAAATTGAAAAATTAGACGAACCATTAGTGAGTCCGAATACTGATTTTTCACCAGAAAACATGCCGATGTTAGCAAAACTAATCCAAAAAAGATAGTTTAGACTAAATATCTCCATTATCGAAACTCGAAATCAAATTGTTAATCAAATCGATATCCGTTTCTTCCAAAACAGGATTGCTGACAGATAACTTTCCAGATATAAGTTTCATTCCTTCAATCAATTTTGATACATTCTCTTGCCAAATTAGGTAAACATCAGGATTTTGTCCTAATCCCAATCTCGATGCGATATAATCTTGTAAATTTCTATCTTGGGCCAATAAAACATTTCCCATAGCTGCGATACTAGGTAATGATTCAGGTTCATCGGGATTATTCTGGCTTGGAGGATTGCCATCGTAGAGTTGATTGATAATTTGTTCTTCACTAAATCCACTGATAGTTTCGTCCACTAACAATTCTATCGTTCTAATCGCAACACTAACAATCAATGTCCCGAACTGTGCTTTAATTGAAAGCAACTTTTCGGCAGTGTCAGCATTGCCGTGAACTCTTCCTACAGGCAAAAATCCATCTGCAACCATAGGAACGTAATCGTCACCCAACTCTGGATAAATAATCCCGATATTGCCTCCTGCGTACCTGTTGGAGACTCCTGATCCGCTTGTCGCAGCAAAAACAGGAGGAGTCCAATTTGAAATTGGTATTCTAGGGGAAAAGTAATCTTTGGCTCCAACAAGAGTATTCTCGATTGCATCTTTCCTTTGCCTGAAATCTTGTGGATTTGTATCTGCAAAAAATAGCGAGGCTGCTTCTTGATTCCTTCCTGAAAGTCCATTAAAAGAAATATTAATTGAACCAGCAAAGACAGAAAACGGGGTTTTTACATACTTCATATGCAAATTATTCCGAAGTAAGCATGTCACTCCTTTCGAACTTACTTTATTCATAAAATTACTTTCCAATTCGAGATTTTTATTTCTAGCTTTAGGCAACCATTTACCGATTGTAGAAAGGGTCACGATAGTAACTTCGTAACCCCTTTCGACAAGTTTTCCAAGTATGTCACTAAGTGATTCAATATTTCCGGTGTCAATAGCAAATGCAGAAGCAATTGCTGCATCAGACCAGCCTGAGCGTGAAGTGGTTACATCAGAAATCCAAGGGGAAATAATGATTATTTCTTTATCATCTACTGGGGCCTCGCCTATTCTACTTGCTGCATCTAGTAGAGCATCCCAAAATACTCTGAAATGGCCCGAATGAAATACAGGCATTACAAGACCTCCTGGTGCCTGACATATTTGTCGACAATAGTTGGAACTGGCATGAAACGTTGCCATGAGAGTCCGATGGCTGGACACGGATAATTTACAAATCTCTGTCTAATTGGTAACGAACCAAATCCTCTTCCCTTGATATGAATATAGCTAGCTGATACCACAGGATCACCTGAAATAGTTTGTAAATGGTGTCTATCAGCATTCTTCCTTAAGTAGCCATCATAATCAACCCAGTCCCCTAAAACATCATCCAGTACTGCTCTACAGGTTGTATACATTACAAGATGAGGAGGGAACAAATTACCGAAATCATCTCCATTACATGCTGGACAATCCACATCACATAATGACAATGCTAAGTCCCAATTCAATAATTCTGTTCTGTCGCCATTTGTATAAGCAAATTTTCTACGATTGTGAAGAGTGGCTAAACGTGTTTCTGATATATTCAGAGGTATCCATCTATTTGTGTAAAATCGATTATGTAATTCTCTAGATTCGGTTTCCATCCACTTGGGTATTCCTGAAGGCGTATTACCGGTTAGAGCGATTGAATGTAGCATGTGTTCTTCGCACATTCTTAATCGTTCTTCGATTACTTCCGCAAATGATGTAGTGGGAAGATTTGTATCATCGAAATGCTGTGCTAACTCTCTTACTTCCACTGGGATATGGAAGAACTTGTTGGCCAATTCAGTAGAACCATTGCCTTCTGCATCATCATCAAACACATCGATGTAACTATGTTCTTCATCGTTTGAATTTGCAACAAATGTATAAGATACCGCATCCCCTGGAACTCCAGAAAATTCAGATGTTGCTTCTGATAGAGCAAGTCCCAATGTGTTCAGTAAAACTTGACGATTCCAATCACCCATCATCGATTGATAATTTGCATGTATGTCGCTTGCGTCGTCTACAAGCAATTGATATATTTCCCTTAGAGTGTTGGCTTCGTCACCAGAGTAGTCCGAAGCAATAGCATCTTGCTCTGCTCTAAGATCAAATGCATCGTCATCCCATTTATTCGCTGAATTAAATAATAATTCGACAAATTGTTCTATCGTTTCAGGGAATTCGCCTGCTTTTTGACTTGGATTAGATTGTCTCCATGCTTCGTCGACCATTATGTCTAGGAACATTTCCAACATGAAACTATTGATCACATACTTGTCTTCAGATAACATCCAAGCGCCGAGCATTCGGATTACTCTTTCATCGAAAGGATGATTTGGATTGCTTCCCTTTGAATATGCATCGGCTAGAATTTCTTGCTTTACATGGAAACGGAGACCATTTGTTATGAAATGATCAACAAATGCTGCTGAGTTTTCATTGAAAAAGTTCTGCATCACAATTAAATTACTTCGTGAAATTCCCAAAGATAACCTTCTAACACTCATTTTCGTGTCAAAATTGATTTGGTTGAACAATCTTGACAAAAGTGGATGTTCTGTCACTGGCAAGGTTTCAGGCTCTCCTGTAGCAGCTGGTTGTGTGTTAGAAATCTTGTATGTTCTAGAAGGTATACAACCGTCGGCAGACGCATCGGATAGTTGCCAAGTTATTGAATGAGCCCTAGGGCGATTTAACGTGGTCGGTAATGGCCCATCTATTACGTCTCCCATAGTAGAATCGTGGTGATTATAGTAAGTTCCTTTGTATGGGGCTCGGCCTTGCAAAATTGAGTTAGGCATTCCGTTTACACCAGTATCGGGAACTGCACAGATTGATTTTAATTTCCACAAAGTTGTGCTAATGTCTGCAGTTACTTCTAACATCGGAGAAAATCTTTGAACATCGCTTGCGCTCAAACCGCCCAAGTTCGATGGTGTGAAATTGGGAGAATACGTCCCTCCCTCTAAATGCAATTTAAGTGGCTTGCCTGGAGCCTGTAATGTGGTATTTCCCCTATGCGCAATGAACAATCTCTGACCTCTGAACAAACGATGAGTCCACATTCCCGGCATAGTATATCGTAATGCTTCTTTGCCAGTAATATATTCTGAGGAATAGTCATTCGGCCGCTTGACTTCCACTGGTGCTTCGTGAGGGTTTTGGAACAGAGTTGCCAATGGTGCATAAGGGGTATCTTCCAAAAAGATTGGGCAATTCATCATTACCATACTAATGTACCTAGTGTCTTTGTGCGGCCTCAAAGGTTTAACTTGGTCGCATATTTTTGCAATCCGAGGTGATGGAATTAGCGTCGCTGCAAGGGCATTTACAATAGTCACAAACGTTCCACAAGATATGCGTGCTGGCTTAAGTCTCAAAACCCATTTTTCAAAATCTGAAATTTCCGTTTTAAATTTGCTCACATCTGAATCATCCAATGCGTCCTTAATAGCCTGAAGTTTTGGTTCGAATACTGTAATTTCGGCGGGATTCAATTCTGCTCTCATCATAGGTTCAAAGGTAGCGATTTGAGTGCTTATATTTGCCCATTGGGTTAAATTTGGAATTGCAGCATCAAGAGGGATGTTTCGATTTTTTGATCCTAAATACTGGATAACTGTGACGGGATTTGATGCTGTTGAAATTGGCATCAATTCTAAGAAGTATTTAAGATGTTTAGCAGCAAAGAGTGCGGCATTTTTTCTGATTTCTGGATCTTGTACTTTTGCACCGTATGTCAAATAAATATCGCACGCAGGGGTAATTCGAACTGGGTTGCCGTGAGCATCATGATCATAAATTGCATCTATAGCCGTCTGTATTCCCGTATTCAATGAGACCCAGTCTGCGTATGACACGCTGCCGGGCCTTTGTTGAAGTATGCCTTCGATGAATTCTATCTGATGGCCGTTTTTGGCTAAGAAATCAAATACACATTCATATGCTTGATTTTTCTTCATTGCTAGATTATTGTTTGCAACTGGAACCGGATCTAATATTTCTGAGTCCACTAACCTCACCATAGAACGGTAATATTGGAATTCTTGTCTTCTAAGTGACATCAAAGTCATGGCAACTGCATCTGTACCTGGCTCCCTGCCTGCTCTACCAACTTTCTGACGATATGAAGAGACGTTTCTTATCGCTTTATGAGTCAATACATCTGACACATTAGACATATCGACGCCTACTTCCAATGTGGGTGTGGCAATTGCTATATCGTGAGGAATGTGAGGGATATCTCCATCTGGCCATTCCCCTCCAGGATATGCACCTGTGCGTGGCTTTTGCTTGAAAGAATAGTCTGCTTTTGCTTCCCCTGGAATTGAAGGCTCTCTCTTAGAACTATTCGTTTTCCCTGTATGTCTCTTGGAACGTATTACATCTCGATAGCTAGTATATCCTGGATTACCAGGCCTATTTTCTGCCTCTGATGTTCTCGGAGCGAACCACCAACAAGTTCCTGACTCGAGATGATGGCAGGTATCTAGGCCAGATACTTCTTGCGAACCGCATCCGCTAGGATATAATGGCAAATGCCACTTATTAATCTTAGGATTAGGGGTTGAATTTGTTGTATCAGGGTCATAGATGAATTCTCCAAGTTTGTCCTCTGGGATATTGATTGGAGTAGTGTGGTACGACATATCTTGGCAACTATTGCAAACATCATCGCCGCCAGCATGCGTTCTCAATGGCCGCTCATGCCAATGAGAATACGGCCTTCTGCTAGAATTTTCTAAGCGGTTAGCCTTGGAGGTAGATTCATTGTCCAACAAATATGAATGCCAGTTTCCAACTATCTCATGGCTGTCAGCAAAACCGATGGTTTTCTGAAGGGCTTCATAATCAAAGCCTTGGCCCTTTGCCGGACGGTTGTAGAAATCTCTACTCCGCCTTTGGTGGGTAACTGCGCTAGTCATATCGACTAAAGTTCCAAGTGGGGATGTCCCTTTTCTTGGCCTCACCATTACATTGTGCCTGATTCCCATAGGAGAGTCTCTGTCTAGCGACTCCGAATCTACATGATCGACATCCTTCGCTAAATCATCACTTGAAAACCAAATTTTTGAGACATGCTCTCTTGGCTTTGCTATAGTAGCACTAACTCCTATGAATGTTAAATCCGTACGCGGATAGGCGATTTGCTTACACCGGGATAGAATCCTTGAATGGTGCCCTCCTTGAATTCCGTTACTCAAGTGGACCTCATCCAAAACAACTCTTCGCAATCCGAGGCTTAAACTTGCACAGACATCAGGGATTCTCAATCTTCTTCTAAATGATTCAATGCTACAGGCGATAATAGATGCTGGATTATCGCCCGCATAGGTGTTGCACGCCGCAGTGTAGACATTACCGGAACCTGCACCCCAAGGTACTGTAACATTACCTGAATTAGGAAAATTTACCTGATGATTTGTTATGCGACTATCTGCATCCAATGCTGTTCCCAGACACCTGTCGGAATCCCCCGAGGTTATCATATTATGATTCAGACGGGCAACGATTTTGGTCATTTGCTCAAATTGATCTTTGGCTAAATCATTACGCGGGTACATTAGCAATTGTGAGCATTTTCGACCGTCTGCTCGATTTGAAATTAATGCGTCTGTGATAACTGGAATGATGAATCCAAGCGTTTTACCCATCCCTGTCCCTGCTGTAATGACCAATGCAGAGTTTGATGCCTGGGACCATGAGTTCTCGAATGCTTTTACAATTGAGTCGCTTTGGAACTTTGAAAATGCAATGCTGCCCCCTGCTATTACATGATTTGCGGCTTCAAGAACTAGTTCCAAATCAGATATGGCTTCGGATATTGTGTGGCTACCCATCGTGCGAGGGAGCCTGTGGTTTGGAGAAAATGCTGAACGTACTGATGCTACAAGTAATGCTGGCGAGATGCTTCTACTCGCACCATAACGTAACCTAGGCTCCCATCGGGAACCATCTACAATTGGGTATTTTTTTGAATCGGTTAATCCCGCTTCGGTTACTTCACGATTAGTATATTCATGTAAACAATTTACTGTCCTAATCATTTCGGCAACTCTAGTTAGATGATAGGTTTCTTCACCCTTATTGAATCTCATCATGTGCCTATTGGCAGCATCCGACATTAGTTGTATCAACTCATCTAAGCGCGTTTCAACCTCTGCCGCTGATAGCGAAGAGATTTTTGATGTAAGTGTAGGCAATATCTCGCCTTTAGTCCATATGCATTCTGAAAATCTCCTGACTCCGCCACTAGAACCTGATACCTTAGTAGATTCAAAGGCATAGATTTCTATTAGAACTGGCAGATAGCGAACTCTATCCCCCGGATCATCGAATCGAAGAAAGCTATCTGCTGGCATATCAATCTACCACTAAATAATTACTCAACGAAGCCACTATATGAATTAAATGGAACTTGTGAAATTTACCGTGTTTACAGTCCCCGTCTTGATTGATAAAGATATCTTCCACTGTAATGAAATCGCATTCGGTTTTGAACCACTTGTCAAGTAATTCGGCTTTTAATTTATCATATGCGGATGGGTGGAAGTCATACTGCTCTCCCCCTTCATAATCCACAGCAAATCTACCAAACCAGTCGGACTCGTTAACGTTAACTAGCAGAGTGTTTCCAATCGTTCCACTTAGTTCTGACCTGAAGGACCTTCCCCCTCCCTTCAACTCCATTTGTGGACACATCCGCACTCCAATCTGCCTAAATTTATTCACTGAATTGGGATTATTTGGAGAATTTACACCTGTCCAGGAAGAGCGGTTTGTGATTATACTCGGAACGCAGTCATACCATTGCTTCAATACAAATGATTTGTTCTGTAATTCAATATCGTTGTTCTGGTATTTTGAGGTTAGTGACTCCAATAATGTATCAAGTTCACTTTCCGATGATGCTGCCTCTAAGGTTTGCTTAAGTTGTTCGAAATTCAATTCAGCAGGACAATATTGTTTAATGAATTGATATTGATTTAATTCATCGTTTTCCAAGTTCAGCCTAGAATAAAACTCATGAGGGAATTGTGCCCCTCCCATTTGCACAACATCGGAAATTGTTTCTAATGTAATCTTATTCTCCAACATCCAATCAATTATTATTTCAGATAGAAGATTGTGCTCTACAGTTGAAAGTTGGTCGTCTTTGGCAGCACGAATATTTATGTCAGATTCCCCAACCTTCAAGGCGATTGCTCCACTTCCCGCATTAATCGTTTTAGTTGAGTCTGGTTCGCAATATGGATTCCAAATTATATTTTTGCCAGAGTATATTTTTCTAAATAGGTAATCGAGATATTTGAAACAATTAGGGGCCTGATCCAAATCAGGTTCGATTGGAAAGTCTGTGCCAAGGATACACTCTGTAAGTTTTATTTCACTTACTTTTGACTTGTTTATGTCATTAATTATTCTCCAGGCCTTTCGCTTATCATTTTGTTTTGGGCAATAATAAATCTCGTCAGTCTGTGAAATTTCCACTATATTCTTTGGAAATAATGATGAGTCGGAAACTATGAACTTAAACTCAGTTTCGCTTTTTCTGAGATGCTCAAGTGTTTTATCTGATTTTACAATTTCCCAAGTTTTGCCATCACTATCTAACTTTAATTTTCGAAGTTTGGTCATTCTTCCTATCGACAATTCATTTGCCGCATCGCCACCTAAAAGACTCCGAGTAAGTAAATCGGGCCATAAGTCAACTTCTTCTTTGTGCGCAATCAGTCTTGAAATATTCGGGTATGATTCCGAAGAAATTTCTGCTTCGATTAAAATATCTCTAGGAGATTTTGACAAGGATGGTTTATTATAAACATCAATCCCAGACGCCCATTCAGCTACTGGCAAGTTGTTTTCCAATAGGTGCTCTAACCAGATCAAGCAAAATTCTTTGTGTTCGGGCTTATCTGAAATTAAGTGTAATAATTGATTTAACCCCCAACGGAAAGCCCAACGATCGGTATCGGGATCATGGCCAGCGCGGTTGGTTTCGATGACAAGTCGGGAGTTTTTATATTGCATTAACTCGGTCATGTCGTCATGATTTCGAATTAATACTGTTTTGATACCATATTTCTCATATGTTTCACATTCAGGAGGTATTACGCTACCAATTATTGTATCATTGAATCTAGGAAGCCATACATCCTTCTTGTAGAATACACGTACGTGCTTTATGATTTTAAACGGGCGATCAATCTCTTTGGGAGAATATCCTGCGAGATTATTATCACGCAAATCTTCGAATTTTTCTGACTCTCGCAACCTAATATCGCCATTATCTTCAACATAGTTATTATTTTCTGACTTATTGTAAGGAATGAATATTCCTGCAAGTCCAATGTTTCTTAGATGCTTAGATGTGTTTGAACCGCCCCTCAATAGTGGAACATCGTAGACAATACTCTTAATTGCATATTTGATGTTGTGATTTTTTAGGGAAGAATAGATAGATTGTATCTGGTAAAGGTGTTGCAACCGTTCAATTTCATCTTCACTACGTGTATTATAATGTTCAGTTATTGCCATCATTAATCCTAAAATTCTGATCTGGCCATGTGTTTTCAAAGTATCAGGCTCTGAGTGATTAACCCAAACTCTCTCACCTTGCTTCTGGGTCCAATACGGGAAGTATTTGGCACCATCATTGGACCCGATTGATGCGGCTAACAAATTAAAATCAGAAAATGTAGAGTTCCTAGGAAAAGAGGTTATTTCGGAGACTTTCACTGCAGTATCTGCAGAAGTAGGCCCGCTAGGACTATGGTTTAATCCAGGCCTTACTTCTCTAGTTACTCCCTGTCCGTCAATCTCGCGATAGCCTCTATATACGCCGGCATTTGTTGTATCTTTCCTAACATGTAATCCATCAATGAATATTGGAGTCATGCGGGCTAAAATGGTAGCTTTTTCCTCTGAACTGTCTTCGAAATGTATCTCAACTTGGGGCCATTTCCACCCTGTATTTCCTTCTGGAGATAAATCACTCCAAGCCCAATCTTCGGATTTCTCAATCGGGAGGAGTGGGTACTTTTTATTATCGTTCCATGGTTGAAATAAATCTTCGATTTTGGGCATGCCGCTTCTTGAAATAAAGACCTCTTCTTTATCCTCATCCCCCCAGCGGAAAATTTTTGGTGTTTCGGTGTGAAAGTTTGCACTAGGCTCCGAATTATCTAGCGAATCTATTTTGATACTTTGCAGGTGCCGCTTTCCTTTTAATCCGATAACAACGCTTAGCATATGTGCCTTGGGTGGTAATTTAGTAAGTATCGGATATTCTCCGTCTTGCTCTTTCAGTAAAACTACATCATCCCAGATGGTTTTCGATGTATTCTCTAATAACCATTCTTTGAATTTCACACTGTCCTTCAAGCCTGGATTTGAGAGACTTTTCAGGAACGACTCAATCAATATTTTTTGCATTCCCTTTTGATAATTTAATGCCCCTGGAAGGTACGAATCTTTTCCCCTACCCATTTGCATTTCGTGCCCAGTTACATTTGCATTTTTGTGAACGAAATGCATCAGTGGATTTGGTAAATCGGTTTCGATTATTTTTAAGCATAATTTCATAGACTTTTTATGGTCTTCATCTGTAACTTCACAAATGTTATAATCGCCATCAATAGCGAATGATAACTTACCAGAAGAATCCATAATAATGTCATCAAACAAATCTAATTGTTGCTTGTACATTTCGTTTTGCTCATCAGATATTGGCGGCTGCCCCCCTCCCGCCACAGGTTTTGCTAATAGATCTTTAATCACTTTGGGGATGCGATTTCCTAAGTTTCGGCAAATTACTGGAGGTAAACTCTTTTTCTCGGAGAATTCCTCGTAATTATTAATTATCAAGGTTACAGGAACATATATTTCATCTGCAATTTTTACTTTCGCTAATTGTTTGTGTAATGCGTTTTCAAACCACTTCCTAGCGCTACTATAGCCTGCGTTTGATGAGAGTAGTTTGCACCACAAATCTGCTAATCCTTTAGAAGCCATGCCTAAATCATCACCTACAGATAGATCAAAGCTTTTGGAAAGATGACAAATCCTTAACCCGAAATTCTCGGTAGTCCCCTTTAGAGTGGCGGAGGTGAGTGTACTAAATTTGGCATCCAAGTCATAACTTTCTTGTGCAAGTGGTGACGGATGCCCGATGGGCCTATTGATTAATTCAAACATCTCTTTTGCCGTGTAGTCTAAATTCGTGGAATCTCCTAGGCAGTGTTTGAGGAAACGGGAATAGACGCGGTCGACAAATCTAGCCACGATTATATTCCATGCCATTTTCGGAGTTTCAGTATCCATATCTAGAGTGACTCTGTTTCTATTCAACTGCCATGGAGCATCGGCGATAAAGGCGGCCGATATTTTGGAATCGTCGCTATTTGCTACAAATAGATTTGAGGGGTAGCCAAATTCAATATCGGGCGTTATTAGAAGGCTTATTTTTGCCCCTTCCAAGGAATTATCTGCTAATTCTTTAGCATAATCTTCGGTATTTTTGCTTTCCTTCAACGCTTGAGATTTCACAGTTTGCGAAGATAAATATTCGCTCGTCACATATTTCTTAAACGTAGAAAATGCTCGTTCATCTTCGCCCTTTAACGAAACTAAGTTTGCTGTTACTCGGTAGTTTTCATTGTGTATCGAATCAGCAGCATCTCCTTTCCGCCCCCATTCAATCAAATCTAAGGTAATCCCGCCTACGGTTTCTGTGTTTTTGACTTTACAAAATAACTCTGTTTTAGTAGTTGGAGACTTCATCGCGATAGTAAAATCTCCTCCTGTTCTAGATTGAATGAATGGTAAACTAGTAAGAACTCTTTCTCCATAAATATCGTTAGATGCATCTCCTACAAAATCAGCCCAGTCATCATCGCTTGGATTACTAAATATGAATGAAGTAATTGGATCATCATCTTTTTCTTCGCAGTTGTAAATTGTTTTGCCAGTATTGAAATCGCCCTTGATTGAAATATTGTGACAGTACTGCCCGTCTTTTACGACCACTTCTACCTTTTCAAAAAACTTCCACCAATATTTGAAACCAACACCGAACTGGCCAATTTTGGTAAAATCCCCCATCTTTGTAGAGTTGTTCATATTGAATAGGAAGAATAGTTGTTTAGGAGTAAATATTGAAGAATCTTCTTCATTAGAACCATCATGAGAAAATTCTAAAGAATCTTCTTTAATACTGATATAAATTTTTTCTGCAGAAACATCTACTGCATTTTGTATTAATTCAGAGATCCAGGATTGCGCACCCCTATTGGTGTCTTTCTGGAAGATTTTATCCAACCCGTCATTATAGCGAGTTAATTCAGCATCTATGGTTGCAGGAGCAGAAGGAATTTGAAGAAAGGCATTCAAAAAAGCACCGTGTAACATGCTCGGACAACCATGGCTTGTGACATGTGTATCGATTATCGTGGTAAAATCATCGACATCTTCTTTCCCCTTATGGCTTAATGGCTCCGATAACTTTCCAATCCATTCTGGAATATCTTGAGATTCGTATTTACCTTGCTTCCAATCATCTAAAACTAATGTAAAACCCATATCAATTCCACCCTATTCCGTTTCCTAAACTCCAATCGCAGCTTTCACCCAGATCACAATCTTTCACATTACTCTCGCATTCAGGGCATTGCTTCCTAGAATAAGTGGTTTTCGAGATTTGAATTAGTGGCAAAAAATGATTTTGGGCTTTTTCTTTATACTGCGTTTTAAATTCTAACATTTTATTTAAGTCCCCCGAAATCCTAGTTATCGCAGACAGCCACTTATTGTCATCGTTGTCGAAATTACTTCTATCTAAAGGATCCAAAAGGGATTCAAAGTAAGTTATTTTATCAAAATTACCCTTATCCGATTGATACTGGATGTTTGGAATCTCACTCGAATAATTTAGCCCAATGTTTTCTAATACATGCTCAATCAAAGCAGAGTATTTATTGCCAGGCATATTAAGTTTGGAAACGGTAACAGGAGCCCAGTCTTCATCATCTAATCTAATTATCAGACCAGAAGGGCAATTTGTCCCATAGAATTTTTTCAATAATGGCCAGAAACCTGAGTTTTCTTTTAGCTCAATGATGCGCAAGTCTACACCTATGCGTAAGTCTTTATCAAAATCAGGAATTTGGTCAATATTGTTGATTTTATCCTTCGTAATTACAAATGCATAAGTGGACATCAGTTCATCGCTCTTTTGGCTGTAATCTCTCAGATATTTTGCAAATCGCGTAATCAATTTACCATCGGGATTTAGATTTAATACTAAACTAGGTAATTCAGAAGCGGGGCCGAACCTAGACATGGAGTTTTTAGATTCAAGATAGCCCCCCCTCAAGAACTGTAGTGACCCTCTCTCTGTAATGTCCGCCAGAGTGATTAAATCATGAAATGTTGAATCTGTGACGCCGATCCCATCCTCGTGATCTGCTTTTATTTCATCACAATTTGATAAATCTAGAGAGATACCAGTTACGATTGATAGGAAATGTAAGCCGAGAGCTTCTGAAATCCCAGGGACATTATTTCCCTTACCTTCGACAATCTCCCAAAACCTCTGCATTTCGAAATCAGAAAAATCTATCAATTTCGGTGATGAGTTCCATGTTTCGTTAGTTTCGAACTTCTTGCCGCATTCAGGAATTAGAATGGGGTACTCTTGATTTTCATAATCGGTATAACGCCTGTCCCCCAGAAACAACCTGTTTAGTTGATGTTTCTTGTTTGCTTCTGCAATTTTCCCTGCATCATCTTTTGATACAAAATAATTGACTTCGAACTCGGTACTAATATTTTCTGTATTACCGCCTGTGTTGACTCCCCCTTTGACTAAACGATCTAAACGCCAAGTCTTTTGGGCAATGTTTTCCACAGAACCAAAATTTATGTCCCAATGTATAGCACGATTTGCCCATTGCATATTGTGTCCAACGGTCACCCCTGGACCGCAAATTAAGATATTGATGGGCTCCCCATAAGCATACTGTGACTCGTTATGAAGTTTGGATAAAATGTTGAATTGTTCGGAACGATGCCTCTTTTGTTCGTCACTATTATCGTTTTGATTAGCATATTGTACACCATCCGAGACATCTATCCCTCGGAGTTTATATGCATTAAACCCAACTTGACTATCAGCCCATTGCTCAAGACAATCTACTGTCCCAGACCACTCGCAAAATACGACGATTCCAACTTTCTCGTTCAGACAACTATTTTGTTCAAGGGATTTTTTAATCACAAGTATCTCCTCTAGCCTAGGATCATTCAACCATAGGTTTTGCAATGTTTCTTTAGTGATTCCAGAGTTTTCGATTAGGCTTGGAAAGGTTCTCAGATACCGGCTATTTACCGAATTCAGAGGGCACGAATTAAAACAAGAACTCCAACTTGATTTACCAAATCCATTTACTATTTTTTTGGTTTTTTTGAAACCTTCAGGTTGTTCGTAACGAAAAGTTTGAGAAGTTTGTTTGCGATATTGCACTTCCACCTCTTCTTTTCCTAAATCGTCTCTTACCGAAATGGAAAAATACTTACCAAGAGGGTGCAAATCTCTGGCTAGTCGAATTCTCTTAATCTTATCTTTAGATATATCCGCTAACTGAATTTCAAGTTCTTCTTGCAGTAGTATTTTTTGTCCATCATCCAGAAATGGAATCATTTTAATGGCCAATTCTGTAATTGTTTTTATTCCGTCAGAGTCTAGTGAACCATCGTATAATTTCTCGAGTAGGGGAAGCCATTTTCCTCTTAAGTGGCCATACCATTCTGGTGAAAAATCAAAAGAATTTATCCTTTCAAAATCTGGTTCGTCTTCATCGAGACAAGATGTGATTAAAGCTTTCAAATCGTTTTGGTTATTTCTTATTGGAGTTGCTGTAGCGATTAATCTGCGTTTGCAATTCAGCATTACTTCGCGGATTCCATTGCGCATTAGGGCGTTTTCATCAGAGCCGCCTGCAATCATCCCCTCATGTCCTTCATCAAGAATACACAATTCGACTTTTTTCCTAAGGGTCTTTTTTGAATCCTCGCTGATTAATGGATTCCTCATTGGTGAGAATTTGCTCACAATCATCACGCCACCGGTTTGTAATTCTCCACTGATCAGATGGTGGGCACTACGAAATCTAGCCCTATAGCCCAGTCTAGCAAATTCATCTTGCCACTGTTTACCAAGTAATGGGGGGCATAGTACAACTACAGTTCCAGATTGATTCTCGCTCAAGTAGCGGTGGGCTACTAATACCGAAGCATAGGTCTTACCCATTCCCCCTTCATCTCCAACAATCAATGTTTCTCGTTTGTGTTGAAGTATATTTTCTTTAGGCAATTTCAGACTGGATAACCAGGGGGTAAGGAACGAGTCTAAGGGCAGTAATTGGTAGGCCTTAGGCTTTAATTTATCTACACCTCGTAAAGTATCCTGGAGCGGTATTGGATGAAAGGTTGATTTTGCCAGATGCGATAATGCAAGAGCCCGCCGTATTTTTATCTCGCTAGATGGGTCAATTGCGTTGTATTTGCCGCTTGAAAAGAGCCCCACGTCAATTATTGGAGTAGGCACGATTTTTGTAGAATTGCAAACTATATCATACTACGCATGGGGATATGTTATGCCCAAATTGACTCCTATAATTATCTACTGTCGAAAGGGTGTTAGTTCATGGGAGTACTGAAATATTCGATTAATTTATCAGAACATTTACTCAATTCAACCAAAGAGTTAGCCGAAATTGAAGATGTTATTGACCGGATTAGGGCGCCAATGTGCCCAGGATATGTTTCAAAAAAATATCCCATAAACCAGAAGATACTCAATGCAATGTTCAGGCATAAAATGCACAAAGAATTAGGCTGGGAGAAAGACCCTCTGGTTGAGCCTGATCTCGGAAAGGGTATCGAAGGTGATTTTTCAAAGAAATTGGATAATGGTTTGAAAGTTTTTGTTGAAGTAGAGTTTGGAAATGTTGCCTCAATTTTTAGAGATTTGTTCAAATTTATTTACATGAAAGTTATTGGGACTTATGATGTTGGAATCTTAATTGTCCCTAGTGAAACGGATGATTTCAGCAGAGAAATTGAAGGTATTTATTCATTCCAAGGAGTCAAAGAAATCTTAGAGAATTCTAAAGGGTCTATTTCTGTTCCTGTTTTACTCCTAGGTATTGAACCTGACCGAGAGTTGGATATTGATTGCTATTCATTGGAGCCGGACTGGTATCCAAACCGTGAATTAGAAGCGGGTGAACGAAGTATGTGGAAAGACCAATCTAAGACTTTCTGGGACGAATTTGTGTCTAGGCACGCAGATAAACTATTCTGAAAGCTCGATTGTATAAGATCGGAGTCTTCATTAACCTCAGCCACAACCAACCAATTATGACACTTACCGTTGCTGAATTATTCGCAGGAGTGGGTGGCTTCCGTCTCGGCCTCGAAGGGCATCCAGATTCGGATGTATCTGGGGGGTTTCGAGTTGTATGGGCAAATCAATGGGAGCCCAACATTAAACGGCAACACGCTGCTGAAATTTATGCCCACCATTGGAGTTTAAAAGAACATGAAGATGATTGTGAAATATTTTCAAACAGGAAGGGGGACTTTTTGATTAACAAGGATATTGAATCGGTTCCGAGTTCAGAAATACCTCCGCATGACTTACTTTGCGGGGGATTTCCATGTCAAGACTATTCTGTAGCCCGCACCATATCGGGGGAAATGGGCATAAAGGGTGAAAAGGGAAAGTTATGGACTTCTATTAGAAGAATTATTAATCAATCCTCCACTAAACCAAGTATTGTGTTTTTGGAAAATGTACCTCGTATTCTCAATTCTCCTGCTAGCCAAAGAGGTTTAAATTTCACAGTGATTCTCACAGATTTACTTGAACTTGGATACGATGTTGAGTGGCGTGTTATTAATGCAGCAGACTACGGTTTTGCACAAAAAAGAAAACGCATTTTTATTGTAGCATATCTTCGAAATAACATCGCATTACCTACAAATTATGATCTCAATTCTGAAGAAGTCGGTATGCGCGTTAATCAATGGATTATGGGTTCGGGGCAAAACTTAGCAGGGGGGCCATTATGCAGAACTTTTTCAGTTAATGAGCAATCTAATCAATTGATTAAAATGCTTTCTCTTGAAAAAAATAAACGTAACATTTCTCCATACAAAAACACGGGTTATGCTTGGAAAAATGCAGATGGGGGCTTATGTGTTGTAAGTGCGAAGACTTCGGCTAAGTATTCAGGGAACAACATGAAATTAGGAGATATCATTGAATCGATTCATGACCCTGAATATGTGATTAGTGATACCGAAAAGTTGCGTAAATACCGTTACATAAAAGGCGAACAGAAGGAATGGAGAATTCGTAAAGCCGATTCTGAACTAGCTGATTCTATTGATGCAGGCAATGGTATGACTCTTTGGAGTTATTATCAAACTCTAACCAAATCTTATGATACGGCTTCTTGGGCTGAAAGTCGTGGTAATCAAGGATACTTAGCAGGTGTCGAAAAGAAGATTATCTATAATTACACTGCGGGAAAAATGGCCTTTCCGGACTCTCTCCAAAACCCGTCAAGAACCGTTGTTACTGCCGAAATTGGTAAATCCGTTTCAAGAATGAGGCACGTGATCGAATATGAAAAGGGCAAATTTAGACGCTTGATACCTGTTGAATTGGAACGTCTAAATGGATTCCCTACAAATTGGACAGAGGTCGGTGGAACTTCGGATTCAAGACGGGGTTTCTTAATGGGTAATGCTCTTGTGGTGGGTATAGT